>WNGK01004899.1_pt1 | contig 17329 bp, 22 predicted proteins | sample 5400601 | NCBI WGS metagenome assembly WNGK01 (sample SAMN13153376, study PRJNA577476) | soil metagenome | isolation source: 60 cm soil or saprolite under Garry oak tree replicate 1 | place: USA:California | collected 2016-06-15
CCTGCACTCTCTGCCACCTGCCGTTACTCTCTAGCCGCCGTAGGCGGAGCGAAGCCCTACACAGCGCAGCGCAGCGGAGGCGGCGCCGCATCCCCAGCTTTAACCTCTTAAAGTGGGGCGCTCTTTCATAATGCATTGATCAACTGCTGGCCGATTACAAGAAGCCGGAAGACATCATCGGCGAGAACGGCCTACTGAAGGTTCGAGACGCATTGGCTCAAACCGCAGTAGATTTCCAGGTCTAAATTCCGAGTGCAGGCAGCTTGAAACGCTTCTTCGACCTCATCCATTCCAGAACTGCCGAGGTATGCGACGAAAAGCCAGACTTTGGTAGCAGTCTTGAGCAGATTGCGGATTATGTCAGTATGTCTCGGACGATTCTGATTGGTTACAATCTTCACGACGGGGTTCTCGCTCGCGCCATCATCCTAATGCATCAGCCTTGACGCGGTCTTGTCTACCGTAGGAGCGATGTCAGGAAAACTAAGATCGTGATTCGCTGCGGCGGCAGGGGACCGGACGAGTTGCGGTCTTGCTTCGGTCCTAATTTCGAAGAAACCCAGCAGAGGCGTACGAAAAATATCAGTTTGTTAACCGCTACGGATGACACCTGAAGTTCTGGATTTTCAATGTCAGACTGAGGCTCGAGGCGGTGGGGTTTTTTAATCGCCCTGCATTAGCCTGGTACGGACCGTGCCGGGAGACGCACCGACCGCCTCTGCAATCTCCCGCAAGCTCGCACCCTGCTCTCGCAGCCGGGCCATCTCGTCGCCATTGACTATCCGACGCGGCCTTCCCAGCGTCTTTCCCCTGAGCTTCGCATTCCGCAGCCCGGCCCGAACACGCTCTTGAATGAGGGAGCGTTCGAACTCTGCCATTGCCCCGATGATCTGAAACATCAGCCGCCCCGACGGGGTGGACAGATCCAAGTTGTCCCGCAGGCTGACAAAGGCCACACCGTAGGAGTCGAGGTCGGCAAGTGCATTGACGAGGTGCTTGAGCGAGCGCCCGAAGCGGTCCACCTTCCAACAAAGAACTACGTCGAAATGCCGCTTGTGAACATCGGCCATGAGGCGATTTAGTTCCGGCCGAGATTCCTTCGCCCCTGAGACGCCTTTATCTACGTACTCACCAAAAACCTCCCAGCCGCGCCGGGATGCGTATTCCCGCAATTCGGCCAATTGCATCTCTGGACTCTGTCCGTTGACTGTGCTCACTCGGGCGTAGATGGCTGCTCGCATACTCGAATTCGTACTACGGAAGAGCGCAGAAAGCTAGGTAAGAAAAATAAGCTCCACGTTCGCAGGTAGCTGGCCCATGCTAGCCATTGTTCGCACTGATCTCGTATTTTCAAATGAGTGAGCACCCGCGACCTGATCAAACGTCAACGTAAACTGGGCGAGTCTTCGCGCCCCGTTGATCGATTGAGAGCAGTGGTTCTGGGTGGCGCATTGAGTGCTCGCCTGAATGAATTGAGCGATCGCCAGATCGGCCAACTGCTTTTCGATTTCTGCTGGGCCGAGTGTTACTTCAACAGTCCTGAACTAACCATCGTCGCTCCACGGGAGGCGTGATCACGAAAGAGGAGGCGCAAGAGAACCTCAGACCACAGCCCGTCTGCCCGAAGTGCGGAAACAAGCTGTTTCTGCACTGCGGAATTGACGAACCTGATTTCTGGCTGTGTGACTGCGCGGGCTGCCGGCACAAGACATATGTCTGGTAAGCAGTAAGCCCTCGAATAAGTGTGAGTGTCAGAGTGACGAACGTCCGATTGCGACTTCACCAACAATTCTCAGTTGGTGGCGCCTGATTTTCAGCCACCATCGGAAAACTCAATCGGCCGTGGTCGGGAGTGGGACTGGCGTTGGCCGCAATTGCTGACTACAAGAAACCCGAGGGTATCATTGGGGAGAACCGGCTGCTCAAGCAGCTGACTAAAGCCTGACAGTGAACCGCCGCTTTTTGTGGCAGGAGATCATAAGAGGTACGCCTACCGGAAATTCTCAACCAGCATGAGGACGCTACCAGATTCGTCAGACTGCGGGTAAAGGATCGTCCCGCCGTCGGGGGAAACCGCGATATGGGGGAGATTCACGGGACGCTCAATTGTCAGGACTTTCTTGATCTGGCGCGTGGCGAATTCGTAGAAGCAGATATCACTGTGTTCCATTTTATCGGGTGTTCTGAAGTAGTAAATCCCCTCCTTACCTACGGCCCATTGGCCTGCGCTATGCACAGAATCGAGAACCTTCACTTCTTGATCTCCATCCACCGAGGCTCTCCAGACGCTCACGTCCTCAGGCCACCCTTTCATGTAATAGAGAAATTTGCCATCTGCTGATTCTTTCGGGATGTCGCCGGAATTCCGCGTGATCTGAATCGCCTCTCCACCCCTGGATGGCATCTTCCAGATTTCCTCCCGGCCGCTGCGGGTTGAGCTGAAGTAAATCCACTTTCCATCATGCGACCAGTAAGGCCACCTGTCCTCTGCCGGGTGGGTCGTCAGGCGCCGGGGAGCTCCCCCATTAGCGCTAATGGCATAGATGTCCTCTTTCGTTCCTTTCTGCACAACGGTAAACGCAATGTTCTGGCTGTCCGGGGACCAGCTCGGACCATAGATCGCAGATCCACCAAACGAAGTTAATTGCGCGGCCTTGGATCCGTCACTGTCACATATCCAGACTTCATCCGTCCCTGATCGTTGCGAAACAAAGGCGATCCTCCGGCCGTCCGGTGAATAGGCCGGATAGGATTCAACTTCTGTAGAGGAAATGAATCGAAAGGGCAGGCCCGGTTTGTGGCCCGGCCCCTTCAAGTCGATACGCCAAATGTTCAGGTCGAACTTTACAGACGAGAAAGCCATACGGTTTCCAACCCGGGAAATGGCTGGCTCGACGGCGCCGCTCGCGTCAAGACTAATTCTCCGGGCCAGCGCGCCCTTGGATGCCGCAATCCGCGAAAGCCCGAAGTTGGTTCCTGCTCCGAAGCTAAACACGAATTCCCTGCCATCTGGCAACCAGGCCGCGCTCGTGTTCGTCATCTCGCCCGTTTGAACTTTTTCCTCTCTGTCGAGCGGTTTGTAGCCTTCTCCGAGGCGCAGGAGCCATAGAGTTACGTTGTAGTAGTCAGGTGAGACCCTTGAGAAAACCAGAGTCCGGCCATCCGGTGAGACCGCCGGAGCCGTGTCACCGGAGTCTTCCATTGGCGGGTTAGTCAGCTGGCGCTGTTCTCCCGTTTCCGTCGAGAACAAGTGTAAGGCCCAACCCCGTTGTCCGGTTGTGGAGGTCGGAGCGACGAGCCACTTTGAATCCGGAGTCCAGGAAAAATGCAATAAAGCGCCCATCCGGGGACCAGACAGGGCTGTAGTCCGGCGCCGGATCATTGGTCAACCGATAAGAAGGCTCCACGCCGATTTGCTTGATGTAGATATCCCAGTTGTCCTGCTTCTCTCCGTTCCAGGCAAACGCCACTTGTGTTCCGTCCGGGGAAAACGACGGCCACGACTCGCTGCCCGGATAGCTGGTCAGTGGAACTGCTACCAACGGCGTCTCTGGAACTTCTTTTTTCGATCGAACCAGCCACACTCCAACCATCGCCACAACCACTGCAGCGGCTACGCTGAGAACCCAGTGGCGGCGACGATGAGGATTCGGCCTGGACACGGCCGCCGCTCCGAGTACTCCGGAATCCGACTCCTCTTTCAGTTCTTGCAGCGCGATCTTGACGTCGTCCATGTGCTGAGAGCGCTGATTGACCTCCTTCCGCAGACAACGGGAAATCAGTCGCTCCACTTCTCTGGGAAGGCCATCCACTAGTTTGCTTGCCGGGCGGGGGTTGGCCTTCAAAATCGCCGCTAGCGTCGAGGCTCTGGTGTCGCCGTGGAACGCTTTTTCTCCCGTTACCATCTCGTACAACACTGACCCGAAACTGAAGATGTCCGAACGAGCATCGACCTTCTTCCCCTCAGCCTGCTCGGGAGACATGTACGCAACGGTACCGACGATCTTGCCCTCTTCTGTTGTGAGCGGCATGGTGCGTGTGGCCGCATCCTCGTCGGCGGGAGTGGGTTCGGTCAGCTTCGCCAGGCCGAAGTCGAGAACTTTCACCAGCCCGTGCTCGTTCACCATGATGTTTCCGGGCTTGAGATCCCGATGGACGATGCCAGCGGAGTGCGCCCGAGCCAGTGCATCGGCAATCTGGACGGCGCACTTCAGAGCTTCATTCAGCCGCATCCCGCGCCGGGGGATCAGTCGGTCAAGCGTTTTACCTGTGACGCACTCCATGGAAATGAAGTCAACGCCCTCGGCTCGGCCGATGTCGTAGATGGTGATGATATTAGGGTGGTTCAGGGAGGAAGCCGCCTTTGCTTCCTGCACGAAGCGCTGCTTACGTTCGGGGTCGGCGACCGTCTCCGCAGGCAGGACTTTGATAGCGACAAATCGATCAAGGCGGGTGTCACGGGCCTTGTAGACCACGCCCATCCCGCCCTCGCCAAGTTTCTCAAGGATGCTGTAGTGCGAGATGGTTCGCCCGATCACTCGAGCGAATCTTACGTGGATAAAACGGCATAGGTCAATGAACGCAGAGGAATTGGCAGCATCCCCCAAAGTGCTGTTGGCGAAACATCGCCTTCACGCCGGCAACACCGCTCGTTTGAGTCAGATGAGTGACACTTTCCGCGAGGCGTTGTTGCCTCAGGCGTTGTTGGCTGCGTATTCCCAGCGCCTGTTCTGCTGATTCAGGACGATGTCCTGGCGGGGAATCCTCAACACAAGCCTGTTCCACAGCACGACCACAGCCTCTTTGTCGTTAGCCTGCTCGACCACCGCAATTCCGCGACCGAGCACTGCCACGCGGTCGCCCTTTTTCAGAATGCGCTCCCATTGGCGGCGGACGTAATACTCCTTGCGGACCTTGATCACGTAGTCCAATCCCGCCGTTTCGAAGCCTGCGCCGTTCTTCCAAAAGCAGAGGCTCTCGTGATCGCCAACTATGAAAATGTTGGCGCCAAACGCGATCAGAGTCTTCAGCCGATCGTCTATTTCTGCTAGCGTGAACGGGATTGCGTCAGGCGGCAGAAACAAACTCTTCGGATAGGCGAATTGAGCACGCCACCCAAGTTTGTGCTCCACCACTGTTCCCCAGAGATAGACTTCGCCGTGGATACCGCGCCCCTCGTAGCCGAACAATCATCCCAGACGTGGGTGTACTTCTTCCCGGTCTTGGTGGCGAATACCAGGCCACGGTCCTTGCGTGCCGAGAAGAGCATCTCTAGGAGCTCTCGGGGTATTTCTATATCCCTCTCCTCCCAGTCTTTCGGCTGGAAGTTCTTCTTCCCTCGCAGGGACAGCGTTGCCGCATCGAAGCTGATGTCCTGCCACTCCAGGTTCTCCATCTCTTGCTTGCGAAGTCCCGCCATCAGCAACGTGTTGAACACGAGAGAGTAGAACGGGCCGCACGCCGCGAGGAACACATCAATCTCCTCGTCGGTGTAGATTTCCGGCTCGCGCTCAACGAACTTCGCGTCCTTCACCGTGACCAGACCCTTCCCGGCTTGTATTCCCTGCACACTCCGCAGGAATTGATTCACGCGGAGCATCTTGTTCCCGGCTGTACGTAGTGAGCGGCCTCTGCTCACCAGCCACTTCTTGTACCTGAGCATGTCGTCACGGGTGAGTTTCCTCATGTCGTTCAGCTTCGCCATCTCTGCCTTCTTCATGAAGTCCCAGAACTCTCCCAGCGTCTGTTTCATCAGGTCATAGGACTCGGCACTCTGGGACAGTTCGTAGGTTCCCAGATACTTCCACATCTGTGCGCCGTAGTCCGTGACGGTAGAATCTTCCTTCTTGACCGGAATACCGTCAGCGACTGCGCTCTTGAACCTGGACTCGTACTCCGCAGCGCGGAGGGCGTCAGCCGGGTTGGGGCCGATCAGCTTCCAAATCTTCCGCTGACCGTCAAGGTGCATGATGTAGAAGTTCCCCTCGGGATGTTCTTCGGGGACGCCCTTCACATAAACCCAGTGCGGTTTGATTTTGTTGTTGGTGCCGACGACAGGCTTGCAGTATCGCCAGTTCTGGCCGACCTTGACGTACTTCCAGACGCTGACTCTACGGTTTGCCACTCTGGCTCCTCGGCACAGGCAGAACTGGCTAAACCATAGCTTCAAACGGTAGGGGAGCGGTAGGGTACGTCGGTCACCACTGGGAGGAGCCTCTATTTACGAGGCTGCACGAAAATCATGGTGCCGGGAGGGGAGTCGAACCCCCAAGATACGATGTATCGGCGAATTTTGAGACCGATGGACCAGGGCCAAAAGACGAGCTAAATGAATGATTTACAAAGGCCTATCCAAAAGTACCTGTTTGGTTTTGTGCGGTAAAATTCGGTCTGATTGGGGTCCGCACATCACGTTCACATCACGGGCTATTCGTGCGAATACTTTCGGTGGTCCCATTGCGGAGCATCGGCCCTTCGATCCCGGCGATTGTTTTGATCGCAGGTTGTGCGGTGCTGATCGGCACTCTGGAAGTTGTGGATGTGGTCGGCCACAGGAACGTATCGAAGCCTCGATTTTTGATCGTGCCCAGCGCGCTCGTACTGATCGCTCTGGGTGTGTTTACAATGATTCGGGTCTTCGCCGGGGCCGCAATCATGCTCGGGGGAATCGCGATTGCGGCAATTGTTCGCGGTACGCTGCTAATTGTCCGCGGATTGGATGCTCGCGCAAGAAAGCCACCGACAGTTGTGGATGCGGTGCATTCAGACCGCCGTGCAGCGTGATTCTTCCGGGTCACGGCAAGGGCGTCAAGTCCAAGAGCGATCAATTGGCCTTCAACTCACGCGGAAGGAGCGCGGTTGGCCGGGAGGTTACGCAGCCGTGCTGTCACAAGACGAGCTTGACCGCTGTACAGGAAATGAAACGACGAAGGTTGCGCCGGCACCGGGCGCGCTCTGAACCTTGATGTTGCCTTTGTGCTGCCGCACAATCCCGTACGCGCTCGATAATCCGAGACCCGTTCCTTTGTCCGCTGGCTTTGTGGTGAAAAAGGGCTCCAAGATAGCGGACTGGAGATCCTCAGGAATACCGTCGCCCGTGTCCGCGACGGAGATGGCGACGAACGGCTGACTGCTGTCGGGATTTGGACTCCCCGCACTGGTATCCGCAACTGCCGTGGAAATTTTCAGTTCGCCACCGCCGGGCATTGCATCCAGCGCGTTTACGATGAGATTTACTAAGACCTGTTCAATTTGAGAAGGATCGGCCTGGATGGGGGAAGCCCCTGCGGGAGATCGGTATTCACAACAATCTTCTCCCGAAACAGTGGATGAACCAGGTGCACAACTTCGCGAACCACGTCGTTAACCTGTACGGTCTGCAGCTGGAGGGCTTGAGTCCGACTAAACTGCATCAAGCGGGTCACAAGGCCTGCAGCCTTTTTCGTGGCTACCGAGATTTGTTCCAGGCGGCTGCGTGTCTCCTGGGGAGGACACCTGTCCCTCAGCGTAAGTGCCACGTTCAACAAGATTGTGTCGAGGATGTTATTGAAATCGTGCGTCAGCCCGGCCGCCAGTGCTCCGAGTGTTTCCATTCGCTGGAGTTGCTCGGCTGCGCGGCGCAGTTCCACCTCGTCAGTCTGATCCACGGTCAGCGCCAGCACTCCCGCAAGGCCCATGGTGGAGAATGGATATGCCCAGGTGACTAGCCACTTGACGCCTCCCGCCGGCAATTTGACCCGAACCTCTTGGGATTCGACGCGCTCTCCTCTCAAGGCGCGCACGACCGCCGACTGCTCGATTGGAATTTCATGACCCAAGAGATCTTCAAATCTATAGTTTTGGCGCCAATCCGGGAATGAAACCGGCCTGTCTTTTCTGGTAACGGCGAACATGTCCAATGCAGTCTGATTTGCGAACACCACTGTGCCGTGATGGTTTACCACGGCAACTGCGGCTCCGATACTCTCAAACATTGTTTGCAGCAGGCCTGCGGGCTGGATTCCAAGTAGCGGCATTGGGATGATATTCGTGGGGCCGAAAAATCCGAAGCCAGAGAACTTTGCACGGTAACAATCAGCAGCAAAAATCGCATCATAGGCACCCAGCGAGGTCATGGGAACTGTTAATCCATGCAGCACCCAGAACAGCAGCCACCTTTGGCTCGAGACCCGGGCACCCATCTCCAGTCGCTTCTGTAAGTTCTGTCAGTTGTCTTACATCCTTTTTTTCAGCACTTTCTTCTCTGGAGTGAAATCACCATGGCCAGCCGATCATTCCGAGTAGCGGCCGCACTTCTATTGGGTACGACATGGGTTGGCGAAGTCTGCGCCCAAACATCCACCGCGGTTAATTACAACTACGCCAACCTCATGTTTCCAGGCGCAACCTTGACCAGCGCGAACGGAATTAACAATAGCAACGTAATCGTTGGCTCTTACCTGGACTCTGCGGCCTCCATTCATGGGTTCGTTTACCGCCTCGGCAGGTACACTGCTGTCAATTTTCCCGGTGCGACCGCTACCGAGGTGCTCGGAATCAATGATTACGGTGACATTGTTGGCGTATACCAAGTACCCGGCCCGTTAAACTTTCATGGCTTTCTGCGTCACAACGGAAAATTCACCTCAATCGACACTCCGGCGGCCGAGTTCGGCACCAAGGCGTTCGGCATAAACAAGCACGGAACCATTGTCGGCAGTTACGACGACGCCCACGGCTTTATCTATCGTGAAGGCTCGTACAAAACTCTGGACGCACCGCAACTCCCGGGAGAGCAACCTAACACCCAATTGAATGGAATTAACAATCTTGGCTGGATCCTTGGACAGGTGTTCACCGGTGGCATCTGGCGCGGCTTCTGGATTGTGAGCGAAGATTTTGACTTTCTCGAACCGCCGGGCTACACAGACAGCCAGGTAACGGGAGCAAACGGCCGAGGCGACATAGTGGGCTGCCATGACGCCACGTCGGGTTTCATCTCATTTCACATCGAGAGCTCTGAAGGCAGCGAAAGCTCAGAGAAATTTCCTGCACAACAGCGCCTCGTCTCATGTGCTTCGGCCATCAACTACGCTCGCGCTGTAGTGGGGAATTATTTCACCGTCAACCAGCCCCAAGCATTTTTGGCAGTGCCAGCACTCACGCTTCGTGTCATACGCCCGGCAAACCACTCCTCCCTTACAAACCCAGTACATCTGGTGGCCATGGCCTCGGGTAATAATCCAATTTCCCAAATCCAGGTCTGGGTAAATTTCAAGAAAGTCTTTCATTCGAATGCTGCAACCTTGAATTCCATGGTCAATTTGCCGGTGGGCACCAACCAACGATTGGTGATTCAAGCGCTGGATGCAAAGGGCGGACGGACGAAAGTGGTGTACACGGTCAATGTGCAGTGAGAAAGAGAGGATCTGGTCGCCGAGCCGAACAAACAATATCATCGATTTCGGTAGAGCCCACGGAACATATCGCGAAGTCCAGGGGCGGAGACCTGTAAGCTTCCCAGCCCTGTTAGAAATTCCAGTTGCCTTGACGATGTTCATCTAGTAGTTTTTCTGCAAACTTAGGTGCCTGCACTGCCGCCCGTGGAGCGACCATGCGGCTCCGATCGCCGGTTATTTTCACGTTTCTATCGTCATTCTTACTTGCGCTATCCGTTGGTGCGCAAATCGAGAGCCCAACCCCGGACAGATCCTCGCGTCTCAAGATTGGCGCCACCCGGAGCTACCATGATCACAGCATTCGCGACATCGAAGCCGTTGGTAACCGCAACATTGGGTGCGGCCGGGGTTTCGGAAATTGGTACAGCCTGGAGCGACAACTCGATATGGGAAAACGCATCTCCCAGGAGGTCGAGACTACGTCGGAGTTCATCAGAGACCCAGTCGTGACGGAGTACATCAATCAGATCGGACAGAACCTGGTCCGAAAACTCCGATTCCCAGGTTGCGTTCAGGATCAGGGTCATAGATAGTGAGGAGATCAATGCGGTCGCGCTCCCCGGCGGATTCTTCTACGTGGATGCCGGACTGATTCTTGCCGCTGAGGACGAGGCTGAACTGGCTGGCGTAATGGCGCATGAGATTGCCCACATCGCCGCCTGCCACGCGGCGCGCGGCCGGACACGAGAACAATTGATGCAGATGGCGTCTCTTCCGCTCATGATGATTAGTGGGCCAGTTGGCTATGCTGCCTACGAGAGTCTCACGATTGCTGCCCCGCTGACGTTCATGAAGTTTTCGAGGCGCTTCGAGTCCGAGGCGGATTTCCTCGGCGTCCAATACATGTACAAGGCGGGCTATGATCCGCAGGCATTTATTGCATTTTTCGAAAGAATAAGAAACCTGGACAAGCGGAAAGAAAATCTCGTGGTCAAGGCTTTTAGAACTCACCCTCCGACCGTCGACAGAATTGAAAGGACACAACAGGAAATCGGTACGCTGCTGCCTCTGTTGGCTCAGTACAAAGTCGACTCGTCAGAATTGCATGACATCAAAGAACGTCTCAGCCAAGCCGAGAATGGGTTACATATTGAGAGATATAGAGAACAAACCCCAAAGCTGAAGCCGCAAGCCTTCTGCCTCAGATACTCAGAACGTGATGAGATGACCTCGCATTTCGTCGCCAAGTCTAGCGTCGAAGCGGGCACCAATGATTCAATATTTCAAGCATTCTTTATGAACCGGAAACGGCTATCATCATGCGGCGTTCAGCTTACGTTGCCAGCACGCCACCCAGCTGAGCTTTCCGCTCCGCCGGCGGGACGCTCACGACCGAAGACCTTGAGACTGCCGACAGCGGCCCGTTTGCCCGCAATGCGGGAATGTAATGCTTCTGCACTACGGAATTGACGAACGATTTTCTTGAAGTGCGTTCTTGTGCGCTGCCGGCACAAAGAATCGTTCAGTGATCCCTAGGTGCTTCTTGCTTCCGCAGAGCTTGCTTCCGGCAGGATTCTCTGTAGGACGCGATGTGTGCGTGCGCTTTCTTCTCGAACCTCGGCCTGCGTCGCGCGCCCTGTGGGCAAAGTCGCCGCCAGATACTCCTCATACAGGAGATATCCCGGCGCGGTTACCTCGCGGAAGAAATCGCTCAAGATTGTGTTAACGCGCCTACCTAACTCTGGATCCGCTTCAAACTGTCCTCCGAACTGCGCCTTGAATTCCGTCAGGTTCGGCCTTGCCTGGACGATGGCAACGATATCCGCCGCGTGCGTCTGTGCCTCCTCGCGATCGTGCCTCGCTTCCTCAGGCCCGCGGATATTATGGTAGCGGTCATACAGAGCCAGCAGCTTGAGCATCACCAGCGCGTGCGGCCGGGTGACGAGTACCTTCGCCGTATACGGCTTGCCGTCTGGCAATCTTCCTTCGAGCGGATATGCGTCCGATTCCGCAAGAGCGATACTTCCTCCCGTGCAGGCGCGAGCATGAACCCCCTGCTGCACATCGACGCGGAAGTCGGTGGGCCGCTTGAATTCTTCCGGAGCCATGAACTCGATGCGCATGGCTTCCCGGCTACTGGGAATGGGTTTTCAAACTGGAAGTTTCGTGCCCCGGCGACAGTGGTGTACCCCAACTGCTTCAACACGGCGTCCACTTGCACAGGCTCTCTCCTCAGAGCAATCACGTTCAGGATGAAATCAACGTCTTTGGTGCCGCGCGCGTCCTTGACCGCGAACTTGATGGCCTGAGCACCGGCTACGACGAAGTCGCCCGCCGCCGGGCCCAATGCCGACAGCAATTCGAGGAGGTACGTCCGCTGCGGTTCGGGAATCACGCAGCTCTCCAGCACGGCTCAATCGTATTGCTCAACAGATAATCCGCTTGCTTGAGGTCGCGCCCGCCCCGCCCATAGAGATCCAGATAGACTTGCAGGTTGGACACGACCGGCACACCACCTTCCCGCCTGGAGTATAGGAACACGCCCATGTCATACGGATCGATCAATCGCAGCTTGGGCCCAGCGGATTCACGCTCCGCCAATTGGCGCCAGCGTGCACCACTCTCCGCGCCGCCGAAAAAAATGTCCACGCGGTCCAGCTCGACAAAGGGCGCGACCACAGAAGCGGCGGCGGCGGCGGTGAAAGCGTAAACCCCACCGACTTGCTCCCGCAGTTGCTCGCTGATCCGGCTCAGGCCGCCTCCGAAAGGATTGGGCAGTTCAAACGAGCTTCGTAAACGCCAGCGGTAGCGTTCCTTATATTTTTCCGCCCATTTGAGCAGCAGCCGCCTAGGTTCCGGCACCAACACTGCTGATCCCTGCCGTCGAATCCAAAGCTGCTCTTCCAGACTCGAGAGGACTTTCGAGATCAATCCCTGGCTGACCGCAAAGTCGATGCGCTGACCGTAGATCTTTTCCACGCGGATCGCTTCCGCAGCCAGTTCCTTGGAGATGTCGGTAAGAGTCCAGAGCTTCGGTTTTTCCAGCAAGACTCGTAATACACGCGACGAACGCCCCGAAAAGGCGTTCATGCTGCGCGACGAGTCAGCCGGTTGGCTTGGTTCCAAACTCCGCCGGCCCAGGCGCTGCAAGGTGAACTTGCCGGCCACCTGGATGGACATGTTTCCCGCCACATCGAGAAAATCTATGCCGTTTTCGACGCAGTAGGCTTGCGCCTGCGGAGACAGCGCAGGAGCGACGATGGCGAAGGCGGCATCCTCTTTCAGGGTTTTCATGCGGCGCATCCACGGGCCGATCTCGGCTAGCGTTTTGGGGGAAGGAGCCTGCTTGATTTCACCAAATACCTGAATTCGGTTGGCGCCAGAGGTCAGCTCGAAACTGACATCGAATGGCCGCTCCGGCTCCCGTCGGACTTCCTCAATGCGCACACCGGCGAAGTCCCTGACCGGCACTTGCTTTCGCAGCGCGTCAAGAATTTTCCGGACAAGTTGGGCCTCTCGGGTCGGCATACCATGCTATTTTCACAAATTGGAAAGTATTTGTAAAGGAAAACTTTCTTATATGTAACAGTTTCACATTTGTGAAATATATATGTTTATCCCGTAGAATCAATGCCGTCAACCGCATGTTCCCGCAGGAATTGGAAATCGCCATTTTCCGGATTGTGCAGGAATGTCTCACTAACATTCACCGTCACTCCGGAAGTAAGGCGGCCAAAATTCGTATTACTCGCCGCGCGACGGCCAGGTTCGCGTGGAAGTGGCGGACCGAGGCAAAGGCATACCGCCAGAGAAGCAGAAAGCAATGGAGTCAGGTGCCAAGCTCGGAGTTGGAATCAGGGGATGCGCAAGAGAGTCCGGCAACTTGGCGGAACCTTGGATATCAACTCTGGCAGCCAGGGGACGGTCACAGTCGCCCGGCGGCCGGTTGTCGGCATTTCTTCGACTGCCAGGGCCTGAAATTGACCACCATCAATAACGGCAAAGCCATCTTGTGCGTAGATGATGAAGCTATAGGTCTGACTGTTCGAAAAATGCTTCTGGAATTGGTTGGGTCGGGGCAATATTGTAGCGGGGACTCCAATCCTCGTCCCCGGAGGTCTCGAAATACTCCTCTACAAGTTGCTTTCGTCGCGAGAGTCGGTATCGCCCGCACATGAGGAAGTCATTATCGCAGGACGATTCGAACTGGTGTCAGTAGAATAACTGCAATTCATGAAAGCAGTCGCGATCAAGAAAGGCCAGTTGGGAGAGAAGCTACCCACGGCAAACTTCAATGAAATGGGTACTCTTCGTTGTGACGACTGCGGTGAAGAATTCATCATCTACCACCATTCCGCGTTCATGGATAAAATCGCGGCTGAGCGCCAAGCTCATTGGCTCGACAAGGTTCTAGCGGAGGAACACGGGCGGGAGCGCAGACACCCAGACCGAATCCAGTTGCCGGAATAGCAAAAGTCCTATTTTGCTTTCTTCTGCAGATGCCACACGATAGTGAGCGGGTCGCGACCTTTGCCAGCAGGTCTGATCAGGCCGCGCTTTTCCATTGCTTTTATCGTGTTGCGATTGGCGGACGCGGGGCGGATCACTTCATCGTCTTTCAATCGGCGCAGAACTGGGTCGCCGCCGAGCGAATCAGTTTCAAGCTGGTATCCGTATTCCATCTGCGACAGCAGGTCTTGTTCAGTGTCTGTGAGTATCGGCAGGGCGCTAACAGCTTTCTTATTTGCCATCGCGGAACCGCACTCGTATGTGAGCCGTGCAGTAGAAGATTTTACCGCCTTTTTCCTCCCCACGAGAGGTCAATGGCAGAACTGCTTCGCCACCCAGAGGTCATTTTTTGGGCGAGAATCCGCCGCGCTTTCGCCTCTCATCAAAAAATCCGTTGCGATTGCTGCACGGCGCAACTCGATCATAAGTACGAGCGCGCTGCGTCATTTCGTCGGTTGGCGGAGGCGATTTGACCGAATTCGACGCCAACGCAACTAGTCCGAAGTTCCCGTAAAAATTAGACCGAATTTCCGCGCATCCATCTGATTTGCATACCGGTATTGCCTAAATATGTTTTGTCTAATGTTCCCATGTAATTAATAGTTTGGTATTGACATGGACGTATATATACATGTACCATCATTTGCCCAACTTGGCCGTTCAGAGTCGGAACTTTCCGTATGCAGCAGCCCTTGTTGTTGGAGTCGTTGCCTCCTTTCCATGTGTCATGAGTGTTTGCGCCGTGTGCTCGCCTGGCGATATTGAGCGCCTCCATCTCGTCCCAGTCGTCGCTTTCCGAACCCATAACCGTGAGGCCCGTGACCTCCCCAATTATTCCGCTGCGGATGGTAGCTTCCATTTCGTCCACATTCGCGTCATGCGCAGAAAGCATTCCAACGTGGATGCGCTCGGCGTGCCTTAGGAGTTCATTCTTGCGAGTCGCCTCTGCTGCCGCGAATGGTGGATGCGTGACGAACACAGGTTTACCCGCTACTGGGGCAAGATTCAAGACAGGTACCAGGCTTTCCGATTGACCCACTAGGACGAGTGCTCTTGCAGCAAAGGATGAAACAGCCTGCCAAGCCAGCGCTCTCTCACTACGCCCCGCATTTGCTAGTACCTCGGCCAAATCATAAATCCCTTGTGCAACTCTGGCGAGACTTTTGTACGGTGTAAAAGCAGAAGCACGTTGGCGTTTGTTGACGTTTTGCTGCGAGACCATCTTGCTCTACCGTTGTACCGCTACAAGGCAAGCGTAGCGCACTGCCCTCAGTGCCGAAAGTTGACACTGAGGGCAGTCCATTGTTAGAGGTTCTGCCATTTCAAATCTAACAATCCCGACCCTTTCTCATCTTCCCATTCCTGAGCCGTCTGTGATTCGCAAGCCAAAAGTCATATCCATCGGTGCCAATACAGAACTTCTCCGGTTGAGGGGAGCCATATTGAAATGCGCCGGATTCAATGTATTCAGCACATCCGACCCGAAACAGGCTGTCATTGAAATCCAGGCTGCGGATTGCGGAGCCTTACTGCTCTGCTACTCGCTTGCAGACTCGGTTCGACAACAAATAGCACGAGAGTTTCGCGAGACTCATCCGGGTGCCCACATCGTCGCAATCACCACCGAGCGGCTGGAAGAACCCCCAGAGGATGCTGACATCGTCGTGTATGGCATTGAAGGGCCTGAGACTCTCATCAGTGCCATTCGCGGCAGCGGTCGTCGGTCGGGATAGCTGCGGCTGACCTTCTTACGATCCAGCATTTAAGCGTCAGTGAATAATGGGGAACAGGCAAATGCCTCTGAACTCGTTGTGAGAAAGCCTGCGACAAAGCCCAAATCTAAAGGCCGCTCTCCTGTGGCGCAGAAGTCCTATGCTGAGGCCAGGGAAAAATCTGATGAGATTATTAAGCAGGCTGAGGCCGCCGTCAAACGAGCTAAGGAAGTTGTCGAGACAAGCCGTGAACTACAACTAGATTTGAAATTGAAACACCTGCGACGCCTCCCTGAGATTTCCTGAGTTTTCAGCTTGGTTCGATACAGTTTGACGTTTCTTGGCGTTTCTCTCCAAATCCGCTGTCCTGATATTTTGAACATCGATACACCGGCTTCCCGCCGATTTCGCAGGCACCTCTTTCGCTACGAATTTCCAGTCGGATACAAGGTCTACTATCTCCGCCCATCTGAAAAACCAGTTCCCGCCGCTCAAACAACTAAAACAACGACGCTTGAGAGCCCTTACTACCGCGTGGAACTTGATACTTCCTCTGGTGGGGTGCGAAGCATTTACGACAAGCAACTCCAGAAAGAACTGGTGGACCAGAACAGTCCATATCGCTTCGGTCAGTATCTTTACGTCAGCGGCGGGGATAAGGAACCGAACAGCGTCCTGCAGTACAGAATCGTCTCTCCAAAGGCGGAATTACAGATTCACGCTGCCGGGGACGGGCGCTTGCTGTCCGTCGAACGCGCACCCTGTGGCTGGCTCGCGCGACTTGAGAGCTCCGCAGAAAACACTCCAAGTATCCTCAGCCAAATCCGCCTCTTTGAGAACGATAAGAAAATTGAGTTTGTAGAAAACATCACCAAAAAAGAAGTGCTGACGAAAGAAGCCGTCTACTTCGCCTTTCCCTTCGCAATGAGTCATCCGCAATTTCAATATGAAATTCAGAACGGTGTCGTCGATCCAGCAAAGGACATGTATCCCGGCGCAGGCCATGAGTGGTTCTCAGCACAGCATTGGGTTTCGGTGCAGCAGGATGGCATTTCCGGTACGGTGATACCGCTCGATACCCCGCTCATCACCCTAGGGGATATCAACCGGGGAGCATGGCCCACGGAATTCGGTCAGCGTTCGGGAACCATTTTTTCTTATGCCATGAATAACTATTGGCACACAAACTATCGGGCCGCTCAGGGCGGAGATTTTCAATTCTGTTATGTCATCACCAGCGCTCCCTCCACGAATGCGGCTGGTCTGAGCCGCATGGGATGGGAAGAGGTCACCCCGCTCGAAGAGAATGAAATCCGCTCACAGGACAAAGCGCTCAACGTGGCTCGCCCTTTGGATGGCAAACAAGCAAACTTCCTGACCATCGACGACCCAAATCTTTTGTTTGATACGTGGAAACCAGCCGAAGACGGAGATGGAACCATCTTGCGGCTTATCGATCTTGGTGGAGCATCGCGCACGGCCACTGTCACAACTCCACTGCTCGCAATCAACAAAGTCTTCGAAACGGATGCTGTCGAACGAAACCAAAAGCCTCTGCCCATCAAAGGCTCGAACGGATTCCAAGTCGAAATTCATCCGCACGAAGTTGTCACGATTCGGGTGACCGGCAATCAACTACTGCATGCACCGACTGAATAGCTTTGCAAAGCTGCCCGTCGTCTTTACATAAGCATTGCTTATTTGTCTTTCGAATTCTCTATCTTTCGAGTC
>WNGK01005186.1_pt1 | contig 17328 bp, 15 predicted proteins | sample 5400601 | NCBI WGS metagenome assembly WNGK01 (sample SAMN13153376, study PRJNA577476) | soil metagenome | isolation source: 60 cm soil or saprolite under Garry oak tree replicate 1 | place: USA:California | collected 2016-06-15
GAGCGGGGCCATCCTGCCCGACCTCCCCGTGGACGAAGCAGGGGAGTGGCTGGCGACGTGCTCCGCGGCCGAGCTCGCGCCGGTGCTGCTGGCGGCGCCGAACTCCGCCCCCGACCGCCTGGTCGCCGTGGCCGCCGCGTCCAAGGGCTTCGTCTACTGCGTCTCGACGCTCGGGGTGACGGGCGCGCGGGACGACCTCTCCTCCGCGGCCGAACCGGTCGTGGAGTACCTGCGTCGCCTGACCGGGACCCCGCTCCTGGTCGGGGTGGGCATCTCGACCCCGGCACAGGCCGCCCGAGCCTGCCGGTTCGCCGACGGCGTCGTGGTGGGCACGGCCATGGTCGAACCGGTGCTGCGAGGGGACCGGGACGGAGCCCTGCGGCGGGCCGAGGCGTTCCGGACGGCCGTCGACGCCGCGGCCGGGCGGTGATCGCTACGTGTACCGGACCCGCGGGTCCAGGTACGCGTAGAGGACGTCCACCACCAGGTTCATCATCGTCACGAAGAACGCGGCGAGCACCGTGACGTCCATGATCGCGTTGACATCCCGGCTGCTCACGGACCTCACCACCAGGTTCCCCAAGCCCTGTAAGTTGAACACCGTCTCCGTGATGATTGCCCCGCCGAGCAGGGTCCCGACGTCCATCCCGAACATCGTCACCACCGGCGTCAGGCTGGCCCGGAGGCCGTGCTTCATCACGACGGTGCGCTCGGGGAGGCCCTTCGCGCGCGCCGTCCGGATGTAGTCCTCGCCCATCGTCTCGATCAGGTTCCCCCGGGCCATGCGGGCGTAGAACGCGGCGAAGAGCAACGCCAGCACCACCCACGGCATGATCAGGTGGTTGAGCCAGGAAGCGAAGCTCGTGCCGATCGCCACGTATCCCGACCCGGCCGCCAGGTGGAACTTGAACCAGAAGAGCCACAGGAACATCAGCCCCAGCCAGAACACCGGAGCCGAGACGAAGAACAACGCGAACCCCATCGCCAGCCGGTCGAACAGCGTCCGGGGCTTGAGCGCCGAGACGATCCCGATCGGGATCCCGATCAGGAGCCACACCAGCGAGGCGCCGATGGCGAGCTGGCTGGTGATGACCAGCCGCTGGATGATGATCGGCTTCAGCGCCGAGCGCGTGTTGAACGACAGGCCGAGCCCCGGCCAGCCGTACTGGTCACCCAGGAAGATGTGCCGGACGAACAGGAAGTACTGGACGTACCAGGGGTGGTTCAGGCCGAACTGGCGCCTGACCTCCGCCAGGATCTGCGGGGTGGGCTGCTTGCCGGCGAACAGCAGCGCCGGGTCCGTGGGCGACATCACGAAGAAGATCACGTACGTGATGAGCGTGACGACGAGCAGGACGAAGACCACCCACAACAAACGCCTGGCGATGTATCGCCACATGTCGACTCCAGAGTATATGGCGGGGGCGGGGCCGCCCGATCGCCGGTGCGGCCCCGCCCTCGCTCTTCGTGCTCCCGCCCAGGTGAGCGTGCTCGCCGAGACGTTGTTGTTCACGGCGATGTGGCAGAACGAGATGACCCCGGCGAACTGGTCGAACTCCCACTTCGTCACGGACTTGTTGACGACCGTGATGACGCTCGCCCAGCGGTACGGAACCCACGGAACGACCTGTTCCATGAGCTTCTTGTCCAGGTTCACCCAGCAGGCGTTCCGAGCGTCCCCGGTGAGCGCCTGGCAGGCGGCCTCGTCGGTGTCGATGCTCGGGAACGTCCCGCCGTTGCTCGCCGTCGCGGCGTTGTACTGCGCCGTCACGCCGCATTCCTTCGCCTGTGCGGCGGTCATCCCCAACTCGGAGTAGTTGCTCTCGCCGCTGCAGATGATGCCCTCGCTGCCGAACAGCGGACCCACGAACGTGAACGGGTCGGCGTAGTCCTTGCCCCATCCGGCGTTGGCGCCGATCGGGATCAGGTTCTTGACGACCGCCACCGTCGTGTAGGCGGTTCCGGTGTCGAGCTCGCGAGGCTTGAGCTGGATGCCGATCTGCGACAGCGCCTGCGTGATCAACGGCGTGTAGTCGCTGAACGGCGTGATGTTGCGGTTGATGAACAGGACGTTCTTGCAGACGGTCGCGTCGCAGGAACCGTCCCCGTTCGAGTCGTACTTCGACTGCTTCATCTCGGCCTTCGCCGCCGTCACGTCGCCGTTGTGCCCGGCGCTCGGGTACGGGTCGTAGGTCGAGTCGGGGAACGGCAGGACCGTCGGCGGGAAGATGTGCGTCGCGATCTGGCCGCTGATGGGCCCTCCGGCCGACGTCAGCATGTCTGCCTTCGGCATGATGAAGCTCACGGCCTTGCGGACGTGGAGGTCGTCGAACGGCGGCACCAGCAGGTTCATGAACACGTACCAGGTCCGGTCACCCGCGTTGGTGTGCAGCTGCGGCTTCAAGGTGGGATCCGTCGCGTACTTCTGCAGCACCTCGGGCGGCGGCGACCCACCGAGGGTCCCGTCGAGCTCGCCCGACTGGACCTTGTTGTAGATGTCGGCCGTGTCCGTGTCGATCACGATGGAGACCCCGTCCAGGTTGTTCTCGCGGACCGTGGGGCTGTCCGTCGAGGCGTCGTAGGACGGGTTCCGCACCATGTTCAGCTTCTTCGTCGGGTCGAATCCCGACATGGGCTGGATCGAGGAGCAGGACGACTTGTCCACCTTGTCCGCCCCGGCGATCATGTACGGCCCGGACGAGACGATGTCGCGCCCGTAGTCGCCAGCCTTGGTGAAGCACGACAGCCACTCCGTCGGGAACGGCGCCGTCGCCGGCATCGCCGTCCGGTACAGGAAGTCGCCGGTCGGCTTCGCCAGGTGGAAGATGATCGTCTGGTCGTCGGGAGTCTCGATCCCCGAGACCGGCGTGGTGGCCGAGGAGGCCTGCAAGTCGATCCCGTTGATGACCCCGTTGTAGTAGAAGCCGTACTCGGCCACCAGCGCCTTGGTGTTGATCCGCTGGAAGGCCGCGGCGATGTCCTTCGACGTGATCGGCCGGTTGAAGGGCGGGCCGAACTTGATCCCCGGCTTCAGCGTGAACGTGTACGTCAGCCCGTTGTCGGTGGGCGTCGGCACGCTCGTCGCCAGGTCCGGGACCAGGGTGTCACCGGCGGTTCCGGCGATGTGCTTGTACGTGACCAGCGTGCGCAACAGGAGGTCGGAATAGAAGCCCCACGCCAGGCCCAGGTACTCGCCGGTCGGGTCGAACGACCCCGTGAAGCCGAAGTCCTCGGTCGCCGTGCGATAGACGCCGCCCTTCGTGACCCCGGCTGTGCTCTTCTTGGCCGTGGGGGTGGACTTCCCGCACGCCGCTCCGATCAGGACGACCACCGTGCCCATGGCGATCAGCCCGAGTGTTTTCTTCTTCAAGATCACGTTCCCCCTCCTACTCGTGGGATGTCTCGAACCGTCGGTCGACGGGTTCCGCTTCGGTCGTTCCAGGCACCTCCTCCTTCCGTTTCGCTTCGTTCGTGCGTGCGCCATCGGACGTGTTCACCGCTTGCCGCCCCGGGGGTCCAGCGCATCTCGGAGACCGTCGCCGAGGAGGTTGAACGCGAGGGTGGTGAGGAGCAGGAATAGGCCCGGGAACACCATCATCCACCAGGCGACGGTGAAGAGCTGCGACGACGAGGCGTCCGAGAGCATCCGTCCCCAGGACGGCGTGCTCTGCGGGATCCCCACCCCCAGGAACGACAGCGCCGCCTCGAACAGGATGTTGGCCGGGATGATGAGCGTGGAGTACACGATGATGGGCGCGGCCAGGTTCGGCAGGATCTCCTGGAACATGATCCGGTAGTTGCCGGCGCCCATCGAGCGGGACGCCTCGATGAACTCGCGTTCCCGGATCGACAGCGTCTGCCCCCGGACGATGCGGGCGATGTAGAACCAGTTGAACAGCGCGATGATGAAGATCACCAGCGGCATCCCCGGCTGGATGGTCGGGAGCGGGATACCCACGTGCAGCACCGCGACGATCGCCGCCCCCGCGAGCCAGGACAGTCCCGCCGCGAACCCGTACCGCCGGGCCTGGTTCACCCCCATCACGAGTAAGCCGGCCGCCACCGCCCAGGCGATGATCCCGGCGATCCCGTGCACCTCGATGTGGCCACCCAGGCATCCCGTCGCCGTGACGCCGCACGCCGCCGCGATGCCGATGGCGAACAACAGCAGCGGCAGGGACATCACGATGTCGATGGTCCGCGAGATCAGGGTGTCGACCCAGCCGCCGAAGAACCCGGCCAGCACACCCAGGATCACGCCGATGAGGACCGAGATGCCGGTGGCGAGGAACGCCACGGTGAGTGACGTGCGCGCGCCGTAGACGACCCGCACGAACATGTCGCGCCCTATCTGGTCGTTGCCGAACCAGAACTGCGAGTCCGGGCCGAGCGGCAGGCCGAACACGTTCCGCCGTGCGCGGAAGAAGTCGTTGGGGCCGTGGCCGATCCATTTCGAGATCAGGGGTGCGGAGAACCCGATCAGGACCAGCTCGATGATCAGGATCGAGCCGGCGATGGCGACCCGGTCCCGGCGGAACCGCCCCCAGAACAGCTGCCACGGGGTGCGGCCGACGACCGCGCCACCGACGTCCTCGGTGGTGGGGATGTGCTCCTGTGTGAGGACCGACGACATGGTGCGGCTTCCGCTCCTCCCCGATGCGGCCAGCGTCGGGCGGATTCTATGGCCGCGCTGGTCCGCCCATCAAACGGCTTCCTCTCAAAGCGATACGGGAACGAGCCCTCGGTTGGATTGCCGGACGACCTTGGACCGGCGTCGCGGGCACGGACTGAACGGGGCAGGTGGAGGTGCCGGGAGAGGGGGTCGAACCCTCACGCCCTTGCGGGCACCGGATTTTGAGTCCGGCGCGTCTGCCTGTTCCGCCATCCCGGCATGTGCGGCCGCGGCCGCGGCCCGACAGCCGAGTGTATCGCCTGGTCGCAGCCTCCCCGTCCCACCCAAGCCGTCGACGCCCTCGTTCCCGTACAACCGGGAGGAGGTTGTCGTGGGATGGGCCGGTTCGGAGGCCTCGTTCGCGGACGGACGGCTGGCGGAGCCCGGCCCGTTTGTGGTACACGACAGCCAACGAACGTATCTGGGGAGAGCGAACAGGGAAGGAGGGGAAGCTTGCTTACATCCAAGCGCGCCCTGCGGGCACTCGCGATCGTCGCGGTCCTCGGGGTGGTTGGCGCCGCGTGCGCCAAGAAAGCGACCACGACCTCGTCGAGCGGAGGGGCGAAGAAGGCGGTCAAGATCGCCTACATCGGCGCCCTGACCGGCGACTATGCCCTGCTGGTGAAGCCGGGCTTCCAGGCCGCGCAGCTGGCCTTCGACGAGGCCAACTCCGGCAAGTTCGGCAACCTGCCGGTGACGATCACGCTGGTGCCGGAGGACACGCAGGGCAGCCCCGACCAGGCCCCGAGCGTGGTCGACCAGATCGTGAACGACCAGTCTTTCGTCGGGGTCATCGGGCCAGCCTTCTCCGGCGAGTCGCAGGCCGTCGGTTCGCGCCTCGACTCCTCGCAGATCCCGTTCATGACGCCGTCGGCCACCAATCCGGGCCTCGCCCAGAACGGATGGACGCACTGGTTCCGGGCGGTGGGCAACGACAACTCGCAGGGGCCCGTGGGCGCGAACTACATCTCGCAGAAGCTGACCCCGAACTGCGTGTTCGTGGCGAGCGACGGCTCGACCTACGGGAAGGGGCTCGCGGACGTCGCCCTCACCACGCTGAAGAGCGGGGGCATCTCGACGCAGCCCGAGCAGACGGTCCAGCCCGGGCAGAAGGACTTCTCCGCGCTGGTCACGAAGATCAAGGCCTCGGGCTGCGGCGCGGTCTTCTACGGTGGGTACTCGCCCGAGGCGGGGCTGCTCCGCAAGCAGATGACGCAGGCCGGCCTGACCAGCGTGACGCTGGTCGGCGGCGACGGGATCAAGGACGACACGTTCCTGTCCACGGCGGGCTCCGCCGGCGAGGGGACGATCGCCACCTGCCCGTGCGCCAGCATCACCGACTCGACGGACCCGGCGGCCCAGGCGTTCATCTCGGACTACAAGGCGAAGTTCGGGACCGACCCGGGCATCTACTCCGGCGAGGGCTGGGACATCGCGAAGATGTACATCGCGGCGTTCGCGGCCAAGCACACAACCCGCCAGAGCATCGCGGACTTCTTCCACGGTCTCAGCGGGTTCAAGGGTCTGACGAAGAGCTACACGTTCCAGCAGAGCGGTGAGCTCGACCCGAACGCGGTCACGATCTACCTCTACCAGGACAAGGGTGGGCAATGGGCGTACCTCGGTCCGTCCACCACGGTCCTGACCGGGTAGAGCGCTGAACGCGGGAAGGGGCGGGCCCTCACGGAGGGCCCGCCCTTTCCTATAATCCGCCGCGGCAGCCTTTCCGGTCGGGAGGACCATGGCCATCCAGTCCAAGTCGACACCCCGCGGCGTCCGGCTGCTGCGAGACCCGGCGGTCCTCGGGGGTGGCGTCCTGGTCGTCGCCGTCGCGATCGGCATCCCGCTCGGCATCAAGCACGGCGTGTGCATCAACACGCTGTCCGGCTGGGTCGGGCTCACCGTCACCGGGCTGAAGCTCGGGGCCTTGTACGCCATGGTCGCCCTGGGCTACACGATGGTCTACGGCGTCCTGCAGCTCCTGAACTTCGCCCACTCCGAGGTCTTCATGATCGGGTCCTTCGCCGGCCTGTACGCGCTCAAGAAGATCTTCGGGATCGAGGCCACCTCCGAAGGGGTCGGCGGGATCGAGCTGATCGCGGCGCTGTTCGTGGCCATCCTGGTCGCGGCCCTGGCCTCGGGAGGCGTCGCCGTGGTGATGGAGCGGGTCGCCTACCGGCCCCTCCGCCGGCACGGGGCCCCGCGACTCGCCTACCTGATCACGGCGATCGGTGTCTCGCTGTTCCTCTCGAACCTGTTCCTGCTGCTGGACGGCAAGCCCCACCTGTTCTTCCCGTTCGACAGGTTCAACTGGCCGAACATCGCCGGGGCGGCCCCGGTCCCGTACCCGAACGTGATGAAGCTGACCACCGTGTTCTCCATCTTCGGGGTCCAGGTCCACAACTTGGACATCCTGGTCTTCCTGGTGGCCATCGGGATGCTGGTGGTGCTCGACCTGTTCGTCCGGAAGACCCGGGCCGGGAAGGGGATCCGCGCGGTGGCCGAGGACCCCGAGACGGCCTCGCTGATGGGCGTGAACGTGAACGGGATCATCGTCCTCACCTTCTTCGTGGGCGGTCTGATGGCGGGGGCCGCGGGGGTCCTGTACGGGCTGTTCTTCAACGCCCAGTTCAACATGGGGTTCATCCCCGGCCTGAAGGCGTTCACCGCCGCCGTCCTCGGGGGGATCGGGAACATCCGAGGCGCGATGCTGGGCGGCCTGTTGCTCGGCCTGATCGAGAACCTCGGTGTGGCCTGCACGGGGACGCAGTGGCAGGAGGTCATCGCGTTCCTGGTGCTGGTCGGCGTGCTGATGTTCCGGCCCACCGGCATCCTGGGCGAGCAGGTGGGGGGCTAGCGGATGGCGCGCGGCGCGGGAGACACCGGGACGGCGCCGGATCGGGGACGCCCGTTCGGTGAACGGTGGCGCGACGGGTACCGGGAGGCCACCGAGCCCGTCCGGGACGCGTTCAGCGGGGTGCGAACGAGGTTCGAGGCGCTCCCCTCGGTGGCCCGCTGGGCCGTCATCGGGCTGGTGATCGTCCTGGCCTACGCGCTCCCCGGCTTCTTGCCCTATTTCACGACGCGGTCGCTGTACTGGACGAACATCCTGACGAAGATCGGCATCGCCGCGCTGCTCGCCCTGGGGCTGAACGTGGTGGTGGGCTTCGCCGGCCTGCTGGACCTGGGGTACGTGGCGTTCTTCGCCGTCGGCGCCTACTCGTTCGCCATCCTGTCGGGTGCGGCGAAGTTCGCCGTCGTGCAGTACCAGGTGACCTCCGGTGCCCTGAAGGGCGTGAACCCCGTCGACTACCTGCCGCACTGGACGATGTGGTTCTGGCTGATCTTCTTCGCCGCGCTCGCCATCGCCCTCCTGGCCGGTGTGATCCTGGGGGCACCCACGCTCCGCCTGCGCGGCGACTACCTGGCCATCGTGACCCTCGGTTTCGGCGAGATCGTCCGCATCACGGCGAACAACCTCGACTCGATCGTGAACGGCCCGCGGGGGGTGCAGAACATCCCGAACCCGCAGATCAACATCGCCAGCTTCCATTACACGTTCGGGACGCAGAACTCACTGAACGACCCGTTCTACTGGCTGTTGCTCACCATCATCATCATCTGGATCTTCTTCCTGCGACGGCTGTCCGTGTCGCGGATCGGGCGGGCCTGGGCGGCGATCCGCGAGGACGAGCTGGCGGCGGCCGCGATGGGCGTGGCCACGGTCCGCATGAAGCTGATGGCCTTCGCCATCGGGGCGGCCGTCGCCTCGCTGGGCGGCGTGGTCTACGCGAGCCAGGTGGCGTTCATCAGCCCGGACACGTTCTCGCTGTTCAACATCACGTTCGGCTCCGTGACGATCCTGGCGATGGTGGTGATCGGCGGGATGGGCGGCATCGCCGGACCGATCGTGGGCGCCGCGCTCATCATCTTCCTGCCCGAGTACTTCCGGTCGTTGAGCGACTCGCGGCTGCTCGTGTTCGGCGCGGTGCTGGTCATCGTCATGGTGCTCCGGCCACAGGGCCTCATCTCCAGCCGCCGCCGGGCGGCCGAGCTCAGCGGCGGTGAGTCCCGGGACACGACAGTGTTCGAGGCCCAGGAGCACGGGGGGGTCTGAGGTGGTCGCGCTCCTCGAGGTCGACAACGTCAGCAAGGACTTCGGCGGACTGAAGGCGCTGTCGGACGTCGACGTGACGGTCGAGGAGGGACAGATCTTCAGCCTGATCGGGCCGAACGGCGCGGGCAAGACCACGCTGTTCAACCTGATCACCGGCATCTTCCTGCCGACCGACGGCGTGGTCCGGTTCAAAGGCGAGAACCTGCTGGAGCGGGGGGGCGGTGTGCTCGGGGGCCGGACCCGGCGGCCGTTCCAGATCACGCGGTTGGGCGTCGGCCGGACGTTCCAGAACATCCGGCTGTTCGCAAACATGACGTCCGTGGAGAACGTGATGGTGGGCATCGACGCCCACAACCGGTCGGGGGTCCTCCGGTCGATGTTCCGGACCCCTCGTCAGCGCCGGGAGGACCAGGAGACGACGAAGAAGGCCCATGAGCTGTTGGGGTTCGTCGGCATCGCCCGCTACGCGAACGAGCTGGCGAAGAACCTGGCCTACGGCGACCAGCGGCGGCTGGAGATCGCCCGGGCCATGGGGACCGATCCGGCGCTCCTGATGCTGGACGAACCCGCCGCCGGCATGAACCCGGCCGAGAAGGCCGCGCTGATGCGGCTGATCCAGCAGGTCAGGGACCGCGGGATCACGGTGCTGTTGATCGAGCACGACATGAAGGTGGTCATGGGGATCTCCGACCGCATCGCGGTGCTCGACTTCGGCGTGAAGATCGCGGAGGGCGAGCCTCGCGAGGTCCAGCGCGACCCCCGGGTGATCGAGGCGTACCTGGGCCGCGGAGCGGCCGGGCAGCCGGCGATCGAACCCGACGAGGCGTCGCCGGAGGAAGGGGGCACCGATGGCCCTGCTTGAGCTGGCCGGCGTGCGCATCCACTACGGCGGCATCGAGGCGGTGAAGGGCGTCGACCTCTCGGTGGACGAGGGCGAGATCGTCACGCTGATCGGCGGCAACGGGGCGGGGAAGACCACGACGCTCAAGACGATCTCGGGCTTGAAGCACCCCACGACCGGATCCATCGCGTTCCGGGGCAAACGGATCGACGCGCTCCCGGCGCACCAGATCGTCTCGATGGGGATCGGGCACGCGCCGGAGGGTCGCCGCATCTTCGGTCGGATGACCGTCGACGAGAACCTGGAGATGGGGCTCTACGCGGGCGGCGGCAAGAAACGGGAGGGAGGCAGGAAAGCGGAAGGCGCGGCCTTCGAGCGGGTCTACGCGCTGTTCCCGGTGCTGAAGGAGCGCCGGACCCAGCCGGGGGGGACGCTGTCGGGTGGCCAGCAGCAGATGCTGGCCATCGGGCGGGCCCTCATGACCCGACCGGTCGTGCTCATGCTCGACGAGCCGTCGATGGGCCTGGCCCCGATGCTCGTCGAGCAGATCTTCGACATCATCAGGGACATCAGCGAACAGGGCACGACGGTGCTCCTCATCGAGCAGAATGCTCATATGGCGCTGTCGATCGCCGACCGGGGCTACGTGATCGAGTCCGGCTCGATCGTCCTGGAGGACTCGGCGAGGGAACTGCTCGGGAACGACCAGGTGCGCAAGGCGTACCTCGGTGAGGAGTGAACGGAGGGGAGCGTGATGAGGAGAAGCGTGGTGGGAGTGGTCGCCGTCCTGGCGGCCGTGGCGTTGGTGGCTGGCGCGTGCGCGAAGAAGGCCGCGACGTCGACCGGGAGTCCGAGCGCCACCGGGAGCGCGACGAAGGCTGCGTTGACGCTGATCGCGCCAGGGACGCTCACGGTCGGGTCGTGCCTCAACTACAAGCCGTTCGAGTACTACGAGGGCGGCACGCTGAAGGGTTTCGACGTCGAGATCATGGACGCCATCGCCCAGAAGCTCGGCGTGACCGTGACGTGGAAGAAGGCGAACTTCGACACGATCTTCACGGCCCTGGCCGCCAACCAGTTCGACGCGGTGGCGGCGGCGTCGACGATCACGCCGGAGCGGCAGCAGACGGTCGACTTCTCGAACCCGTACTACAACGCGCGGCAGGCGCTGACCGTGAACAGCCAGAAGACGCCGACGATCAAGACCACCGACGACCTCGCGTCGGGCATGATCGTGGGGGTCCAGAAGGGGACGACCGGCCGCGACTGGGCGGAGAAGAACCTGGCCCCGAAGGGCATCCAGATCAAGACGTACACGAACGCCCCCGACGCGTTCACCGATCTGGAGGCCGGCCAGATCCAGGGCGTGATCAACGACGAGCCGTCCTCGCAGGCGGAGGTGGCCAGCCGGCCCGGCCTGGCCGTGGTGGAGCCGATCGACACGGGCGAGCACTACGGGATCGCCGTGGCGAAGAACCACCCGGACATCCTGGCCGGGATCAACTCGGGGCTGCAATCGATCATCGCGGACGGCACGTACAAGACGATCTTCAACAAGTACTTCCCCGGCGTCCCGGTCCCACCGGAGTACGGCGGGTAGGGGAGACCTGAGGTTCGGCGGGGCCCGCGCTCGCACGGACGAGCGTGGGCGCTGCCATTCGCGCGGCGAGGAGGTGGGCATGGCCGCAGAGACGATCGAACGAACCACGCCGCCCGACACACGTGGACCGAGCTCACGGCTGTCGGCGGGCACGCTGGGGCTCGGGATCGCGTCGGTCGTCACGGTCCTGGCGGGAACCGCCGTGGTGCAGGCGCGCTACGCCCGGGCGGGCGGCCCGCTGACGCCCGAGTGCAACCGGCACGGCCTGCTGCATTTCGTGCCGACCCCGCCTCCCGGGCGTGGCATCAAGGGGGCCGAGGGCGTGTGCCACATCGTGGGGGGGCTCCGGTCGGGCTCCGAGACCGCCATCCTCGTCTTCGCGATCCTGGTTGGCGCCGCGGCCGTCGCCGTCGGCTTCGGGATCTTCCGGCGCATGGACACGAAGCGCCGCCGTGAGCAAGCGCTGGCCGGGGCCATCCTGGGCATCCAGGCGGTCATCCTGGGCGGGGTCCTGCTGTGGTTCCGGTCAACGGCGACGGTCTTCACGTTCGTCAGGAACTTCCTCAACTTCACCCTGCTCCGTCCCTATATGGGCGTCCTGTTCCGGGGCGCGAAGAACACGATCTTCCTCGCGGTCGTCGGGGAGGTCGGGGGCATCGCCATCGGGCTCACGCTCGCCCTGTTCCTGCTCTCCGCGCGCAGGGTGGTGCGCGCGCCGGCCCGCGTGTACGTCAACTTCTTCCGGGGTACGCCGCTGATCTGGCAGCTCTCGTTCTTCTACTTCCTGTTCATCCTGGGGTTCAACCTGCACTTCTCAGCGTTCAGCGCGGCCCTGATCGTGTTCAGCCTGAACACCGGGGCGTACGCCTCCGAGGTGTTCCGGGCCGGGATCCAGTCGATCGAGCGGGGCCAGATGGAGGCGGCGCGCAGCCTGGGGTTCTCCTACCTCCAGGCCATGCGATACGCGATCGTGCCCCAGGCCGTCCGTCGCGTGATCCCGCCGCTCCTGAACGAGTTCGTGATCCTGATCAAGGACACGGCGCTGATCACCGTGCTGGGTCTCGTGGCGAGCCAGTACGAGCTCTACGTGGCGTCGCAGACCGGGTACTCGGACACCGCGAACGCCACGTTCTTCGTCGCCACGGCTATCGGGTACCTGGCCATCACCCTGCCGCTGATCCGCGCCGTCAACGCGGTGGAGCGCAAGCTCCGGAGCGGCCTCGTGAGCGTGGCCGGAGGCCCGTGATGAACGAACGGAGCGACGGGGGGGAGGCGCTCGTTCGGCTGGAGGACCTGCACAAATGGTTCGGGTCGAACCACGTCCTGCGCGGGATCGACCTGAGCCTGCAACGGGGGGACGTCCAGGTGGTCATCGGGCCGTCGGGGTCCGGGAAGTCGACGCTCCTCCGATGCGTGAACATGCTCGAGGTCCCGACCGAGGGGCACGTGTGGTTCGAAGGCCGCGACATCACCGACATCCGGACGGACCTGAACGAGGTCCGGACTCACATCGGGATCGTCTTCCAGGCGTTCAACCTCTTCCCCCACAAGACGGCGTGCCAGAACGTGACGGTGGCGCTGGAGAAGGTCCTGAAGGTCGACCCGAAGGAAGCGCGGGACCGCGCGATGCAGGAGCTGAAGCACGTGGGACTCGACCACAAGGCAGACGCGTATCCGGGGCAGCTCTCCGGCGGCCAGCAGCAGCGGGTGGCCATCGCCCGGGCCCTGGCCATGCGTCCGAAGCTGATGCTCTTCGACGAGGTCACGTCGGCCCTCGACCCGGAGCTGGTCAAAGAGGTCCTCGACGTGATGCAGCGCCTGGCCTCCGAGGGCATGACGATGATGGTGGTGACCCACGAGATGGGGTTCGCCCGAGAAGTGGGGACCGACCTCGTGTTCATGGAGGACGGCAGGATCCTGGAGCAGGGCGACCCGCGGCAGGTCTTCGGTGACCCTCGGCACGACCGCACCCGGACCTTCCTCTCGCGGGTGCTGTAGCGGGACCGTCGCGGCGGGGCGCCTACCTCACCACGGTGAAGGTGCCGATCATGCCGAGGTAGGCGTGGTACTTGCAGACCACCACCCAGGTGGCGGGCCCGAGGTGATCGCCGATGCGGCTCCAGTCCAGTTCCTGGCCGGGCCGGAGGTCCACGCTGATGTTCGTCCCGATCACCGTGAAGTTGTGCAGGTTCCGGCCTTCGTTCTTCACGACGAACGGCTGGTCGGCGTGGACCACGTTGTGATCCTCCGGGTGGATGTCGTGGAAATGGTTGTCGATGGCCACGACGACGTACGCCCCGGAGGTCGGCTCGGGGTTCCCCGGCAGCACCCGGTTGACGTCGCCGGGGGCCGAGGACGTGCGGGCCGGCCCGAGCCACGCTCCGAGCAGGAATCCCGCCACCGCGGTGGCCACGGCCAGCACGAGGGCGGCGCGAGGCTTCACGGGGCGAGGACGAGGAACGCCACGCCGAACAGGAGCAGCATCACGCCGAGCAGGAGCGCGACCAGCCCGAGGAGCACGCCGCTTCCGGTCATGATGTTCGACCACCTCCCCGGCGGCCGGCGGTCGGGCTTCAGCAGCTCCTCGATGTCTCGGACCTGCGGCCGGAGGGTCCGGAGCCCCACGGTCGTCCCGGCCAGGCCGAGAGGCCCTGCAACCAGCCGAGGATCTCGGCGTTGGCGAGCGTGAGCTCTTCGATGGACGAGCCCTCCCGGAGGTCCGGGGTGAGCTCGTCCAGCTCGCGGTACAGCTCGTCGGGGAGCGCCTCGCGCAGTTCTTGGCATACGCGATCCAGGACCTCGCGCAGGTACTGCGTGGTCCGCTCGTCGGCTTGGACGCGTCGCGTGCCCTCGACCATCTCCCGCGTCAGGCCGGCGATCCTCAACAGCTTCTGCGGGTCGAACGCCCCGGAGGCCTCCGGCCGACCGGCGGGCTGAGGCACGGTGTCGGACACGGTGGAGGAGACGGGGACGGCGGTGGGGGCGGCATCATCGGCCATCGGCCACAGACTACCGGACCGGCGCGGGGCGGGGCGGGGGGAACGAACCAGAGCGGGCCCGACCGGCCTTTGGAACCGCTCGCGCCTTCCCCATACGCGAGCGTTGTCTACTCGGCCGTTCGGACCCGCTCAAGAGTTGGTCCCAAGCAACCCCCGCCGACCTCTGGGCCGAACCGCGGGCCTCCGCCGGCTCGCCCGGGGCCTCCCGAGCTCTCGCCCCGAAGGTTCCGGTGAGCCGGGGAAGTGATCCCCGGTCCTTCCCGTCGGTCCCGGCGGCCGCTTGGGACCGGCGCGAAAACTAGCAAGGCGGATCGGGGCGTGTCAACTCGACGGGAATGCCTGTGGCACAGGCATGTCTAGGGAGTTTGCGCTGGTAGGCGGTCCTGCTGTGGAAGGCCTCGGGATCCGCGGAGTGACAGACAAAATCGGGCTCAGTCGGCGGAGACCTCGCGGATCGCCAGCGTCAGCCGCCCGACGGCCACGAGCCGCTCTTCGTCGTCGCGCACCTCCATGGTCCACACGGCCGTGGTTCGGCCGACGTGGAGCGGCACGCCCGTGGCCGTGACGCGGCCTTCGGTGACCGAGCGGAGGTGGTTGATGTTCAGCTCGATGCCCATCACCACGCGATCGGGCCCGGCGGCCAGGGCGGTGCCGAGCGAGGCGATCGTCTCGCACAGCGCGGCCGTGGCTCCTCCGTGCAGGATCCCGTACGGCTGCGTGTTCCCGGCGACCGGGATGCTCGCGACGACCTTCCCGGGACCCAGCTCGACCCATTCGAGGCCCATGCGCTCCATCAGCGCCCCTGGCGAGACGTGTGCCGGCAGGGGCAACGGGTCGGGTTCCACGACGGCGGATACTACCGGTCGAGCGGGGTCGCCGCCGCGGTCCGACGAGGCCCTACGCGCCGGCGGCGACCAGCACCATCTCCGTCACGAGACCGACGGCGAAGCCGGCCAGGAGCCCCATGACGGTGGTGGGCCAGTCGAGCCGGCGACCCAGCAGCAGCAGCTCGCTGATCACGTAGATGATGGCGCCGGCTGCGAGCGCCAGGAACGCCACGAAGACGTAGTCGTTCGAGAACACCGTCCCGACCAGCGTCCCGAGGAACGTCGGTCCGCCGGCGATCAGGCCGGCGGTGATCAGGTACCCCCACGTCGCCTGCACCCCCTCGGCCGCGAGCGGGCCGACGATGCCGAACCCCTCGGTCGCGTTGTGCAGGCCGAACCCGATCACCAGGAGGAGCGCCAGCTGCACCTCGCCGCCGTGCGCGGCCTGGCCGATGGCCAGGCCTTCGGAGAAGTTGTGCAGGCCGATGCCGGCGGCGATCGACATCCCGAGGCTGAGTGCGCTCTGACGGCCGCCGGGCGCCTCGGTCACCGCCATGGCCCCCGGTCCGACGGCGGCCCCGGCGCGGGCCCGCTGGTACTTCCCGAGATACATCAGCGACAGCATCCCCGCGCCGAACGCCCCCAGGTATACGGCTCCCAGCCCGATCGCGGAGCCCAGCCCCTTCAGCCCGTGGATCCCCAGGACCGCGTCGCTCAGCGGACCGGTCGCGTTCTGAAGGATGTCGAAGAACAGGAACAGCAGGATGCCGGCTGAGGCGGCGTTCAGGAACGCCCGGAGCCGCCGCCGCGGGGCCCGCATCCGCCCCACGGGGAGCCCGAGGAAGATCGTGCCGCCCGCCACGGCGCCCAGGAGAACGGTCTGAAGGGTGCTCATCGCCCGGATACCCGTTCCTTCGTCTCCTTCCCCATCCCGGCGGGAATTCTATCTGCTGAGTCGGAATTCGCCGACGCAGCATCCAAGCGCCCAGGTCCACCCGACGGCCGCGACCGGGGCTGTCATCCACCGAGGCTACAATCGACCCCGGTGGCGAACCAGCCGACGACGCGCACGGACGCCGAGCCACGACGATTCTTCCTCCTCGACGGCCACAGCCTGTCCTACCGGGCCTTCTTCGCGCTGCCCATCGACCTCGCCACGAAGAGCGGCCAGATCACGAACGCCGTGTACGGGTTCACCTCCATGCTGATCAAGCTGCTGGGAGAGGAGAAGCCGGACCTGCTGGCGGTGGCGTTCGACAAGGGCAAGCCGACGGTCCGCCTCGAGCAGTACGCCGACTACAAGGCGGGGCGGCGGGAGACCCCCGACGAGTTCCGACAGCAGCTCGGGCTGATCCGGGAGGTGCTCGACACGCTCGGGATCCCCATCGTGGAGGTCGAGGGGCACGAAGCCGACGACGCCATCGCCACGCTGGCCACCCGCGGCGCCGAGCAGGGGATGGACACCGTGATCGTCACCGCGGACCGGGATTTCTTCCAGCTGGTCCGGCCCGGGATCACGGTGATGTTCAACCGGAGGGGGATCACCGACATCGTCCGCTACGACCAGGCGGCCGTCACCCAGCGGTACGGCCTGCCTCCCAAGAAGTACCTCGACTACGTGGCCTTGAAGGGCGACCCCTCCGACAACATCCCAGGCGTCCCGGGCGTCGGCGAGAAGACGGCGTCGAAGCTGGTCCAGGACTTCGGCAGCATCGAGGAGATGCTCGCCCGCACGCCCGAGATCAAGGGGAAGCTCCGCGAGGCCATCGAGTCGGCCGCTGACACCCTCGTTCGGAACAAGGATCTGGCCCGCCTCCACCTCGACCTGGACCTGGACGTCCGGCCCCAGGATTGCGTGCTGAAGGAATGGGACCCGGACGCGGTCCGGCGGCTGTTCAACAGCCTGGAGTTCCGGACGCTGCTCGAGCGGCTGGAGGACCTCGGGCGCACGGCGAAGCCGGTCGTGGAGGCGGCTTCCCTCGACGTCCGGACCGGCTCGGTCCGCGACCTCGAGGCGGCCCTCGCCGGAAGCGCACCGAAGGCCGTCCATCTGGCCGTGGACGACGGCATCGTCGGGCTGGCGCTGTCCTCGGGCGGCGGGCAGGCCCTGTTCGCCCCCGTGCGCGATCTGCCCGAGGCCGTCGCCGCGTGGCTCGCGGACGCCGGCGCGCCGAAATGGGTCCACGACGCGAAGGAGGTGGAGACGGCGCTCCGTGCGGCGGGGCACCGCCTGGGTGGGGTGGCGTTCGACACGCTGATGGCCGGGTACCTG
>WNGK01003354.1_pt1 | contig 17324 bp, 12 predicted proteins | sample 5400601 | NCBI WGS metagenome assembly WNGK01 (sample SAMN13153376, study PRJNA577476) | soil metagenome | isolation source: 60 cm soil or saprolite under Garry oak tree replicate 1 | place: USA:California | collected 2016-06-15
AATATTGCCGGTCTCGTCGTAGACGATCTCCTCGAGCAGCGCGTTGGCGATGCCTTGGGCAACGCCGCCGTGGATCTGCCCGTCGACGATCATGGGATTGATCAGACGTCCGGCGTCCTCGGCAACCAGAAACTTTTCGATCGTGACGCGGCCGGTCTCCACGTCCACCTCGACCACGGCGACGTGGCAGGCATTGGAAAACGTTCCCGGTGGATCATAGGTGGCGCTCTCGATGATACCTGGAGCGACCTCGCCCTTGAACCGATGCGTCTGATGATAGGCGGCGCGCGCCAGCGTCACGATCGGAATGGAACGATCGGTCCCGGCGACGCGCGCAGCATCGGCTTCGAGCACGATGTCGTCCGCCGACGCCTCGAGCAGGACGCCCGCCATTTTCGTGAGCTTGGCGCGGATCTTGCGCGCCGCCAGCAAGGTAGCGCCGCCGGCGATTACCAGCGAGCGGCTGGCGAAGGTCCCCCAGCCGTAAGGCGTGCGGTCGGTGTCGCCGTGCACGATCTTGATGCGCTCCGGCGACGTGCCGAGCTCGTCGGCGATGATCTGCGACAGCGTGGTGCGCAGGCCCTGTCCATGCGGGGATGCGCCGATCCGCGCCTCGACGAAGCCCGACGGGTCCATGGTCATCTCCACGGTTTCCCAGCCGGGCGTCACTTCCATGCCGCGCGCCGCGAACGCCTGCGTACCGTAGCCGGTGCGCTCGGAAAATGTCGCCAGGCCGAGACCGAGATAGCGACCTTCGGCGCGCGCTTTCGCCTGACGGGCGCGGAACGCCGGCACGTCGATGGCTTTCACCGCCGCCTCCATGGTCTCGACATAGCTCGCTTCGTCGAAGGTGAGACCGGTCACCGAGGTATGGGGAAAGGTCTTGACCAGGTTGCGGCGGCGGATCTCGATCGGATCGAGTCCGAAAGCCGCCGCCGCCTTGTCCATCAGCCGCTCGAGCGCGAACGTGATCACCGGGCGAGAGACGCCGCGATACGGCGCCATCGGACATGTATTGGTCAAGACTCCACGCGAAACGCAGGAATATTCGCGCACGTCGTAGGGGCCGGGCAGCTCCGCCATCGCCATCAGCGGCTCGACACCGCATGTGGTCGGGTAGCATGAATAGGCGCCGACATCGGCGACGATATCCGCGGCAAAGCCGATGACCTTGGCGTCGGCATCGAACGCGCCTTCGAGCGCGATCGACTGGTCGCGGCTGTGGAAGCAGGCGACGAGATTCTCGCGCCGGTCCTCCACCCACGCCACCGACGTCTTGAGCTTGCGCGCGAGCCAGGTCACGACCACGAATTCCGCCGCCAGCGACATTTTCTGCCCGAAGCCGCCGCCAACGTCAGGCGCGATCACCCGCAGATCCGCTTCCGGCATTCCGAGGAGATCGGCAATAATGGTCCGCATCACATGCGGCGTCTGCGTCGCGCAGGTGAGCGTGACGCGCTCGCTCGCGGCGTCCCATGCCGCATGCGCCGCGCGCGGCTCCATCGGCAGCGCGTTCTGCCGGTGCGAGCGGATATCGACTTTGATCCGCCGGTGCGCGGCCGCGACCTTGGCGTCGAACCTGGCCGTCTTCAGGCGTCCTTCGACCACGACGTTGCCGGCGGCCTCGGCGTGGACGAGCGGCGCGCCGCGGGCGAGCGCCGCGCCCGCGCCCACCACCGCCGGCAATTCTTCGATTTCGACCTCGACGAGATCGGCAACGTCCTCGGCCTCTTCCCTGGCCGACGACACCACCGCCGCGATCGGCTCGCCGACGAACCGCACGACATCGCGCGCCAGCACCGGCTGGCTGATCGGCACATAGTTGAACTTGTGCAACAGGGGCTGGATCGGCTTCACGCCCGCGAGCTCGGCGGCAGTGACGATGGTCGCGCCCTGGGGCGCCACGATCCGCTTGATCCGACCCGAGGCGACCGAGCTTCTGACGAAGCGGACCCAGCGTGCCGCCGGCAGGTCGCCCGTGAACCGGCCATGGCCGGCCACCAGCGTCGGATCCTCGAGGCGCCGAATCGAACGGCCGATCCAACCGCCATCGTTCTTGGCATCGACGGCCATTCAGTCCCGCGCTTCGCTCAGTTTACTTGCTGTAGGGGCTGAATGCGCGAGTGAGCCTTGCGAGCATCATCAATTCCCCTCCTCAATCGATCGCACGTGCCGCGCAGCGTGAGGCGTCATCGATCACCGCAGGCCCGCGAAGACGCGACGCGGATTTGCGTCGGCAATCGCCTCGATCTCGGCGGCCGACAATCCCGCCGATCGCAGCAGCGCGAGCGGCTCCATGTCGGCCGGCGTGAACGAATAATCAGTGCCCAGCACGACATTATCAAGTCCGGCGAGCTCGATCAGAAACCGCAAGGCCTTGGGCGCATGGACGATGCTGTCGTAGAGCATCTGCGATGCATAGGCGGACGGCGCTTTGGCGGCGACGTCGCCTTGCGCCGCTCGGTCCATGCGCCGATGCATGATGTCGAAACGGCCGGCGAGATAAGGATACGCCCCTCCCCCGTGCGACAGCACCAGCTTGAGGCGCGGAAAGCGGTCGAGCACACCGGACATCAACAGCGAGCCGACGCCGAGCGTGGTGTCGAAGGTGTAGTGCGCAATCTGGGCGAGGCCGAATCTTGCGGCGCGCGGCGCGGGGCCCACCAGCACGGGGTGGATCAGCACGGGCATGTCGAGCGCTTCCGCCTTGCGCCAGAACGCGTCCAGCGCAAGCTCGCCGAGATTGGTATTCTCGACGTTGGAGGAGATGATCACGCCGCAGGCTCCGAGTCCGATGGCGCGCTCGAGCTCGGCTGCCGCAGCCTCGGCTTGAACGAGCGGAACGGAGGCGATCCAGGCGAACCGATCCGCGTTGTCCGCGCGCCACGCCGCCAGCGTGTCGTTGAGCATCCGATGCCAGGCGATGCAGGCGTCGGTGGCGAGGCCGTACCCGAATAGGTCCGGCCAGGTGCCGACGATCTGCCGATCGATGCCCTGCTCGTCGATCCAGGCGCACCGCGCAGCGACCGGTTCGATCAGGCGCGGAAAGAACGGGCGCACCTTGAAGCCGTAGTCGAAATGCACCGCCGGCGGCGCGGCGCCGGATCGCACCAGCCGCACGCCGATCTCCTCGCCACGCCCGACGATGGCGTCGATCAACTGCGGCGGAACATAATGGGCGTGGACGTCGATCGGCACGCGGTCCCCTTCGGCTTTGTTTGGCGATTGTGCCGGGGATGCTTGGCCTCGAAATCAGCGCGCGGCCTGCCGGCGCATCTCGGCGACCGTGCTGCGCACGGCCTTGACGATGTTCTGGTAGCCGGTGCAGCGGCAGAGATTGGACGAGAGAAGATCGAGAATGTCATCATCCGTGAGGTCGGGATTGGTCTCCAGCGCGTTCACCGTCAGCATCAGGAAACCCGGCGTACAGAACCCGCACTGAAGCGCGTGATGCTCGATGAATGCGCTCTGCACCGGATGCAGCTTGTCGCCGTCGGCGAGACCTTCGACCGTGCGGATGCGCTTGCCCTGCGCCTGGACCGCGAACATCAGGCAGGACCTTACCGCCTCATTGTCGAGGATCACCGTGCATGCGCCGCAGATACCGTGCTCGCAGCCGATGTGCGTCCCGGTCAGCCCGCATTCGTCGCGGATGGCATCGACCAGCGTCTTTCTCGGCTCGACTCGGACGGCGTGATCATGACCGTTGATATTGAGCTTGATGTCGATCTTCTCGGTCATGCCCGCCAGTTCGCCGTCGCCGCTCCGCAACTCCTTGAGTGATACATGCATTTTGTGGCAAGTAAAGCCGAAGGCGGCGCTTTCCCGGGCGGCCGCAATCGTTGGCAAAAGTGGCGGCAGGCGGCGACGGACGCGAGAGTCCGCACGTCGCTCAAACCGCGCAAGGCTCTTCAAAGGGAGGAATTGCCATGAGTTCCAGTCTGTCACGCCGCACGCTCATCAAAAGCGCGGCCGGCTCCGCGGTGCTTGCTGGCGTCGGCATGCCGGCGATCGTGAGCGGACAAACCGATGCCATCCGCATCGGACATCTCACCCCGCTCACGGGCTTTCTCGGGCCGCTCGGCGAATACGCGGTCATGGGAGTAAAACTCGCCGCCGACGAGATCAACGATGCGGGCGGCGTGATGGGCCGCAAGATCGAGCTCGTGATGGAGGACTCGGTCAACCCGCAGACCGCCTCCGCCAAAGCCGAGCGCCTGATCGAGCGCGACAAGGTCGCAATGATCATCGGCGAAATCTCGTCGGCGTCCGGCCTTGCCATTGGTCAAGTCGCAAACCGCTTGAAGACCGTGTACATCAACACTGGCTGCAATTCCGATGCGCTACGCGGCGCGAGTTGCAATCCCTACATGTTCCACATCGAGGGCGCGAACTCGATGTACGTGATGGCGGTCGGCCAGTACTTGCTGCGCGAGAACCTCGTGCGCGGCAAGAAGTGGTATTCGCTGACGGCAGACTACGCCTTCGGCCACGACCTTCTGCGCGTTGCCAAAAAATTCATGGAGGCGAACGGCGGTCAATTCGCGGCCGACGAGCTGGTGCCGACCGACGCCACCGACTTTTCTCCCTATCTCCTGAAAGTCCGTCAGGCCCGACCCGATCTCGTCGTGTCCAATCTCGCCGGCAACCAGATCACCAGCTTCCTCAAGCAATATTCCGAATACGGCCTGCCGTTCCCCGTAGCCGGCTTCGGCTTCGACACCGTCGTCGCTTGGGGCGCCGGCAAGGGCAATTTCTCCGGCATCTGGCCGCTGGTGTGGCACCACCTCGTCGATACGCCGAGCTCGAAGAAGTACGTCGAGGTGTTCCAGAAGAAATACGGCAAACTCCCCGACAACCAGTCGTGGGGCGACTACAACTCGCTCAAGATCGTGGCGCAGTCGATGAGCGAGACCAAGTCTGCCGACCCGCAGAAACTTGCGGAGCATCTGCGCAAGGGCGCGAAATTCGACGTGATGAAGGCGCGCGAAGCGTACTTTCGTCCCTACGACAACCAGATGGTCATGGAGATGTACGCGGTGCGCGCCAAGGAGCCGGCCAAGATGAAGGACCAGTGGGACATCTACGATGCGCTCGGCGCCGTCCCGGGGCCGAATGAGGACATGGAGATCATCGCCCCGCCGAAGGACGGCACCTGCAAAATCGGCTGAGCAAATCGGCGCCAACTAGGCATATCTTCCGCTTGTCGTCCCCGCGAGGGGCACCCCGCGACGCCCGCGTCGCGGGGACCCCGTTGCGGGGACGACATAGTATGAGCTGATCAACCGGCTCGTATTCACCCGCCAAGAGATGGCCGCGTGCAGCTCGTCTTCATACTCGAACAGGTTCTCAACGGCCTCCTGGTCGGCGCTTATTACCTTTTGATCGCGCTCGGCCTGTCGCTGATCTTCGCCCTCGGCGGCATCGTCAATCTCGCGCACGGCGGCTTCTACGCCATTGGCGCCTATCTCGCGGTCGTGCTGGCGGACCGCATCGGGTTCGCGGGCGCGCTCGTCGTGTCGCCGCTCGCCGTCGGTCTCATCGGCGTCGCGATCGAGCGGCTGTTGTTTCGCCGCTTCTACCGTTCCGATCCGATTTTGAGCCTGCTGTTGACCTTCGGCCTCGCGATGGTGATCGAGCAAGGCCTGCGCATCGTGTTCGGCGCCACGCCGCTGCCGTTCTCGATCCCGCCCGAGCTGCGCGGACAGATCTTCGTCGGCGACTTCATCTACTCGCGATACCGTCTGATCATCCTGGCCGTCGCGGCCGCCGCCGTGACGGCGACTTGGTTCATCGTCTATCGCACCGCGTTTGGCCGCGTCGTGCGCGCGGGCGTCCAGAACCCCGACGTGGTCGGCGCGCTCGGCATCTCGCTCGCGCCCTACATGACGGCGATCGCCGCGCTCGGTGTCGGGCTTGCCGGGCTTGCCGGCGTGCTGCTCGCTCCGATCGCGGGCGTGCACCCGGCGATGGGTGCGGAAATCCTCACCGCGGCGTTCGTCGTGGTCGTGATCGGCGGCCTGGGCTCGTTCTGGGGCGTGATCGCCGCCGCCGCGCTCGTTGGCGTCGTGCGCGGCATCACCATCTATTTCAACCCATCCTGGGGCGAAGGCTCGATGTATCTGCTGATGGCGCTGGTGCTGCTGGTGCGGCCGCGCGGCCTTTTCGGCGAGCGCATCCAAAAGTTCGAGTAACCGGCAATGCGCGACGAATACGCCACGCTTCTGATTGCGGCGATCGCGCTCGCGGTGCTGCCGTTCGCCCTCGATGTCGCCGGCCTGCCGCTGCGCTCCGCGATCGATGTCGTCGTGTTCGCCATTGCCTGCATGGGACTCAATGTGCTGGTCGGCTATACCGGGCTCGTCTCGTTCGGCCACGGCGCGTGGTTCGGACTCGGCGCCTACGCCGCCGCCTTGAGCCAGCGCTACTGGTTTCCCGGCCAGATCATTCTCCCGTTCCTGTTCGCGATTTTCTTTGTTGCGGCGGCCGCGCTTCTCTCCGGAGCGCTGATTCTGCGGCGGCGCGGCGTTTATTTTTCGCTGCTCACGCTGGCGCTGACCGCGCTCCTGTTCGCCATCGGCTACCGCTGGACCGAGCTCACCGGAGGCGAGAGCGGATTGGGCGGCGTGACCCGCGCGACGGTGCTCAACCTCGATCTCGAATCCGACCGCGCCTACTATTGGGCCGTCGCAGCAATCGGCATGGCGGTGTGTTACCTGCTCTGGCGCTTCCACCGATCGCCGGCCGGCAGCGTGCTGGTGGCGATCCGCGAGAACGAGGAGCGCGCACGCTTCGTCGGCTATCCCACCAACCGCTACAAGCTGATCGGCTTCGTGCTGTCCGCGACCGTGGTCGCGATCGCAGGCACGCTATCGGTGTTCAATCACCGCTTTGCGTCGGCAGAGCCGCTCGCCGTGGCATTCTCGGGCGAGCTGGTCGCGATGGTGGTAATCGGGGGGATGCGGAGCTTTCTCGGCCCCGCGCTCGGTGCGTTGTTCTTCATCCTCTTTCGCGAGTTCCTGTCGATCTGGACGCCGCACTGGCTGTTTTATTTTGGTCTGTTGTTCGTCGGCTTCATCGTATTCTCGCCGACCGGTTTAGTCGGCGTTGCCGGGCGGATCGTTGCGCCGTTCCGCAAGCGGACGATCGAGGCCGCGGCGATGGCCGGCCGCCGAATCACCGAGACCGCGGGACTGCCGCAGGTCTATCGCCGCTCCAGCGCGAGCGCGGCGCCGGTGCTGGTCGCGCGCGGTCTCGTCAAGCGATTCGGCGGCATTCACGCCGTCGACGGCATCGACCTGACGGTCAGGGACCGCACGTTGCACGCGCTGATCGGTCCGAACGGCGCCGGCAAGACAACCGCCTTCAATCTCGTGTCGGGACTCTTTCCACCGGACGCCGGCACGATCGAGCTCGAAGGCCGCTCCATCGCCGGCTTGAAGCCGGAGGACATCACCGCGGCCGGCGTCGGCCGCTCGTTCCAGATCACAAATCTGTTCGGCGGGCTCTCCGCCGAGGAGAACCTGCGACTTGCCGTGCAGGCGCGCAGCGCCAAGCGCTTCGCGCTGTGGACGTCGGCCGCCGCGGTGGCGGAGGTGAACGAGGAGACCGCGGACCTTGTCGCCTTTCTCGGTCTCACCGGCATCGAACGGGCGGAGGCAGCCTCGCTTTCCTATGGCGGGCAGCGCCTGCTCGACATGGGGCTCGCCATTGCGACCCGGCCGCGAATCCTGCTGCTCGACGAGCCGCTCGCCGGGCTCGCCGCCGCCGAGCGCACGCGCATCGCCGCGCTCCTGACGACGATCGCCGCCGAAATTCCCGTGCTGCTCGTCGAACACGACATCGACCGCGTCTTCCAGATCGCCGACCACGTCACGGTTATGAACGAGGGCAAGGTGCTGGTTGACGGCACGGTCGAGGACGCGCGCAGCGACGCCAAGGTGCGCGAGGTCTATATCGGCTCTGGTGTCGCTGCGCTCGCCGCCAAGCCGCGGGTCTCGGCGGCGGGAACGACCCCGCTCCTTGTGGTCGACAAGGTCGACACCTTCTACGGCAAGAGCCACATCCTCAACGCCGTCTCGCTCGACGTGCGCGAGCACGAAATCGTGGCATTGCTTGGCCGCAACGGCGCCGGCAAGTCGACGCTGCTGAAGACGGTGATCGGCATCGCGCCGCCCGGCGCGGGCTCGATCCAGGTTGCCGGCGAGAATACGGCGGGCTTTGCCTCCGCCGAGATCGCCCGGCGAGGCATCGGATACGTGCCGCAGGGCAGAGGGCTGTTCGCCGGGATGACGGTTGCGGACAATCTGGCGCTCGGGCGCCTCAAGCGTATGACCGGCAGCGGCATCCACTGGACCGAGGACCGTATCGCCTCGTATTTTCCGCGCCTTACCGAGCGCTGGCACTCGCCGGCGGATTATCTCTCGGGCGGCGAGCAGCAGATGTTGGCGGTCGCCCGCGCGCTTGCGGGAGACGTTCGGGTGCTGCTGCTCGACGAGCCGTTCGAGGGGCTCTCCCCCGCGGTCACCGAGGAGTTGTTCGAAGCCTTCGACCAGCTGCGCTACGACGTCGCGATGATCATCGTCGACCATCATCTCGATCTTGCGCTCGCCCTGTCCGACCGCACGGTGGTGCTGGAGCGCGGCTCGGTGACTTGGAGCGGCCCCTCATACGCATTGAGAGACGACCTCGCGCTGCGGAGAAAAATGCTGTGGATGTGAACAATCGCGTCGCCATCATCGGCACCGGCTTGATCGGTCGCTCCTGGGCGATCGTGTTTGCAGGAGGCGCCTTCGACGTCGCGCTCTATGATGTCGGGCTCGATATCGCCGAGCAGGCGCGTGGCCTGGTGGCGCAGGGGCTCAGCGACCTCGCCGAGCAGGGGCTCGTCAACGATCCCAAAGCCGCAGCGGCGCGCGTGCGGGTCGCCGCCAATCTTGCCGACGCGCTCGATGCCGCCGACCTCGTTCAGGAGAGCCTGCCGGAGAGCATCGAGACGAAGCGCTCGATTTTCTCCGAACTCGACCGCCTTGCCGCGCCCGAGGCCATTCTCGCCTCCTCCACCTCGACCATCGTGGCGAGCCTGTTCACGGAAAGCCTCAAAGGCCGCCATCGCTGCCTCGTCGCCCATCCGGTCAACCCACCGCATCTCATCCCGCTCGTGGAGCTCGTCGGCGCGCCGTGGACGGCGCCCGAGATCGTGGCCAAGGCCAAGGCGATTTACCAGGCCGTCGGCCAGGCGCCGATCATCGTCAAGCGCGAGATTGAGGGCTTCATCCTCAACCGGCTGCAGGCCGTGCTGCTGTCGGAGGCGTTTCGTCTGGTTGAAGGCGGCTACGTCACGCCGCAGGACCTCGACAAAACCCTGAAGGACGGATTGGGCTTGCGCTGGTCATTCATGGGGCCGTTTGAGACCATCGAGCTCAACGCGCCGGGCGGTATCCCGGATTACTGCCGGCGCTACGGTGCGAGCTTGAGCGCGCTGAGCGCGGCAAACCCCGCGATCTACGACGGCGAGAACCTCGGCCGTATCCTGGCGCAATGGGAGAAGGCCTTGACGCCCGATCAGGTCGCGGCGCGCATGCGTTGGCGCGATCGCAGGCTTGCCGCGCTCAAGCTCCACAATCGCTCCCAACCGGCTTGAGCGACAATGGCGTGCGCGCTCTCCTACCCTTGCTTGCAGCGCTCACTCTCGCAGGAATGTGCACCAAATGCCGTCGCGGTCGCTTTCACGGTCCCCCAAACTATTCCGCGCCTCTAGCGCACGGGCGCCGGAATTTGAATCAATTCTGTGATCTGCCCTTTCGACAATGGCGTCTGAATATACCTCGAGGTTATCGCCTCTTTCATGATCGCATCGAGACCGATGATCCTGTCCGGCGACAGCATGTTCTTCGTGAAGAATTCATCGCGCAGGCGCTGAGCGAAAGCTTCCGATACGCCAGCGAACTCGGCGTAGCGTTTGAGCGCCGCGGGATCGGAATACATCCAGTCAATGGTCTCGCGATAGGCCTGCATGAAGCGTGCAAGAACATCCTTGCGTTTCTGCAGAGTGTCCACATTGGTGATCACGACGCGCACCGTGTCGCGTCGGATCGCGGGAACGTCGATCGCGCGCGCCACGACACGAATTTTCCCCTGCTCGATGGCCTCGACCCCAAATGGGGCCTCCGCCCAGCCAACGTCGACGTGACCCGACATCACCTGGTTGAACGTCGCCGCCGCTCCCCCGATTATCGTCGGACGTGCCTTAAGGCTGTATTGCTTGATGAGGTCGAACACGTCGTACCGACTGGCCGGGTTACTGGTCCAATAGGCGATGGTCTTGCCGTTGATGTCCTTGACCGTCTTGATGGGCGAGTTCGCCTGGACATACCAATAATTGGCAGTGCCGGTCGTATTCGCCCCGATCACCCGCACCGGGGCGCCTTTGGCGTAGGCGCGCAGCACTCCGATCGTGCCGATGCCCACTCCCACGTCGGTGCTGCCGGATGTCACCGACGGTTCGACCTCGCCATCCCGCGTGTAGACCAGATCGAGGGTAATTCCGTGCTTCGCGAAGATGCCAGCCGATTGGCCGAGCTCCGGCGGCGCCGACTCCCAAGCCCCACGCTGGGCGGTGGCGAGCTTGATCAGGTCCGCGGCCGATGCCGCCGGCGTTACCGCCGACAGCGCTGCAACGATCGCGGCGATGCCGACGATGAAGTTTACATGTCTCACGTGCTCCATTGCTGCTCCCGTGCTCCTCGCAAAATGCGGCACATTTGCTCTGGAAGTCGCGACCAAATCCCGTCTGCGATGCGGTCCTTCGGCGAATAGGACGTTGATTGCGCGCATGGATCGTGTATTTCCATCAGTACGCTAAGCCGTATCCGACACAAATGCGGCATATGGGCCGTGCCCCGGTCGCAGCATCGAGCATCCCCCCGCACTGCGCGCATTTCTCGTTTGTGAGCAGGAACACTGAAACATGAACCTCGGCGATCTAGATCTCGTGGCGCAAGCGAACGGCGCAATCGACGCCGCGATGGAGGATATCCTCACCAAATTGCTGACTCACCTCAAGCTCGAGGCGGGCAACATCACGTACGAGGCGCTATTCCAGCGTCTCGTGGATATCGCGCTGGCCTCCATCACGATCGCAAATATGCTCGCTCTGATCGGGGCGATCTTTTTCGTCGCCACACTCTTGATGCGGACAATGGTGCCGCTGCGGGTAACCGGCATTATCAGCGATGTGTTCTTCATCTGCTACGGCGTGCTCTCCGGCACGGTGACCACTCTCATTTTATATATTCTGTTGCTGCCCATCAACATTTTCCGCCTCGCTCAGATGCTCAGACTCGTCAAGCGGGCGCGGGTCGCCGCGCAGGGTGATCTGTCCATGGACTGGATCAAGCCGTTCATGCATCGGCGCAAGTACGGCAAAGGCGATGTGCTGTTTCGCAAAGGGGACCGCGCCAACGAGATGTTCTTTACGGTGACCGGAAAATTCCTGGTGACCGAATTGGGCATCGAGCTCCCGCCCGGACGGCTCGTAGGCGAACTTGGTTTTCTCTCACCCGATAACCGGCGTACGCAGTCGCTCGAATGCACCGAGGATGGGCAAGTGCTGGCCATCACCTACGATAGGCTACTCGAAATCTACTTCCAGAATCCGGAGTTCGGCTATTACTTCCTGCGGTTGAGCACCGAGCGTCTACTGCAGAACATCGCGCGTCTGGAGGGAATTATCGATCAATACAAGGCGCAGGCCGAGAGCGCGAAAGAGAACCAAGCCGACAGCGCGAAACAGGACTGAGCTTGGGTTCGCCCGCTGCGAAGTGACGCAGCAGGAATGTGAGGGCACGTTTCTTCTATTGATGCACCACGACGCGCAATCACGAGAGCGGCGGGAGCAGATCGAGCTTGCCGCGCGCGCTCGCCGCGGCTTCCCGCGTCACGGTCGAGGATTCAAGAAAAACGCCTCGAGCACGCGCTCTTCCTTGTTGTCGATCTTGTGCGGTCCATCGAAGCTGTAATCGCTCCCCAGCCCTTTGACCGTCGCCGCGGACGCGAGCACGCGATTGGGCTGACCCGCCGCCTCCAGGCGCGCGGCGATGTTGACGGTGTCGCCCCAGACGTCGTAGGCGAACTTGCGCGTGCCGATGACCCCCGCCATCACGGGGCCGGAATGCAGTCCCACCCGGATCGAAAACGGGACCGGCAGCCGAGAGCGCAATCGCGCGGTGGCAGCTACCATGTCGAGGGCGAATTTCGCCGCCATCCGGACGTGATTGGCGCGCGGCGTCGGTACGCCGGAGACCGCCATGTAGTTGTCGCCGATCGTCTTGATCTTTTCGATCCCGGCATCTTCAGCAAGCCTGTCGAATTCGCTGAACAACTGATTGAGGCAAGCGACGATTTCATAAGCCTTCATGCGCGCCGTGATCTTGCCGAAGCCGACGACGTCGGCAAAGATGACGGTGGCGTCATCGAAGTGGTCCGCGATGTTGCTTTCCCCGTTGCGCAGACGTGTCGCGATCTCAGCGGGCAGAATGTTGCGCAAGAGATTCTCCGAGTGCCGCTTCTCGTTCTCGATCTTGCCTACATATTCGTTCTCCAGCGCCCGTAGCGAGTGCCTGCGCAGCGCGGCCGCGATCCGCGCGCGCAGGATCGTCGGATTGAACGGCTTCGGCAGATAGTCGTCCGCGCCGAGCTCGATGCATTGCGAAACCTTGTCGGCGTCCGTGTCGGCGCTGATCATGACGACCGGGATATCTCTTTTGTCCGGATCGCTCTTGATCACTTTGAGAACCTCGTCCCCGTTCAGATCCGGCATCATCAGATCGAGCAGAACCAGACTGAATTTTTCCTTCTCGATTAGCGCAATCGCCTCCTTTCCGTTGGCCGCGCTGGCGATCCGCTCGTGACCATCGGATTCGAGCATCAATTGCAGCGTGTATCGATTATCCTCATTGTCATCGACGATAAGGATACCGGGGACGTCCGTAGCCATGAGCACCTCGAGCTCTTCTCGATCGGCTAGTCACTTTGGCATGGAGCGACCGTGATTTGATCGGCGGACGGAGATGTCTTCATCATATCGCTTGCAATACCGGCGTAGAAAGCCGTCCGACGGCGATCGGCGCGGCCGATGGGCCGGAGCCGCCAGGCTGCTCGGTTCACAAATTGCGACGCTCATCCAAGCCCTCGCCGAGATCGCGGTAGACATCGATCGCCTGGCGGTGCAGCGAACGCGCGTCCGAAAGATCGCCGGCGAATAGTCGAGCGGATGCAAGCGCGCTCAGGCAACGCGCCAACGTTTTGGTTGTTCCGAACGGGCGCACGAGCGCATGGGCTTTGCGCAGGAGACGCTCGCCCTCATCGACGCTGTCCGGCAACAGTCGCGCAGTGCCCGCCCGCAACAGCACGCGCCCCTCATGAAAGCCGTCGCCCAGCTTGCGATAGAGACCGGCAGCGCACACGGCCTCGTCGTAATCGGCGGGATCATCGAGCTCCCTGACGTCGCCGGCTTGCCAGGAGAGGAGCCGCGCCGTTACCTCCGACGGCGTCCCTTTGCGGACTTTGTCGAGCGCCGCAATGACCCAGCGCCGGTGCTCCAGGATCAGGCCCAGCTCGGCCCAGAGCACGTGGCTGTGCGCCACGAGCTCGAGCCCGACCGCGACGTCGCCGTCCGGTCCGAACGCCCACTCCAGCGCGCCGCGCAAGTTGTCGATGTCGGGTTGATAGCATGCGATCCACTGCTGCGTCGGGGTGGTCTCCCACGCCGCCGTCGCTTGTGCGAGCCGCGCGGCGAAGTGCTCGGCGTGCCGCCGGCGCATCCGCGGCCCATCGGCGAGTTTTTCGGACGCATAGTAGCGGGTCGATTCGAGCAGGCCGTAGCGGAACTCGCTGCCGGCGGGATCCGCATGCACCAAGGACTTCTCGACCAGCGACAACAGCAGATCGCTCACCTGTTCCGATGGGATTTCAGCGCCGGCAACGACTGCCGTGATCGACGCAAGCGCCGCGTTGCCGAAGAAAACCGACAGCCGGCCGAGCAATGTCTTTTCCGCATGGCTGAGCAGGGTGTAGCTCCAGTCGATCAGGGCGTGCAGCGTCTGTTGTCGCGGCAATGCCGTGCGGCTGCCGGCGGTCAGGAGGCGGAAGCGTTCATCGAGGCCGCGTGCAAGCTGCTCCAGCGACAACACTCTCAGCCGCGGCACCGCCAACTCGATGGCCAGCGGAATGCCATCGAGCCGCTGGCAGATCGATCCGACCGTCGCGGCATTGGCGTCGGTCAAGGCAAATCCACAGCCAAGCGCGCTCGCGCGCTCGACGAAGAGCCGCACCGCGGCGTATTCGCCCGCGCGCGCCGCCGTCAGTGTGCCGTTGGCCTCCGGCGCCGGCAATGACGGGACGCGAACAACGCTTTCTCCCGCGATCGCCAGCCGCTCGCGACTCGATGCCAGGATCGACAGCCGCGGGCAGCCGCGCATGAGCGCCTCGGCGACGCGCGCGGCCTCGGCGATGACGTGCTCGCAATTGTCGACGATCAGCAAGAGCTCCTTGTTCTTGAGTGCCGACGCCAGCGTCTCGATCGCACCACTCGGAGCGCTGAGGCTCACGCCCAAGACCTCGCCGATGATGGAGGTTACCAGCTGCGAATCATTGAGCGGGGCGAGCTCGGCAAGCCATACGCCGTCCGGATAACGGTCGAGGAGGCTGCGGCCTGCCTCGATCGCGAGCCGGGTTTTGCCGACCCCGCCCGACCCGGTCAGCGTCACCAGACGATGACTGCCCAGCCGCGCCTCGATGTCGGCGAGATCGGCTTCGCGTCCGATCAAACTGGTGAGCTGCTGGGGAAGGTTGTTGGTCGGGGCGCCGAAACCCGCCGGCACCGCCGCGCTTTGGTCGGGGCCGGGTGCCGGCGGTGCCTTGAGCTCCGCGGCGCACTCGCGCTTCACGGGCGCCACGAAGCGATAGCCCCGGCCGGCGACGGTGAGCAAGTAGCGCTCGCCGTCGCCGGCCGTGGCCAGCACCTTGCGTACCGCGGAAATGTGAACCTGGATGTTGTTTTCCTCGACCACCACCCCGGGCCAGACCTCGGCCATGAGCTCGTCCTTGGTCACCAACTGGCCGTGGCGGTTCACCAGCATCAGCAGGATTTCGAACGCACGCTGGCCGAGCGTGACCGGCACGCCGTGGGCCAGCAGCTCGCGCCGCGCGACCAGCAAGCGGAACGGTCCGAACGCCAAAGTTTCGGTCATCGGCGTCACTCCGGCGGCGATGGCGCCGATTCAACGAATCGCAGCGTCAGCCGATTGCGGCCGTTGCGGCGTTCGTAATCCATGCCGCTTGCGAAACTGCGCATCAGATGGATGCCGAGATCACCCACTTTCGCCTGCTCGAGCGAAGTCGCCACCGCCGGCGGCGGAGCCCGCGTGGGATCGAATTGCCGGCCGTTGTCTTCGATCCGGGCGACCAGAGTTCCTCCATTGCGCTCGAGCTCGACCGCGATCTCGAGCCGATCGCCCCTTGCGGCGCCGTACATGATGATATTGGCGACAGCCTCTTCGAGGCAAAGTTGCACGGCAAACGAAACATCCGACGACATGCCCTGCTGCGCGAGGCGTTCAAGCCATCCTGCCAGCCGTTGCAATTCGGCAACGTCGTTGCGCAGCACCAGTCGTCTTGCGTCGAGGCTCGACATCGAATTCACGATGCCAACGCCGCCGTTGCAGCGGCTTCGGTTTGATGGATCGGGATGAGCGCGTCCATTCCGGCGGTGTTGAGGACCTTGGCGACGTTGTTGTCGGGGCACAGGATGACCAGGTCGCCGCCCTTGCTTTTGACGATCTTGGCGCCGACCAAGAGAACGCGAATCCCGTAGGAGGCGAGGAAGTTCACGGCGGAAAGATCGACGATGATCTTTCGTTGTTCCGTCACGATCTTGTTGAAGGGCAGCTCGATGACGACGGCCCCGGTCGTATCGAAGCGCCCCTGCAGAACGACTTTGGTAATGCCGCCGGCGAGATCTTCGGTCGAGATGTCCATGCAGCACCTGTCCGTCGGGCCATCCGCGCCCGCGCCGGCTGTCATAGCCGTATTCGCTTCGCGGCGGAATGCCGAAACCCTTCCCGCTCAGAAGATTTCAGAACGATTCATATCCGCGGGAACCGCCGTTTCGGCGGTGGCGGCGCATGATCGCCCGGCGGCTCGCGATTTTTGTTCCGCAGTGCAATACCAATCGCGGGCGAACGCCGAGCGGGCAACCTCGCTCGATGCTAGAGTGCCATTTCCGGTTTGATCGGAACAGCGCGGTGACTGACAATCGACCGATGGGAGCTGGGCCCCGCATTCTTGTCGTCGATGACAACGACGACAACCGCTATACGTTGAAGCTTCATCTCGATCTGGAAGGCTACACGAATGTCGAGACCGCGCGGGACGGCGAGGAAGCGATTGCTCGCCTCGAGACGAGCGCCTTCGACCTCGTCCTCCTCGACGTGATGATGCCGAAAGTCGACGGCTTTCAAGTGCTCACCTGGCTCAAGGATCAGGCGCGGCTGCGCGATCTCCCCGTGATCATGATCTCGGCGCTCACCGAGATGAACAGCATGGCGCGTTGCATCGAACTCGGCGCCGTCGATTATCTGCTCAAGCCCTTCAATCCGGTTTTGCTGAAAGCGCGCCTCGGTGCGACGCTCGAAAAGAAGCGCTTGCGGGACGAGGTCGACGCTCATCTCGCCCGGCTGCAAGAGGAGCTCGACGCGGCGCGCCGGCTGCAGATGGCGATGGTGCCGCAATCATTTCCGGCTCCGAGCGCGGATTTTCCCATCGATCTGTGCGCGAGCATGGAGCCGGCGCGGGAGGTCGGCGGCGATCTCTACGATTTTTTCATCACCGAGGACGGAATGCTGTGCTTCCTGGTCGGCGACGTGTCGGGCAAGGGTATGCCGGCGGCGCTGTTCATGGCGCGCACCAAGAGCCTGATCCGCATCGCCACCGAACTCATGCGCTCGCGGCAGGGGGCAGCCGCGCGGCCAGCCGACATCATCGCCCGCGTCAACCGCGAGCTTTGCCAGAACAATGGCGACCTGATGTTCGTGACGTTGTTTTTTGCGATGCTCGGACCGGAAAACGGCGAGCTCGAATTCTGCAATGCCGGCCACAACGCGCCTTATCGCCTGAACGGGCAAAGGCTCGAGGTGATCGAGGGCGCCAAAGGCATCATCCTCGGCATTCGTCCCGATGCGGTCTACGCCACCGGCCGAACATCGTTGGCGCCGGGCGAAAGCATTTATGTCTTTACCGACGGCGTCACCGAAGCAGCCGATCAG
>WNGK01007827.1_pt1 | contig 17324 bp, 7 predicted proteins | sample 5400601 | NCBI WGS metagenome assembly WNGK01 (sample SAMN13153376, study PRJNA577476) | soil metagenome | isolation source: 60 cm soil or saprolite under Garry oak tree replicate 1 | place: USA:California | collected 2016-06-15
CATCGGCACAAAGACGCGATCCGTGCTCTGCACTGAGTTGGTCACGCCTGGTTCCAGCTTGGCCAGATCAAGGAAGTTTCGGCCGTTGAGGGGAAGGGTTTCAATCTGTTTACGGCTGACCACGCCGCCTACCTGATGTTCCTCGTATTGCATCAACGGAGCAGCATCAGCCGCGGTCACCCGTGCCATCACGTCACCAATCTGGAGTGAGAAATTGACGGTAGTGGTCGTACCGGCCTCGACGGTGGCGGTCCGTTCCAGTCGGTGGAACCCTGTTGCCTCTACTATGACTTGATAACTACCTGAAGGTAATGCAGCCGCACTGAAATCTCCTTCAGTCGAAGTGATAAGATCGCGCCTCAGTCCGCTGTCGCGATTGACAACATCGACACGTGCCCCAGCCACACGAGCGCCAGCGGGATCCGTGACGATGCCGACTATGTTGCCCGTTGGCGTTTGCGCGTAGGCCGGACATTGAAAAACACAAATTAGGCCACAGAGGCACAGAGGCACAGAGACAAGATTGATCAGAAATGCGCGGCGTGTTTTCACTCTCTGTGTCTCTGCGTCTCTGTGGCAAAATCACGGCGCGCGGTTCATGCGCCGTAGCAGATCCTTGTAACGCGGATCCGAGCGCAGGCTGTCGAACATCGGCCGCCCCGGGAATTGATTCATAACATAAACGTCCTCGTCATAAGCTCTGTTCAGGTATTCGAATGCGCGATCCTTATCGCCGAGACCGGTATAGATTATTGCGAAGTTATAGGGCGAGATGTAGCGCTGCTTCGCTTGTTGCTTCTGTTCGTTGAGTATCTTTAGCGCCTCGTCACGCTTACCAGCCACGGCATAAGCATAGGCCAGCACCGGGTATCTATCCCATCGCTCCGGGGCATTGTCGAGAGCCACGGCCTTTTGCATTTCCGTCACGCCCTCCTGATACCTCCCTTTTGCCACATAAGCCTCTCCAAGAAAAAAGTGGAAGTGAGCATTATTCGGATTCTTCTCCAGCGCCTTGAGGTATCCTTCAATTGCCGTGTCGTACTTGCGCGCAAGAAAGTACATATAGGGTAGATTAGCCGGCCTTGGACCACTGGAATTCCTTGAATCGAGTTCCTCCACCCGTTTCGCATATACAAGGGCCTCACCCGGTCGCGCTGAATAGACCAAATAAACAGCATAACTCCGATTAACTTCAACCGAGTTCGGGTCAAGCTCCAGCGCCCGTTTGAATTCTTTTTCTGCGCCCGTCCAGTCACGATGAAGCTTTTCACCTCCCAGGGCGGCGTGCGCTTCGGCCAGGGTGTCATCAAGCTCTACTGCCTTCAAAGCGGCCCACTCCGCTTTCTGCCACGCCTCCTTTGGAATCCAAAAGCCCCGGAATCCAAGCACATGGTAGGCCTCGGCTAACCCGACGTACGCCAATGCGTAGTTCGGGTCAATCTTAATTGCCTGCTCGAAATAGCCGATGCTTTTCTCTAATCGCTCTTTTGTTCCACCTGCTTCACCGCGTGAGCTATAACTGCCCAGACTGTAGAGCCGATAAGCCTCGGTGTTCTCGGTGTAATGTCTAGCCAGTTGCTTCTTGTCTTGTGCACTTAACCGCAGTCGCAAGTTCTCTGAGATCTCCTGCGCGATCTGGGTCTGTACGACAAGGATGTCCGAGAGCTTGCGGTTATATTGCTCACCCCAGAGCCGACGGTTGTCTTGTGCGTCCACCAACTCAGTGCTGATCGAAACATCATCACCATGTTGAGTGAGTCGGCCAATCAATATCGCTCGGACATTTAGTTCGCGCCCCACTGCCTGCGAGTCTATCTGCTTGCCCTTGTAACGTAAGACCGAGTTAAGGGACATCACTTTCAGCGCGGGCAATCGCGAAAGACTGTTGATGATGCTGTCGCTGATCCCGTCGGAGAGGTATTCAGCGTTGGGGTCGCCGCTCACGTTGACGAAAGGCAGGACCGCGACCGAATCTATCGCTTCACCGCCTGAACCTGGTGCCCTGTTCTTGGGGAAGTAGAAGTAGCCAACGACTGCGAACGCAATGAGTGCGGCTGCTGCGACGAGTGTCACGCCCCGCTTGTGGCGTTTGATCTCGCTGACTACGTATTCAGCGCTCGATGACGGATGTGCTGTTCCGACATCAGCGGTGGGTGCGGCCGACGCGTGGAGGGTGTCAACCGCTGTCTGCCCGTCGCTGTTCTTTGTTACTTCTCCAACGCTTGCCTGCGGCTCGAGAGATCGCTTCAGTCGAGCGTCGACTTCCAGTTCTTGCTTCAGGCTCTTCAGATCAAGCGCCAGATCGCTTGCTGTCTGGTATCGCTGCTCTTTGTTTTTGCGCAGCGCCTTGCTGACGATCCGTTTCAGCTCGGTCGGTACTTGCGCGTAACGCGCCAGCGGAGGCGGTTCACTTTCCATCAGCGAGACGATCACATGGCTCGGCGTCTCGCCCTCGAACGGGACGCGGCCCGTGACCATCTCGTAGAGCATGACGCCCAAAGACCAGATGTCTGTCCGAGCGTCCACCTCTTTCCCACGCGCCTGCTCGGGTGACATGTACTGAACCGTGCCCATCACCATTCCCGGGTTGGTCCTGACTATCGACCTGGTCGCCGCTTGCGAGTCAACTGGTGTCCCCTGGGACGCGAGCTTGGCGAGTCCGAAGTCCAGCACCTTTACGATCCGGTCGCGGCGGAGCATGATGTTCTCTGGCTTGATGTCGCGGTGCACAATCCCCGCCGCGTGCGCCGCCGCGAGAGCGGAAGCGACTTGAGTGGCGATGTCCAACACTTCATCGAGCTTCCGCCGGGCTCCCGCCAGGTGCTGGCGCAACGTCTCGCCGTCAATGAACTCCGCGGTGATGAAGTGTAAAGAGTTTGACTGCCCGATCTCGTGGATGGTGACGATGTTCGGATGATTGAGCGCGGAGGCAGCGCGCGCCTCTTGCTCAAAGCGACGCACGCGCTCCGCGTCAAGGGTGAATTGCGCAGGCAGCCGCTTGAGCGCAACCTGGCGCCCCAGTCTTACGTCCTGGGCCAGGTAAACTTCTCCCATGCCGCCCTCCCCGAGCAGGGATATAATCTTGTAGGGACCGACAGACTGTCCGGCCGTCAACTCGGTCTCTCTTCCGGCGAGCAACTCCGCGGCGATATCGGCTGCCGACGCTTCAATGAAACTGTCTGACTGTTCGTGAGATTCGATGAGCGATTCAACTTCACTGCGTAAAGAATCGTCCCCAGCGCAGGCTTGCGATAGGAACACCGCGCGCTCGCTGGAGTGGCGCTCCAGGGCGGAGTGAAACAGTTGATCGATTTGTTGCCAGCGTTCAGAGTCCATGACGTGATCAAGCGTTAACTTTAACGCATCGGACGCGAAGGGAATTCGCAAAGGAACGCAAAGAAGGTTTTTCCTCTGCGACCTTTGCGCAAATCTTCGCGACCTTTGCCGTTAGTTGAGTATCTCGTTACCACTCAAGTTAGTTTGACAAAGGCCTTGAAAGACGCACTAGTGTCACATAACCGCGGCGCGGCATGCGCTACACTATTTCCAGGTCCGTCTCCATCTATAACGCGAGAATTGCTTCCGGAATCTCTAAGAGCATTGCGCTCTCTGATCGCTATTAGTTACTGTCAGCGGTCATTTCTCTTCGCAGCCAGGCTTTGGCGAGGGTCCAATCGCGCATGACCGTGCCCGGTGAAACCGCGAGGACCTCGGCCGTTTCCTCAATGCTCAGTCCGCCAAAGAATCGCAGTTCAACTATCTGGCCCTTTCGCTGGTCCATAATGGCCAGACTTTTCAAGGCGTCATCAAGCGCGACCACCTCTGCGCTGCGCTCCTCAGAGACAATTAATGCTTCGTTCAAAGACACCTGCCGTGCGCTGCCGCCTCGTTTCGCGTAGTGGCGATTGCGCGCGTAATCAACCAGAATGCGCCGCATCATCTGCGCGGCGATGCCGAAAAAGTGGGCGCGGTTTTGCCAGTGTACATCCCTCTGACCGACCAGCCTCACAAAAGCCTCATTGACCAGTGCTGACGTTTGCAGTGTGTGGCCGGGCCGTTCCCGGTTCATGTACTGGTGGGCCAGCCGGTGCAGCTCATCGTAAACGAGAGGCATCAACTGATCGCGGGCAGCTTCATCACCATTGCCCCAGGCGACCAGCAGTTGGGTCACTTCATGTGGCGAGGGTGTCATCTGTTTCACCCTTTACGCGCGTCAGAACTATCCATCGGCGCCGCAAATTATACACCGCTTCGGGCCAACTCGCTGCACCATGGGATTCTCTCCGGCCAAACAAAATCCTCTCGTTGCTGTTAGAGGTTTTCGCCTCGGCTCTCGCGTGTGTAGGTGGAGCAGAAAAAATTCTTGCCCTTCACCACGAAGAGGTTCTTATGAAAAAGCAACAGAATATCGTTCGCACAATACTCGGAGCGCTCGTTGCGCTGATCGCGTTGACCTCGGCAGTGTCCGCTCAGGTCACGAACGGCTGGATTACGCACGGGCCCAACCTAGCTACCTCATCGCTGGCAATCGATCCAGGCAATCCCAGCACTATCTATGCGGGAACTCGCGGCGGAGTGTTCAAGAGCACAGACGGTGGCGCAACGTGGAGTAATATCGGTCTGAGTAACACGACCACTCTGGCAATTGACTTCGTCAACCCAAACATCCTCTATGCCGGGACGTTTTCATCGGACGTGGTTTTTCATCCGGGAGGCGCTTTCCTCTTCAAGAGCACCGATGGCGGCGCAACCTGGAGCAACAGCAGCAGCCCAATCGACTTCGATATCGCATTGCTCGTTATGGATCCGTCTTCTTCGAACACCTTGTATGCGGGATCGGCGGGTGAAGCTGCCGGTGCAGGCGGCATCATCCTCTGGAAGAGCACCGACGCCGGCGCAACCTGGTCAGGAGGATTTACCGGCAACATAGGCCTGTACTCGTGGGGACTGGCAATCAACCCGGTTAACTCTCAGATCCTCTACGCGCCAGGAGACCTTTGGAGTACTGATCGAATTCCACAAGTGATTGATAGCGGCCTGTTCAAGAGCATGGACGGCGGCGCGAACTGGAGCGCGACAGGCCTGACCAACACCTTCGTCCAGGCCGTCGCGATTGATCCCGTCAACCCGAATACGCTCTACGCTGGAACCATTGACTATGGCGTAGCGAACACACCTTTTCGAGGCTTGCTTAAGAGTACCGATGCCGGCGCAAGCTGGTTCCCCATTAACAACGGCCTGAGCGACCTATTAAGCGCGCGCTCAGCCGTCACGGCTATCCTGGTCGACCACGACAATCCGAACATCGTTTACGCAGGCACTTCCGGCAGCGGTGTGTTCAAGACTACCGATGGCGGCGCGAACTGGAGCCCTTTCAACAAGGGCCTGACTAACCTGAACATTCGAGCCTTGGCATTAGCTCCAGGCAATTCAAATGCTCTATACGCAGGGACGTCAGGCGGCGTGTTCAAGATCGTCGAAAGCAAGGCATCCCCAGCAACGAACCCAATCGATGACGCGCAAACTTTCGTCCATCAGCAGTACCTGGACTTCCTCAATCGCGAACCGGACACAGATGGCCTCGCCTATTGGACCAATCAGATTGCTCAGTGTGGTTCAGATATTCGTTGTATCCACGGCCGCCGCATCGGTGTGAGTGCTGCGTTCTTCGTCGAGCAAGAATTTCAGCGGACGGGCTATGTCGTCTATCGGGCGTATCGCGCAGCATACGGCACGATGCCCAACGCGCCTAGCCGCGCGAATATAACCTTCGCGCAGTTCATGACTGATCGCGCGCAACTTGTGGGCGGACCAGACCTACAACAGAGCACGATCAATTTTGCGAATAACTTTGTACTGCGGCCCGAGTTCAAACAAGTGTATCCCGACAGCATGTCGCAGCCTGATTTCGTTAACGCACTGTTCAATACGGCCAACCTCTATTCGTCGCCACAACAACGTCAGGACGAGATCGATGCGGTGATGAACGGTAGCAAGACGCGTGCGCAGGTGCTGCTCGACGTGATCGATATCCGTGAGTTCAAAGATCGCGAGTACAACCCAGCCTTTATGTTGATGCAGTACTTCGGGTATCTGCGTCGCGATGTTGACCAAGGTGGCTACGACTTCTGGCTGGACGTAGTCAACAACCGCGAGCCGAACAACTATCGCGGCATGGTCTGCGCGTTCATAACTTCGACCGAGTATCAATTACGTTTCGGTTCCGTTGTGACACGCAGCAATGCAGACTGCGGTCGATAGAAGCGAAGTAAGGTTGCGCGACTTACCTTCCGGTTGCCGCTTTTGCCGCCGCACCGCGCGGTAAGTAGGCGTTGCTTGAAATTTGAGAGGCTGTGCCTCGACGGCCGAGGCGTAGCCCCTCCGAATAGTCCGGAGCCCTTCCGCACTTTGCCTCGGCAGAGCCAAAGAATTCTTGATTTGGGCGTGAGTGAGTGAGTCTGTAATGAGCGAGCGAGGACCACTGCGGGAGGTCGAAAACCAATCCGAAAGGATAGCCATACTAGACTTTCGGATAGCCCGCGATGCCAATTACGATCTACGACAAAAGGTGATTGTTTGCCAATCCAATTGTCGCACGTCCGGTCGCTAAAGGACTTAGACCACGAGCGAGGGCTTGACAAGTCAGAGGCCGGAGCATTGGCACGCATATTCCTTTACTTCGGCTGGAAGACCACGTACCAAGGAGGTAAGAGCCGATGTTAACGAACAACAAATGGATCGTGGCACTGGGCGTCGTGATCATTTTCTGGACTTCGGCCGTGGCCCAGGACCCGGTTGATGTGATCAAGATTGGCGTCGACTTGGTAACAGTAAACGTCTCGGTGACCGAAAAGAAGGGTCATTCAGTCGGAGGCCTTCAACGAGAGAACTTTTACGTCACCGACCAAGGCAGGCCGGTCTCGGTGGAGTTCTTCGATAGCAAGGGGCCGGCAAGTATCGTATTCGTGGTCGACGTTTCGTCCTCGATGCGCGGGGACAAGTGGGAAAACCTGATGAAGGCGATGAAGAAGTTCCTGGCCAGGGCGCATGAAGGGTCTGACTACACCCTGATCGTTTTCGGTGATCGCCCGCAACTGGTGGCCTGCTCGGTTGCCGCCGATGAATTGTGGCGAGACTTGGCGAGTTTGCGGCCCTACGGAAATACGGCGCTCTATGACGCAATGCTGCTCGGTCTGAATGCTTTAGAGCGAGTTCCGCAACGACATAAGGCACTAGTCCTCTTATCTGACGGCGAGGACAATTTCAGCCGGTCGCGCCTTTCCGACGTTCAACAAGCGGTTAGTAGCCATCACGCCACAATCTACACAGTAGGGCTGCGCCTCAAACAATTTGATCGCGCTCCGTGGCAACAGAACGGCAAAGAAGTCCTGGACAAATTGACCGCAGCCACCGGAGGGCTGATGCTTTTCCCGGCCCCCGAACAGATTCGCGGTGTGCTGGAGCAAATCAACGCAGACGTCAGTGGACATTACTGCCTCAGTTATTATCCGCCAGACACAGGAATTGGTTGGCGCCACATTCAAGTGGCTATCGCCCGCGGCCCTCAGGAGGTCAATCTCCGTTACCAGGAACGCTATCTAAGAAGATGAACACCCGCGCGGCGAAGGCTCGTTGTCGGCGGGCAACACTGTTACCTATCAATGGAGATAGCGCGGTAGTTGTTATGCTTAGCGCGTTTGTTACTGCAAGCGCCGACTTACGCTTCGGCCGTGCTTGAGGCAGGGGAATCAGGCTTGCACACGACGATTGTTCGGTCTTAACTGCTTGCCACCCGCCGCCACAGACTTGCCTCACCGTCCTTCTTTATGAATTCAGTAATCTCGCGATACGCGGCTGCATACGCGGCGCGCGTCGCCTGAACCGATGAAGGTTTTGCGAGTTTCTGTTCGATCTCTTCGACACTCATCCTTGATTCGGGAGCGTAACGCGAAATTATTGGTCCTTCGCCGGCTAGATAAAGCGCGAAGCCCTCAGCCAGCCAGCGCGGCGAGCGGCCGTGGCTGATCTCGTCAATCAGGGGATGAACCAATTCATGACGCAGCGTTGTCTCCAACACACCGCGCCGTTTCAGCACGTCCATGGGTTGTAATTCGATCCGCTTCCCCTTCGTCGCCGCTGCCGCCCACCAGGGTTGGCCTGTGCGGCCAACAAAGTCGCCGGTCGTGTCGTTGACGAAGATTTCCAGAGAAGGGAACTGAACAGCGATCGAGGCGGCAGCAATGCGACGGAGAAGATCCGCGCGTGTCGCTTCAAGTGTTTTCAGAACTCCTTCGACGTCACGTTGCATCACACGGGCTGGATAGCTGACGCGGAAATGTTCGCTGGAAAGCGTGTTGCGCTTGGTTGCAGACCCGCGCCGAGGCGAAGCGACGGTTGATTCATTCGTCTGATGGGTTTCGGCATTCCAGATTAGGTCGGCAAAGATCCGTGGCTCGTTGTTGTCTTTTGTGGCTTCGCCGCCGCCCAGTGCGGAAAGGCTCTGCCTTTCCGTGGTGTAGTGTTTTTTGCTCAGAGGCTGTGCCTCAGATTCGAGAAGGCGCAGCCTTCTCGACCTTAATAAAGGAGATTTCTCGGAAAGGCAGAGCCTTTCCGCACTGGGCGGCGGCAAAGCCGCAAGCCGATCATCCCCACTTCTTGTGACCATCGTTCTCGGAAAATACTTCGCCAGAATCCGACTGTAGTTTGCGCCGCGTTGCGCCATCACATGCGCGCCTTCCTGACAGAGACCGAGGCCGTGACCGAAGCCGCTGCCGCGAAAAACAAAGTTCGCTCCGGCACGCGCGATCTCGAATCGCGAACTCTTCAACAGGTTCCAGCCCAAAGCACGGCCAACAATGATCTTGAAGTCCCAACCGCTAACGGTCCGACGATGTTCGCCGTCGATTGTGATCGACTCAGCGCGTCCGGTCGCGTCATGCCGAGTAACCATTACGTCGTTCAATGTCGCGCCCGGATCAGTTCGCGTATCGCCGCGAAGCGCCATCAGAAGTTGCGCCGAAGGGATCACGTCAGTCCAACTGCGATGAGGCATCGTTGCGCAGTACTCGTCATGCACTCCCCGCAAATAAGACGGCGCCTTGGCGCCCCAAAGCGTTTGCATGTTTGCCGTCACACCGCCGCATGAAGCGCTGAAGTAGGAATCAACCAGTTGACCTTTCTGGTCGCGCATAGACAAGCCAACGGTTTCCCTAACCGCGGCGACAACCGCTGCTCGCGGTTGCACGCTGGCTGGATCTACAAACCTTTGGCAATGCGTGAGAGTGCAAAAGTCATATCCTTCAGTTCGGTGACGACCGAGATTCTTCAGCGCGTAAGTGCGCGCCGCGATGGCCAGAGCCTTTAATGCTTCGGGTTGATCTTCCGTACTTCCTTCAGCCGCCACGACCCCGAGGACGTAGTCCTCGAGTGACATTTCCTTCGTCATGTTTTCGCGCACCAGGTGAACGTGTACCGCGGAAGGAGAGACGGGGAGACGGGGAGACGGGGTGATGAGGTGATTCGCTCGGACGGCGCTTTTTGGTGTTGTCGCCCGTTCTCCCCGTCTCCCCGTCCCCCCATCCTGCTGTCTCGCCCGGGCGTATTCCTCAAAAATCGGCTTCGCGACTTCCGCCGCCTGCGCACCGTGTCCTTTATGTAAGAAGACGAGCACGGCGAGCTCGACACTTTCCGGTGACGCGGCGACATTCGCTGTCGGATTAGAGGCGAAACCGATGAACCAGCCTTGCGAGCGAAACGCGCGGTTCGGCGCTGACGTGCCGGTCTTGCCAATGATGTTGAGTGGCAATGAATCGAGCGCCGCGTTTTTAGCGGTGCCGAAGATCACTGCGCCGCGCATCCCATCGACGATTACGGTGCGATGTTCGGCGGCGATCGAAAGATCCGAGCGCGATTGCGCCTGAAAGTCTTTGGCGCTGGCGATGCGGGGCGTAAAAAGGTGGCCGCCGTTAACCAGCGCTGAATAAGCCGTGATCGACTGAATCGGGGTCGCTTGTAAATAATTTCCTTCGCCCAAGGCGTTGCGTGGATCGCGCTTGCCTCGCAACAAATTGCCGGCCGATTCGCGATCGGTGTTGATGCCGGTTTGCTTGCCGAAACCAAAAGAGGAGAGCGCCTCGCTTAACGACTCTTCGCTCAATCGTTCGCCGAGAGTGCCGAAATAGTAATTGCACGAGTAGGCGATTGCTTCCGCCGGATCGAATGGCGGTAAATCTTTTGAATGCGCGCAGGCGATTTTGAAACCTTCGCGCGAATATTCTGAGCGGCAGAGCCGGTGCGAATCCCCATCGATCAGTCGCGCGCGCAAGGCAGCGAGCGCAATGAAAGGCTTGATTGTCGATCCGGGCGCAAAGGAATCTTCAGTGGCGATTTGTGGATTTACCATTGCGCGGACGCGACCGGTTTGCGGATCCATGACAATGATCGTGCCTTCGCGTTGGCCGAGCGCGTTCGTGGCTGCTTGTTGCAAAGCCTCATCGATCTCACTGTCGTTGACGATGCGTGTATCAGCGGCGGGGGCCAGGAGCGGGAATTTGTTTGGTGCACCGCACCACCACACCATGAGTAAACACGCAGTGACTACGGTGAAGCAGGAGAAATAGAGATTGCGCCACGGGCGAATTGAAACGCAAAGGTTGCAGAGGGATTCGCAAAGAAGCGCGAAGGAAATTCTTTGCGCCCCTTGCGTCGAACTTCGTGACCTTTGCGTTAATGTTACTGACATCATCAGGCAGACTCTTCCGGTCGTCGTTCCTCGCTCTCGATCGCAAGACGTTCGTTATTCTTCGCAAACGTGCTCAGCGTAATCACCCAACCCAACAACGTGAACACAAAGACCAGAGCTAAACGGGAAGCGAAGATTGCGATTTCGCTTCGGGCGCCTTTCAATGGCGTGTGCACAAAGAGCAACGCGTACGGCAGCACAGCAAAAACGAATAGCCCAAGCGAATAGGTCAAAACAGATTGCGGCGCGAACGCACGAGAGATGACGCCGGCAAGCTTCGTCAGAATCGAGCGAGCGCCTCCGCGAACGAGTTTCAAGGGATCGCGGTGCCCCATCTCGATCCATAGCTGAATCATGGTCAGCGGCAGCGCGATCCCGAACAGCAAGCACCGCAGTGTGCCGAATAAAAACGTAGGCGGGGAAGTGCGCCTGCCAGCGGTTCAACAGCGACGCAATGGCGACGCCTGCAAGAATCACCGGCAGGGCGAGCAGCAGGAGTTTGCACGAGTCGCGTAGCGCGCGATGCCACTCGATGCGGCCTCTGCGCGCGCGATTGATGATCGCTGCTTGCAAAAGAAAGAAGATTACCGGCGCGCTGGCGGCGAAGAGCAACGTCAACAGCACCTGTCCGATGGTAGCTTCGCGTGTGGCGATGAAGCCGTAGAGCATGGCCAGCAGCAGCGCGTAAAGCCCAGCAAAGATGGCGAGCAAACCGCGATCGTTTATCAATGCGCGCATGGTTTGCAGAATTGAGTTCAATGTGTTCTTGATCATGGCCTCACCTTACCGAAGTCGGCTCGTTGATAATTGCGGCTTTGCCGCCGTCCAGTGCGGAAAGGCTCTGCCTTTCCGGTTGAGCTTTAGATCTTCTGGCGAGGCTACGCCTCCGAGGCGCAGCCTGCACCAAATTGAGTGAACCGCGCCCGGAAAGGCGGAGCCTTTCCGCACTGGGGGCGGCAAAGCCGCAAACAATAGACCAGAGCATTGCTGATTCATTTCTTGTCCAGGATTCTCAGTCTTGCATTGCTTGTGTTTGCTTGCACCGTGGGCTCGTACATCAACTCGGCGCGCGCGGGGGCCACGCGAAATTCGCCCGGTACCTCAACGCGCATCGCATACTGGAACGTCGCGTTGCCGCTGAAATAGTTCTTGAAGATCACGGTTCGCGCATCCCGAAACTCGCGCATGCTGTACCAATCGCTCCAATGAACGTCGCTGTAATTCAGATTGAGTCCTTCCACGTGCGCGACCTGTTCGCAGCCCGCCGGAATCGGATCCTCGATCATCAGGTACTGCGCGCGTACGCCTTCGACGTGGAGCCGTGAAACGATTAGATCGCCCGAGCGCAGCTCGCCGGTCAGCGGTTCGATCTTCCAGGATGGCTTGCCCTTTTCGTCTTGCTCGACGCGCAAGCGGAAGTATTCGCGCGTCAGTTTCAGATCAGGCGATGAAGCCGCCTGGACTTCTTCGTCGCCCGTGAAGTATTCCAGCGCAGTTGAAACGTAGAGCGCGCCGCGGCCGTGTTTGACGATGCGAACCTGATTCGTGCTGCTGACCTGGTTGTTCTTCCGCGTGACGGTGAAGGATTGCGACCCGGCAGAAGTCACATGCTGCGAGAGGACCGGTTCGCCGTTCAGATAGATCTCGAACGTGTAGTCGGGTGAAAGCTCCTGGCTCGTTTTCAGATAATCGCTCAAGCCGAAGATGGCAAATGCAGTTTCTTTCGTCGACAGCCAGTAGTAGCCATTTCGGCGATGGTTCACGAGCCAGCGCGCGGCCTTCGGTAACAACGGACTCTTGGGCGAGATTTGAGCCAAGGCCTTCAGTGACAACGCCGTCGTCTCAACATCAAGCACGATGGGTCGACCCCAGTCGTTCACACGATTGGTTTGCCAGTGGGCGTCAAACTCGTTCGTGCGCGCGGTGCCCTCGATTTCGCCGGCGATCTCCAGCGCGCGATCGTCGCCACGCTGCTTGAGCGCAAGCGCCAGCAACGCGCGACCGTATGGTTCCATGTGTTCATGATTCGCGTAGAGCTGCTCAAGATAATGCGCATCCGTAGCGCCGCTCTCGACCAGCGCGTAGATCATGTAGGCTCGCGTTTCTGGATCGATTGGGTTGCCGTCATCGCGTTTATTCGCGTCGAGCATGGCCACCAATTTCTCGCGCCCTCGATCGAGCCTCCATTGTTCAATCTGAAAGCCGGCGCGGCCGGCGAGCGTCAAGCCGTCAACTACGTACGCGGACATGAATGGATCTGTCGTGTCATCTTTCCACCAACCCCAACCGCCGTCGTCGTGTTGATAACTGTAGAGACGATCCAACCCGCGCTGCACTTTCTTTGGCAGATCGTTGTTCGCGCGAATTTGGGTGCCTTTCACATCTTTCAACGTCTGCACGACGATCACGTTTGGCAGGAAGCTCGACATCGTCTGCTCGGTGCAGCCGTACGGGAAGCTGGTCAGATAGTCGAGCGCGCCAAACAGAGTGCCGGCGACGGAAGACGAGGCCTCGATGCGAAGCGAGCGCGCCTGAATGTCCGGATGCAGCGGCAGATTGAACGATTGAGTTTGCTCGCCGTCGTTCTGCATCAGCGCCGTCGCGCCGCCCATCGTTTGTTTCAATCCGTGCGGCACGATCTCCATCGTCATTTCAACCGCATCGGATTCGGTGTCGGTCAGCGCCTTCGCCAGCAAGCGCAACTCGCCCGGCTGGTGCGCGCTGACGCGCCAGTCGACGCGGTGCTCGCCGTTGCGCGGAATTGTTATCGTTTCAGTTGACGGCCCGATCAATTGGGCGCCGCTGAGATCCAGCGAGATGCGCGTGCTTTTTTCCTTCTTCAGGAAGTTATGAACCACACCTGAGATCGTGACCGTGTCGCCTTCGGTTAAGAAGCGCGGCATCTCGAGCCGCATGATCACGTCTTTGCGCGCGAGTACTTTCTGCACAGCCGAACCGACGCGCGTATCGGCGGTGATGGCGCGCGCGGTTGCGCGCCACGTCGTCAGGTTGTCAGGCAGTTTGAATTTGACAGTTGCTTTGCCGTCCGAGCCGGTGACGACATCGGGTTGCCAGAACGCTGTGTCTTTGAACTCGCGCCGAATCGTTGGCTCGGCCAGCGGGCTGTCGTTTTTGAAGTCGGCGAGCTGATAAGCCTGCTTGTTGTGCGCGAGGTCAACCGGCTTGTCGCCAGAGTAGCCGGTGAACGAGTAATGAATCGCGAGGCTTGTTTGCACCTCATTGTACCGGCGACCGTAAAACTCGCGTTTGATGTTCGCGGCTGCTTCCGGCTGGATGCTGTAGATCGCTTCATCAACTACGCCGAGACTGATCTCCGCGCCTGACGCCGGCGAACCGTCAGCCTTGCGCGCGAGAACGGTGTACGATGCAATGTCGCGCGGCTTGTACTCTTTCTTGTTCGGAATGATGTCGAGCTTGAGCATGCGATCGCGCGCGGGCACGGCGATCAGTTGACTCTGGGAATACATGTCGTCGTTCCTGACAAATGCTATGTTGAGGTAAACGTTCGGCTCGAAACGCTGCTCGATGGGCACGTCGATGACGACGCTGCGTCCCGGCGCATCGATTTGTCGTGTGGTAAGAACAGTCGCTAGTTCGGTAGTTATTAACAGATGAACGTTGTCCGTCGGTAACAGTAGGAGCACGTGCGCAGTTTCGCCGGGACGATAGGACTTTTTGTCGAGCACGAGCTTGATTGAATTCTCGCCCTCGTCGCGATATTCAAAGTCGGACCACTCGCCCGTCCGATCCGGCGCCCAAATGTACCCGCCGTGGTTGACGATCTCTTTTGCGCCTTCTTTGACGACGGTCTTGATGAATAACTCGCCTTTGACCGGAATGACATAACCATAGAGTGCCTGGCCCTGCGCGTCGGTATTCACATCCACCGAGGCCAGTTCACGCTGGTGCGAAACATAGTCGTCGGTCTCGTACTTGTATCCGTTGTTTTCCTGTTCCTTCTTGACCTTTTCCCACGTCTGCTCGATAAACTTGAGCGTCACTTTTTCTGAAACCGGATGACCGAAATAATCAGAGGTGCGAACTTTGATCTGCGCGGTGTCGCCTTTGAAATAGAGGTAACGTTCAGGCTGGGCGTCGGCGACCGTGCGTCCGCGCGTGCCGACGAAACTGGCGCTGCCCTGCATCTCGCGACGGGACTCGTCGGTCACCTGGGCTTCGAGACGATAGGAATAATCCCACTCTTCTTTTTCATCAGGCTGCGGCACCTGGAATTCGACCGAGAGATGGCCGTGTGAATCGAGCGTGCCATCGTCTTCCTTGACCATGTCGTTGCCGTAGTAGCCGTAGTCATAATCGTCGTCGCCTTCATTCTCCGAGCCGGCGCCGTCATCGAAATCGTCCGACGAATCTCTGGACCACCACCAGTGATAATAGCGGGAGCGATAGATGTAGTAATGCACGTCGGCGTTGGTGACGGGTGCGCCAAAGAAGTAGCGCGCTTCAACGGAAAACTTTACTTTCTCGCCGACTGCGGCGAATTGCTGCGGACCAGTGACCTTTACTTTGAATTCGGGTTTCTTGTATTCCTCCACGTTGAAATAGGAATCGGCTTTGACGTCGCCAGCCTCGGCTAAAACGGCGTAGTTGCCCAGCGGCGCTTCGTCGGCAATGTCTACTTCGCCGCTGAACGTGCCGCGCGAGGAGAGCGGCAGCTCGCGCGCGAAGACCTTACCGCCGTTCGGATCCTTAATGGTAACGCTCACTGTTTTGCGATCAAGCAGTTCATAGCCGTTTCGGCCCCAGCGGCGCAGGATGCCCTTGAAATAAACTTTTTGCGCGGGACGATAGACGGGACGGTCGGTATAGATGTAACTGACCAGGCTCCGATTGTCGCCATAGTCCTCGCCTTCGTATTCGCCGTAACCGCTGAAGTAGAACGAGTCGAGATCCGAGATGACAAAGTTGTCACGCTCGCGAGCCATGATGAGATACGCTGTTTTTACATGCGGATCTTCGGGATCCTGATCTTCAGAGGCTTGCTCTTCTTCGTCTTTGGGTTTGCGGGTTTTGAGCTCGGCTGTGAACAAACCACTCTTGTCGGTCGTGCCGCTCGTGAGACTGTCTTTACCTTTAGTAACCTCGACGCTGACGCCTTCGTGGGGCGCGCCGCTCTTACGATCGACCACGTAGACGACAACCTGACCGTCCTTAGTCGTCTTTTGCACCATGGTCAAGTTGCTGACGACGGCGATCGAGTACGCGCGCAAATCGCCATTGACTGCTTCGATCAGGTAGACGCCGGCATCGCGCTTACCGAGCGAGATGGTCTGCCAGTCGTATTGCGTTTCGCTGTGTGGGAGTTTTTCGCGCCAGGCACTGACCATCTGCTGCGGATTGAGCAGGGGCACACGCGCGTAGTCGGCGACGTTAAGTGGCGTGCGCGCCGGCTCGTTATCCTTGCGAAACTTCTGGTTGAATGTTTCGCGGTGGTCGCGCTGTAGTTGTTCGCGAACGTAGTCTTTGATCGCAGTATTGATGAAAGTCTTTAACGAATGCGTGCGCTCGAGCACCGAAAGCCGGTTGCCGTAGTTGCCGGAGACCTCCTCCTTCTGCTTCTCGCCCAACTGGTGCGGGTCGTCGAGTTGCTTGAAGAACTTGGCCGGGTCCTTAATTTGATAGACACGAAAATCCAGATGATCGATTCCCTGATAGCTGGCCGATAATCGGGCGTGCTCGCCAGGCGCAAAGGTGCGATTAGTGCTTAGCGAAAAAAAAGGCTTCTCGCTTATGTTCCGTTCCAGAGACAGACCCGACGCCTGTGCTCGCGACAAGACGCGCAGACGAATCGCGTTGAAAGCGAAAACCACCGCGATGACGCCTAGATAAATTGCGGCCGGTTTGCTGAGACTACGAAAACGTTGGCTGAGTTGTGACACGTTCGATAACCTCCAGAGACTCATTTGTCTCTCGTTAGTCAAGAATCTTCAGTCGATAAAACCCAAGAAAATTTCGATTACTCTCGAGCGGCCGCCAGCGCGGATCGGGGTGATGATCGAGCACCGACAGCTCAACCTTCTTCACTGCGCCTTGATCGGTTGGTGACGAGCCCGTGTGATAAACGACCCAGTCATCAGCGCCACTGGCCGAGACCCGCGGCTGACCGAGAAAAATCATCACGTGATAAGGAAACTTTTGCACCCAGGGCTGATAGAAGAACAGCAGATCGCCGGGCTGCGCTTGACGACGATCGCGTCCAATGAATACGGTGTTGAAGTTTTTTAGCGTATGCGCGTCGGCAAATTCTGAAAACGTGCCATCAGCCAGGTCGCCTGGCTTGTATGATCCAGAGTCAGTGCGAAACAGTTTTTCACCGAACGGGCTGTTTTCGAGGTTGTAGCTCTTCACATCCTGAGCAATGGCTTCGTAACCTGCTCCCATACGCAGAGACCATGCGCGGTCATGCCGGCGCAGAGCTTCGCGCCATGCAAAGCGCACCAGCCCCGCGCAGTCGCGCTGCTCCGCGTTCCACTGATCGCTTAATTGATAAAACTGCTGCTCGGCAATTCCGGTGAACCAACGGCGGAAATTTTCGCGATCCGCA
>WNGK01003359.1_pt1 | contig 17318 bp, 21 predicted proteins | sample 5400601 | NCBI WGS metagenome assembly WNGK01 (sample SAMN13153376, study PRJNA577476) | soil metagenome | isolation source: 60 cm soil or saprolite under Garry oak tree replicate 1 | place: USA:California | collected 2016-06-15
ATGTCGTTGACGATGTGGTCGGCGCGCTGGCTCAACTGAAATGCGACCGGCGTTTCCGCTTGCGGCGGTTCGAAATCGAACGCGAGCGGGTTGGCCTGCCCCACTCTGCCGGCGCCGGTGAAAATCTGGCGCGTCGCGAGAAACGTGAGCAACGTCCCGAGCACCGACGGCGTGAACTGCGCCTCGCGTTTCATTAAATAATTTTCGTGGCAACCGAACGTTGCGCCGGTGTGATGATCGACATTGTTCTTGATGAACGTGACGCGGTCGCCCGCTTCGAGCGCGACGAGTGAGCTGCGCAACAGTTCGTCGCCCGCCATTTCGTAAGTCACGAGATCGTGGAGATGCAAACATTCGGGCGAGGCGTACTCAATGTGGCCCATGTCGAGATAAAGCCGGCCACCGTTCAAAAGAAAGCCGCCGTTGCCAGGCGGCTCTTCGTAATCGCGATAGTGAAGATCGATCGTCCCGGCGCGCGCCTTGTTAAAGAGATAATTCTTTACTTTGGCCGGCCACACCTCGGAGTTACAGCGCAACTCTTCGCTGCTCATCAGGCAGCCATATTCGGTTTCGACTCCAACGATGCGATCCATCGCCTAACGAGCATCCGACAGACTGCCAGGATCGACAACCTCGAATTGGAGGGACACGCGCTGTTGTGCTCCATCAGCGAAAAAAATGGAGGCGTTCGAGCGGCCGCGGTTTCGAGTGATTGTGCGCTTACTTGCGTCACCATGCGCCTGTCCCCAAATCGGATCATTCGATCTTCGTGTTCGACCTGAATGACGATGAGAGAATCGCGCACTCTACTGGCCAACCGTGGAACCGACGCGAGAGATCTGCGTGAGCGGCTCTTAGACATCACTGAGCGCAGGCTTGAAAGTCGCGTCAAAAAAGCACAAACTCGCCGTCGAATGAGAGAGTTAGGCTTGCGCAGCCCGGCGTCGAAAGTCGGCGGCATTGTTTATTTTGGGCGACTGATCGATAAAATTCGGCAGCACGTGAAAGGACAATTGCCTTCCGATTATCAGGCGAATCTCGGACGCGGCTTTGATTCCGTCTGCACCACATTTTTGCGCATCGATTACAATCGACTTGTCGAACGCGTCAAGCAGGGCGGCACTGACGAAGAAATTTTGCAATGGTGCTTCGGCATGGGGCATCGCCCGGCAGACGATGAGGTCTACGTCTGGAATGAATTTATGCGGAAGCGCGGGTGGAACGATGAGCTTTCCGAAATCCTCAAGCGCCGGAAGAAAGAAGCCGGGATGGCCGGGCGGGCGGAGATCCAGACCATGTTCACCTTTATCGACGCCGACGAAGGCCGCTCGTTGGTGGGGAACCAAAAACTCCAGCCGGCGCCGGATTAAAGCTGCATTCGCTGTCGCGACCGCGTCTCGCCTGCATTTTAAATCGTTGACATGCAGCGGAGACGGCTACCTCCACAGAACAACCGTCACGCTGGTTCGGAGTCAGGCCGTCGGTGCCGGCATCGGGATCACAATCTTATTTGGGGGCGGGGGCGGTCGCATCCGGTAATCGATAAATTTCCAGACTGCGATGACGACCAGAATTACCGCGATCGTCGCAAGCCAAACCCGAAGACTGCCGTGACTTCGACTCGTCACTTGTCACCAGTCACTCGCCACTGTGTCTATTCAGAAAGCGTGTCGATTCGCTCGGCCAATGCAAAATCGAGTTCGGTCACGCCGCCCTTGCTGTGCGTTGAAAGCACGAGCCGCACTTTGTTAAAGCGAATGTCGATGTCGGGATGATGCTCTTCCTCCTCGGCGACTTCCGCGACCGTGTTCACAAAATCGATGGCATCAACAAAATCGTCGAACTCAAAAGTGCGTTCGATGTGTTTCTTCTCCAATTCCCATTCCGGGATCTTTTTCATGCGCTCTTTAAGCTCGGGCGCTTTCATCAAATCGGCCATAACGGGACAACGAGTAACACCCGAAAATCGTTTTGCAACGCCAAAACGAGCGGTTCAAAGGCCGAGAATTTTCCGGAGATTTTTCGCCGAATCGAAGACTTCGACCGCAGATGCTCGCGCCTCGCGCGAGCGGCGTGGCCAGTTCGCCAGCAGATCTTCGATCGCAGCCACGGCTTCGTCCAATTTGCCAACAAAATGAAAGCCGCTCGCAGGCGGCAAATATTTTGCCGCAGCTGTGTCCTCCGTCACAACTGGTCGACCCATGGCGAGAAATGCCGCTGCGCGATCGCTCAACCAACCGGTTTTCCAGCTCACATCGACGCCCTTGATCCCGGTGAACTCGCCGATCGCGCTCGCCAAATAGCTTCTGTATTTTTTCGGCGTTCGCGCAACGCGGTGTGGATCAACAATATGCCAGCCGCGTTTTCGCAATCGTTCACGCTCGGGGTCGTCCGGATTCATATGCATCGCGAGTTCGAATTTCGCTTCGACTACGCGTTTGGGAAGGTCGAGGTACCGTTCGAACGCGTATTTTTTTGAAAGATCGGGAAACGTTCCGTCAATTTCCACTGCCCCGCTCCAATACCATTGACCGATCGTGGTAAACTTCGGCGAGCGCGGACGCGGCTGTGGCCGATACAATTTGGTGTCGACCAGCGGATAAAACGTCTTCCAACGGATCTTCTGTAGGGGCAAATGCCAGTCCGGCTCGGACCGCGTCGCCTGCGATTGGGAAGGAGCAGCTGTGAGGGCTGCCGTCACCGTTTTCAACAGTTTGCAATCCGGGTCGTTCACATTTAGACCGATTGTCCAAAACTCGTGATGAGAGGACTGGCCCATCTCCATCTGCGTCATCCAATAAATGATCTCGCTCGGATCGAGGTCGCAGAAAATGCGGCACTCGAATTTCAGCAGCAGCGGCGGATGAATTGAATAACTGAGATTGAGCAGCGTGTTGGGCCCGGCAAGTCGATCGAGCAATTCCTGTTTTGAAATTCCGATGCAGCGAAGCGCGTTGAGGTCGTGCGTGCTGTCCGGCGTTTTCTGGTATAGCAGACAATAGCGTCCGCTAAATCCGTGCGCTCGGAGTTGCCGCTGGAAGTTGTCGATCTTGCGCTGATCGTCACGCGCGTTTCCCTCGCTCGGCATATGCTCGAGCCAGATGGCGTCCACCTTCAATCGACGCAGCCCGAGCATCCATTGCAGCGGCACTGAAAAATTGCCGCCGCCCTGGAGATATTTCGCCGCGAAGCCGCCGCCGAGGAAAACCGTCACGCGAGCAGAGTGATCATTCTGCTCGCGTGCTCAAGTGAGAATATATCGGAACTAGAAGATCCGGCCGTGCGGCAGGTGCGCTTTGCCTTGGGGCTGGTGCGGCGTGTTGCACAATCCGGCGTTCGGAGTTGGCGTAATCGCGCCGAGGAATTGCGGTTGTCGCCGCGCATTCAGCGCTTGCTCGAGAGCGTAAGCAAAGCCAATCATGTGATGATTGTCGATCTTTGGCGGTTTAGCCGATCCGTGTGACGTCATAAGTGATCCTCCTTATTTGCAAATGCATTAGATGCGGAATTTTCGTGTGTGAAACTTCGAACGCAGCAAAATTTTCTGACAAAGGGCTCCGAATGGTTAACGTGAATTCTAAGGGAGTGTCAGATTTCGCCGCACAACACCGCCACATTTGTGTGAAATCGAGCGCTTTGTTGACGGCATGCGCATCCTCCGCAAATTACACGCTCTCGTTGGCGCCCGTAGCTCAACTGGATAGAGCATCTGACTACGGATCAGAAGGTTAGTGGTTCGAATCCTCTCGGGCGCGCTCTTCTTGCTTTCCACTTCATTAGCCCTATCAGGCGGCAGAGGCCCTTGCATGCTCGGCTATGCTCCGCGAAAATCGAACATGTCTGCTGAGCCACCTCGGTCGTATCCTCGCGCGTCATTTGTTGAAGTGCCGGCCATTGTCGATTCGGAGGTAGACAGCTTCGAGATGAAGAACCCGCCGAAGAGTCGCACAGGTGCGCCGGTTATAAGTGCGGAAAGCTTACAGCAGCTGGTGAGTCAGATTGAGCGGCAATGGCGGCGAGCGCAAGGAACTGAGGAATGAAAACCTTCTGGCCATAATCTTTGGCCTAATGCTAGTCGCTTGTGCTGAAGACCCACAAATCACGCAGCTCAGGGAAGCCCGACTCAGGCGGCCATCATGTCGAGATTTCGAATTGGCTCATCAATTTAAACGTTTCGTAGCGCTCGTTGATCTGGTCCATCGTGAGGTTGCGCAAGCGTTCGAGACTGAATGCTTCCACGCAAAAACTTGCTAGCACGCTGCCGTAGATCATCGCCTTGCGAAGATCAGTAAACGTCACTTTCCTCACCGTGCTCGCCAAATAGCCAGCCATGCCGCCGGCGAACGTGTCCCCTGCCCCGGTCGGGTCGTGAATGTCTTCGAGCGGATACGCGCCGCAGCTAAAGAATTCGTTTTCGCCGAAAAGGAGTGCGCCGTGCTCGCCTTTTTTGATCGCAATGTAGCGCGGACCCATTTTGCAAATCCCGCGCCCGGCTTTGATCAAACTTGTCTCCTTCGTCATCTCGCGCGCTTCGCTGTCGTTGAGGATCAAAAGATCGACATCTGGCAGAAGTGCGTCGAGGTCCGCACGGGCCGTTTCAATCCAAAGATCCATTGTGTCGGCGACGACAAAGCGCGGCTTCTCCATTTGCTTGAGCACATGCGATTGCAAAGTTGGCGCGATGTTGGCTAGCAAGGCGAAATCGGTTTGTCGATATGACTTGGGCAGCATCGGCTGAAAATTTTCAAAGACATTGAGCGCGACCGACCGCGTCTGGCGCGTGTTCAAGTCCCACGAATATTCGCCCGACCAGCGAAAAGTTTTGCCGTCGACGCGCTGGACACCGGCGCTGTCGATCTTTCGCGATTTCCAAAAATCGAACTCGGCCTGCGGAAAATCGCCGCCGACCACGCCGACCAAATTGACCGGCGAAAAATAACTCGCGGCTGCGGCAGCGTACGAGGCCGAGCCGCCTAACAAGTCGCCATGTTCTTCGACCGGCGTTTTTACGGTGTCGAGCGCGATAGAACCAACAACGAGAAGAGACATCAGGTTTCGGGATTGAGGAGAGCTTTACACGCCCGCGCGTACTTGGCGATGTCGGGCGCTTTCAGCAAACCGGAAACAATCGCGACGCGTCGCGCGCCCGCCGCAATCACTTGCCCGAGATTGTCGATCTTAATTCCGCCGATGCAAAAAGCCGGGACGGTGATTTCGTTATGAACCCGTTTGATGCCCGTCAGTCCGATTGGCTGATAATCCGGCTTCGTTGGCGTCGCGAAAATTGGGCCGAAGCCGACGTAATCCGCGCCTTCGCGTTCCGCCTCAACCGCCTGCTCTAAACTGTGCGTCGATTTTCCCACGAGAACGTCGCGGCCCGCTTTCTTTCGTGCGTGCGCAAGCGAGTCGTCATCCTGGCCGAGGTGAACGCCTTCTACTAGAACCTTGGCCGCAACTTCCGCGTGATCGTTCACGATTAGAGGAACGCCAGCCGCAGACGTGACTTCGTGCAGCTTGCCGGCAAGATCGACAATTTCTTCGACCGAATGTTCCTTGGCGCGCAGCTGGATCAGATCGACATCCCCGTCAATCATCGATTTCGTCACACGTTCGGCATCGTCGATACCAACGTAACCGAGATCTAGAATACCGTAGAGGCGGCAGTCGCTTAGATTTCGCAAAGCTGTTATTCGTGGAGACGGACCCGCGGGGGCTTCAGTTCAAAAGCGTCCGAGCTCATCATCCGCTCGATGAAGCCGGTATCGTACCTCCCATCGCGGAACTCGCCGCGGCGCATGATCGCGGCATGAAAAGGGACCGTCGTCTTGATTCCTGTAACATAGTATTCGTCGAGCGCACGACGCATGCGATCGATCGCCGAATCTCGCGTCGCTCCGATCGTGATTATTTTTCCAATCAGCGAATCGTAATACGGCGGCACCACATAACCGGTGTAAGCATGCGAATCGATCCGAACGCCGCGACCGCCGGGTGCATAGTAAAACGCGATCCGCCCGGGCGACGGCTGAAAATTGTTTTCCGGATCCTCAGCGTTGATCCGGCATTGAATCGCATGCGAGCGCGGCACAGCGTGGGCAACGTGCGGCGATAACGGTTCACCGGCGGCGATGCGGATTTGTTCCTTCACCAGGTCGCATCCGTAAACTTCTTCCGTGATCGTGTGCTCGACCTGAAGTCGCGTGTTCATTTCCATGAAATAGAAATGTCGATCTTCATCGACCAGAAACTCGATCGTGCCGGTGTTTTGGTAGCCAACCGACTTCGCCAGCTTGACCGCGGCGTTCCCCATTTTTCTTCGAAGACCGGCGCTCACGATCGGCGACGGACATTCTTCGATCACTTTTTGGTTACGCCGTTGAATCGAACAATCGCGCTCGCCGAGGTGCACCACGCGACCGTGGCTGTCAGCCACGATTTGAAATTCGATATGGTGCGGATTCACAATCAGCTTCTCGATATAAACCTCGGGCGTTCCGAAGGCCTTCTCCGCTTCAAGACGCGCGCTGTGGAATCCGGCGATTAAACTGGTCTCGTTGTGCGCCGCGCGCATTCCGCGGCCGCCGCCGCCCGCGACCGCCTTAATCATCACCGGATAGCCGAGTTTTCTCGCAAGCGTGGCCGCATCTTTGTCGTTCTCGACGATACCGTTACTGCCCGGCGTTACTGGGACGCCGGCTTTGCGAGCGCACGCACGCGCCGTATTTTTGTCGCCCATTTTTTGAATCACGTGCGACGGCGGGCCAATGAATTTGATTTTGCAGCTTTCAACCACTTCCGCGAAGTGCGCGTTCTCGGCCAAGAAACCGTAGCCGGGATGAATCGCGTCGACGTCGCCCACCTCGGCTGCGCTCATGATGCGATCGATCTTTAAATAACTTTCCGAGCTCGGCGCCGCTCCGATGCAAATCGCTTCGTCGGCCAACTGGACGTGCAACGAATCAACATCCGCGTCTGAATAAACCGCCAGCGTGCGAATGCCGAGTTCCTTGCATGCGCGAATCACGCGCAGGGCGATCTCACCGCGATTGGCAATCAGAACTTTTTCGAACATGCGTTGCTCCCGCGATTCGGCGGGTCGCACTCAAATTATCGCACGCGGAATAACACCTGACCGAACTGCACTGGTTTACTGTTCTCGGCCACGACCTCGGCAATGACTCCGCTGGTTTCCGCTTTAATTTCATTCATCACTTTCATCGCCTCGATAATGCAAACCACCGTGTCCTCGTCCACTTTTGTTCCGACATCGACAAACGGCGAAGCGTCGGGTGATGCCGCCCGGAAAAAAGTACCGACCATCGGGGAAACGATATCTTTGGTCGACGCCCTTTCGGCGGAAGCGGTTGCCCCTGGACCTTTGGCCGCCGGCCCGGTCGTCGATGTCACGATCGGTTGATCACCCAAACCTTTTTGCAGTCTTAGACGAAAACCGTCCTTCTCCATTTCGAAAACGGAGAGATCGTTCTTCTTCATCAAATCGATGATGGCTTTGATGTCTTTAAGGTCCACGGCGCAGCTCTCCCTGGGTCAAAAGTGAGACGTTTACGTAAAGCGGTTTTCCCAGCGAGGTCAAGTCAACGAATTGTAGCGGTGGTCTATCACCGTCGCACTTTTTCGGCGATGAGACATCGTGGCTACAACGGCTTAATAGTTAGGCTAGTTTCAGAATCGAAATTTGTATGCTCAAACATGTCGATCGCGATTTTCGAATCATCGATGAAACCGACGATTACATTGTCGTCGACAAACCAGCGTTTTTGTTAACGCACCCAACAAAACCAGACCAAAGGACAACACTTTGGAAAGAATTGCGCGAACTGCTCGCGTTCGAGATCGCCAATGGTGGCCAGGTTTCAATCGTGAATCGATTGGACCGCGAAACAAGCGGACTTGTCCTCGTGGCAAAAACTTCCACGGCCGCGCGGCGATTCGGATTGCTCATGCAGGAGCATCGTTTGCGCAAAGAATATCTGGCGATCGTTTTGGGTTGGCCGGAATGGGAAACAAAAATTGTCGACGCGCCGATGGATCGGCAGGGCAAACATCAGCCGTCAGTGATTTGGTTGAAGCAAATGATTCATCCAGCCGGTGCGCGCGCGCTGACTGAGCTTCGCGTCGAAAAGCGTTTTGGTAAATCGCAGGTGGGATTTTCGTCCTTAACTTCCGCAGAGCCCTCACCTCCATCCTCTCCCTCAGGAAAAGAAAGCCGCGAAGCAGCAGGTGATGGCGCGACCGACAAATTCGCTTTGATTCATGCAATTCCGAAGACGGGACGCACACATCAGATTCGGGTGCATCTCGCCTCGCTTGGTTATCCGGTCGTCGGCGACAAGATTTACGGGCCTAACGAGCAACTCTATCTCGAATTTATCGAAACGGGTTGGACCCCGAAGCTTGAACGTGAACTACTCCTGCCGCGCCATGCGCTTCAGTCGTCCAAGCTCGCGATCGAAAACGAACATGAATGGACGAGCCAATTGCCGGCAGAGCTCGCTTGGTTCGTCGACGATTCTTTGTAGGGCACCGCTCCGGTTGCCGCGTTCTAGAATGGGAGGGGCGCCGCGGCGACCGCCTGCCCCTACACTTCGCTCCGCGACTGGAAGACCTCGGTCTTACTTGCGAAATCAGAGATACTTCCCGTTCTGCGGGTTACCCTGGGCCAGCCATTGAATCGCAGTTTCTAATCGCCGCCTACGCGTTTCGTCGCGCTTCGCATCAGTGATCCAGTCCACGTATTCCTTTTTATGGCTGTAACTGAAATTTTCGAGCGTCTTTCTCGCCTTTACCTTTTTTTGCAGCGCCGCTTTTAGATCGGCCGGCACGTTTATCTCTCGTTTCGCGCGCGGTCGCGGACGCGATTTCCTAGTGCCGGCTTCGTTCAATTCCGTCGCTCTGCGAACAAAACCGATTAACATTTTCTGATTCGGCAAATCGTGCATCGAAGTGATCCGGCCGAAATGCCGCATCGCGCCCTTGTGTTTCCCGCCAAAAATCAGCGAGCCTTTCCAGAAACCGAAGACGCAGTGCTGCTTGAACGCCGCCATGAAACAAATGATTCCCTTGCGTTCGAAAAACGGCGACTGCCACTTGATCGTTTCTTCGACATCCGGACAGCCGACGTGCACGATTTTGCGCAGATGTTTCAGGATCGGCCGGCAAATGGCGCGGCGCGCTTAATGTAATCGTCGACTCGCGGATCTTTTTTGGCCATCGGAGCTATTCGGTTTCGCGCGGGTGCTGAGAAGGCGTCGCAGCTGTATAAGCAAGCCGGCGTTTACGAATCAGTATCAAATTGCGGATGTAGATGATTGAGTTCGGCAGATAAGCGAGGATTCCGACTGGATCGCGCCGAAAAAGAAAATACAAAAACATAAGAAGACTGCCGCCGATGCTCCAGTACCAAAACGAAACTGGAATCACGCTCTCGCCCTGACGTTCCGACGCCCACCACTGCACGAGAAAACGCATCGAAAACGTGAAATTCCCGATCAAGCCGAGGATCACGAGATAATTCCAGTCCAGGCCAAGAAAGCGATGTTCCTGGCCGAACCACGTTGCGGCGATAAAGATTGAAGTATTCATGGGTTATTGAGGGACTCAGCGATTTCGTAACGCAATTTTCTCGATTTCATCCAACGGACTGCGAGCAAATCGCGGAAAGACTTGAACAGACGATTCCAAACACCGTAATGACTTTTTCCTGCGCGTCGCGGGTTGTTCGACACCGGCACTTCTGTAACGGTGAAGCCTTCGAGCTTGATCAGTGTTGGAAGGAAACGATGCGCGCCGTTGAAGAATTTTATGTTGGCGATGCATTCGCGCTTGAACACGCGATAGGTACAGCCCGCGTCCGTGACGTTCTCGCCGGACAATTTGTTGCGCACCCAGTTGGCAATGCGCGACGAAACAATTCGAAGCCAACTGTCTCCTTCGCCGCGCGTTTCAACCCGCGTGCCGCAGACGCAATCGGAGCCGCTCAGCGCTTTCATCATCGCCGGCAAATCTTTGGGGTCGTTTTGTAAATCGGCATCGAGCGTAGCGATGTAGCGACCCCGCGCCGCTTGCATTCCGGCCCAGCTCGCGGCCGATTCGCCGCAATTAAATTTGAAACGTTGCGCGCGCAAGCGCGGATCGGTCGCGGCTAGCTCCTGCAAAATGCGCCATGAATCGTCGGTGCTGCAATCGTCCGTGATCACAGCCTCAAAATCCAAACCGAGCGAATCAAGGGCAGCGTAGAGCGCTGAGAGAAGCGGGCGCAAATTTTCCGCTTCGTTGTGACAGGGAACGACAACGCTCAGTTCCGGCGTCGTCATTTCTTGCCGAAGAATTCCAGGACGGCGTCGCAAACATAATCGACATCTTCCATCGGAAGATCACCGTAAATCGGGAGCGAAAGAATTTCGCTCACCGCCACTTCGGTTTTCGGCAACCGCGGCAAGTTGGAATAAAGTTTCATGATCGCGGGCTGTTGATGGTTTGGCACTGGATAATGAATTCCGGTGCCGATGCCTTTGCCTTTTAAGAATTCAGCCAGCGCATCGCGCCGCTCGGTCAGAATCACATACATGTGATAAACCGCGCGGGCCCACGGCCGCTCTGGCGGAGTTCGCACGACGCCTTCCAGGCGATCGTTATAACGCGCCGCAACGCCTCGCCGATGTTCATTCAAGTTGTCGATGTTGCGCAGCTCGACTCGGCCGACCGCAGCTTGAATTTCGTTGAAGCGGAAATTGTAACCAACGAAGTCGTGCACGTATTTCGATTTCCGGCCGTGATCGCGCAGCATTCGCAGCTTTCCAGCCAACCCTGAATCGCTGGTCGTGATGCAACCACCGTCCCCCATGACAGTGAGATTCTTCGATGGAAAAAAAGAAAATGCGCCCGCGCCCGCAATCGAGCCGACGCGTTGGCCGCGATACTGCGCGCCGAAGGCTTGGGCGCAATCTTCTACCACCCAAAGCCCGTGTTTCTTCGCGGCCAGGAAAATTCCATCCATGTTGGCGGGATGCCCGTAAAGATGGACCGGAAGAATTCCGACCGTGCGCGAAGTCATCGACGCTTCCAGAAGATCGACATCGATGCAGTAAGTCTCGTCGATGTCGATAAAGACCGGTCGCGCGCCGCGATGAATCATGGGCTCGATCGATGGAAACGCGGTATGCGACGGAACCAGAATCTCGTCGCCGGGACAAAGGCCCATCGCGTGATGCAACATCAGGGCGCCCGCCGTCCACGACGAACAGAGCACTGCTTCTTTCGTCCCGACGTACGCCGCCAGCTCGGCTTCGAACGCTTCGCATTCCTTCGCCAGGATGTACCAGCCGGAATTCATTGCGCGAATTCCGGCCTCGCGGACTTCGTCGTTCACGAACACGCGGGAAAGCGGAACCTTTTTCATTTTGTTCGAGCGCGACTTACTCGGAGATGTCGATCCACTTTGCAGCGCGCGCCGATTCGACCGCAGCTTCCACCACTCGCACGGCTTCCATTCCATCCGCGCCATCAACCAACGGCCGGCTCCGCGTTTCAATCGCATCGAGAAAGGCAGCCAACTCCGCACGCAGTGGTTCTTCCGGAGGAAACTCGAGTTGATGCATCGCGCCTTCCATTGCTTTTATTTCCGCGCCGTCCCTGACGTGCCGGTTTGCGAATGTTTTAACTTTGTATTGGGCCACGTTGTAATCGCAGACCGCGGAACAATCTTTACCCACAATCGTCAGCCCGCGCATTTTCCCGGGTAAATGGTAACCGGCCTCGATTGTCGCCAAAATCGCAGCGCCGCCGCCGCGATCGTATTCCAGGACAATGAGCGATTCGTCATCCATCTCGCCATCGCGTCCAAGAAAATTCCGCATCACCGCATGAACGCGCCGCGGCGATTTTCCGAGAAGAAACTTGAACAGATCGATAAAATGAATGCTGTCGGCGAACGTTACGCCCGTGTCCTGGCGTGGACGCTTAAAGCCGCTGAAATTTGCGCGCAGCATTTTGATCTCGCCGAAGCGCTCCTGCGCAATCGAGTCGCGCATCCAGACCGAGGCCGGATCGAACCGGAAAATGTGTCCGACCTGCAAAATCAGTCCGTTGCGTTTCGCCAGCTCCACCAATTCCTTCGCCTGTGTCGATTTTAAACTGATCGGCTTTTCGACAAACACGTCCTTGCCGCCTTCGAGCAAGTCGCGGCAGATTTCAAAATGAGTCTGCGCCGGAGTAACAACGACCGCTGCATCGACGACCGGAAAAAGAGAATGCCCATCCGCGCTGCGACGGCTTTGGACAACACCGGAAGAATTCAATCGTTTCGGATCGTGCTCAGCCACGAAAAGTTCGATTGGCATCGATTGCAAAACCCGGAGATGATTCGCACCCCAACGCCCGAGGCCGATGAGAAGAATTCGTTTCGCTTGTTGCATCTGTTACCCCTGATCAGCAAAGTCCGTCATTTAGCGCGCAGCATTAGTTGGCAGCAATGAGATTCTCACGCAAACTTCAGAAGTTACTTTCGCCTGATCTATTCGCCAGCGCGTTCGAACATCTCAGTCGTCGGACGCATCCCGTCAACCGGCGTCCCATTCTCGACACCCTTGATCGAGCACAATTCGAAAAGTTGCGCGAACAATACCCTTATCGGCCAGGCTCGCCGCGGATCAATCGTTTCGAGGACGTCGTTTATTGGATCGAGATCAACATCGAGCGCGCGCAAGACCTTTGGCTCGACCGCACCCCGCCGATGCGCATTGTCGATCTCGGCTGCGGCGCCGGTTACTTCCTTTACGTCTGCAAATTCTTTGGCCATCAGGTCCTCGGCTTCGACACCGATAACGAGCCGCTTTTCCGCGCCACGAGCGCGCTACTCGATGTTCCACGCGTCATCGGTCGGATCCAACGGCAAACTCCCCCGCCTGATCTCGGCGGAAGATTCGATCTCGTGACGGCGCACCGGATTTGTTTTCACCGGATCGGCCGGGTCCGCGATGGTGTTGAATGGCCACCCGCCGATTGGGAATTTTTCATCAACGACATTCGGACGCGCCTCTTGAATGAGAACGGCCGTTTGCTCCTCGATTTTAACCCGCGGCCGGATGGTTCCTCCTTTTTCACTCCTGAGCTGCGCACTTTTTTTTTATCGCAAGGCGCCCGCATTTTTCGCTCGAAAGCATTGCTGGGCGCAGATCCGAAAGTTCGGCCGCGATTTAGGGTATAGCCACACCTGAGGGCGCGTTCAAACGGCCCACAGGGCGATGGCTACAATTTCCAAGCCGAGCAATCCCAGCCGAGCATTTGCTCGAGCTTCGCGATCTCAACGGCAAAAATCGTCAAAAGATATTTTCGTTCCTCCGGCGTCATCGCGCGCTCGTACGGGACAACATTTCGATCTTTGTCGCGAACACCGCGCAGCGGTTTCACGCCAAGAAATTCGAAAATTCCGTTCAGCGTTTCCTGCTTGCGATCTCGAAAATCTTCGAACTTCACGATTCTGACTTGTTCTCGCGGAAAAAATTGGAAGACGCGTTCGAGTTGTTCGGAATAAAAACCCCGATCGACATAGGCAAAGCGCCGCGATTTGATCGTCAACGGCTGCGCGATCCGCCTCGGCTCTTCTTTGAGCGCATCCAGAAAATCGAGCGACTCGCGGCCCTTGAATCGCTGCATGTTCCAGTGAGCGAATGCGCGATCGATCGGATTTCGCAGCAGGATGATGAGTTTGATTAGCGGATTGTAATTTCGGATCCGCTCCATCGCCCGTCTCCAATACAAATAACTCGGTGTGCAGTCGCCGACGATTGCCGATCTTGCGGCCGGCGGGAAATGTCGGTGCAACAATTCGTAGTCGACCGGGCCCGAGAAAATTTCCTCGTCGTCAAAGAAATGGAGTTCCTGCCGGTCCGGCAGCGCGATTTGGGAATGCTGCTTCAAGAAATAACGCAGCGCAGTCGTGCCGGACTTCTGCGCGCCGGCGACAATGAAATCGAGCCGCTCGATTTTATGACGTTTCAGGCTGAACACCGGGTCAATCGTGCTCTGGCGGTTGCTTGATGTCCACGGTCGAGTTCCTCAGAAAGCGGCACCACAAGATTTTCTGTAACCTCGAAAGACAAGCTGCGGTCTTAGACGGTGATGGTGAATGGAATAGCGAGATTGATGTCAGCCGTGCTGGCGGTGGTTGAGTTTATGATCGTCTTGTTAGTGTTGTTCGTTCTTGGCGCGACCGCGCTCCCCGGCATGGTTCGCGTGCGGAAGCGCGTTGGTGCGCGGCCGTTCTGACCAGCTTGTCGGTTACTTCAACGCGATTATGGTGGCCGATGCGAAATATTCGGCTTTGTCTCTGCTTACTGGTCGCCGGTCTGAGCGATCGCGCATTTGGCGATGAGGGAATGTGGCTCTACACCGCGCCGCCCATTAAGCAGTTGAAGGACAAATACAGCTTCGAGCCGACAAAGGAATGGCTTGAGCATCTGCAAAAATCGAGCGTCCGGTTTAATTCCGGCGGCAGTGGATCGTTTGTCTCCGCGACCGGCCTGTGCATCACAAATCATCATGTCGGAGCAGACGCGCTGCAGAAGGCGTCAAGCGAACAGCACAATTATTTGAAGGAGGGCTTCTACGCAAAATCGCAGGCTGAAGAAATTAAATGCGCCGATCTCGAATTGAACGTGCTTATCTCGATCGAAGATGTGACCGCCCGCGTGAACGGCGCGGTGAAACCGGCAATGTCTCCCGATGCGGCGAGTAAAGCGCGCGATGGGGCGATTGCCGCGATCGAAAAAGAAAGCAAAGACAAAACAGGACTGCGCTCCGATGTAGTCACGCTTTATCAGGGCGGGATTTACCATTTGTATCGTTACAAACGCTACGACGATGTGCGGATTGTTTTTGCGCCGGAACAGCAGATGGCGTTTTACGGCGGCGATCCGGATAACTTCGAGTACCCGCGATTCGATTTGGATATTTGCATCTTTCGCGTTTACGAAAATGGGCAACCGGCCCAGATCGACAATTACCTGAGGTGGAATTCGCAAGGACCAAGCGATGGCGAATTAACATTCGTTAGCGGAAGCCCAGGACGGACGGATCGACAACTAACCGCTGATGAGCTGGCTGATCGTCGCGACCACGAAGTGCCGAAGTGGTTGCAGATGTTTAACCGGCGGGAGATTCTCGTGAACTCCTGGAGCCAGCGGTCGTTTGAAAACGCGCGGCGCGGACGCGACGATCTTTTCGGCGATCAAAATAACCGGAAGCGTTACGACGGTTACGTCGCGGCGCTGTTCGATCCGGAGATTTGGAAGTTAATCGAGGGGCGCGACAAGAAATTGCGCGACGCGATTACGCCCAAGTTTATCGCAGGACTGCCGGTGACCGCCGCCTACGATGCGATCAAGAAAGCGCAAGCGGAGGAAGAGAAGATTGCCGCGCGCTACGATTATCTCGAGCAGGAACGTCCGATTACCGTTGGCTACCGCGGTCCACGCGCTTTTTTTGGAACGTTGTTCAAGTACGCGCGCTTGCTGACGCGTGCGATCGACGAACGAGCGAAACCGAATGGCGAACGCATGGCAACGTTTCGCGACAGCGCGAAGGATTCGCTCGAGCTGACGCTGTTTTCGACCGAACCCGTGTATGATGATTACGAAATCCTCCGGCTGACCGATTCGCTGACTGATTTCGCCGAAAAATTCGGCGCGAACGATCCGATGGTGAAGGCGGTGCTGAACGGGAAATCGCCGCGGGCGCGTGCGGTTGAGCTGGTCACCGGAACGAACTTGAAAGATGTCGATCTAAGGAAAAAACTCTACGCTGGTGACGCAGCCGGATTGCAAGCCGCGCACGATCCGATGCTCGATGTCGCCCGTTTGATCGACAAACCGGCGCGAGAGGCGAGAAAGATTCACGAGACCCAGGAAGAAATTAAGAAACAAGCTTACGCCGAAATCGCGCGGGCGCGGTTTGCGGTTGAAGGTACCGGAAGTTATCCGGACGCGACGTTTACGTTGCGATTATCGTACGGAACAGTGCGCGGTTACGAAGAAGATGGGAAACAAATTGCGCCGTTCACGAATTTCGCGGGCGTGTATCAGCGCGCGGCCGAGCACGACAACAAAGCGCCGTTCGATTTGCCGCACCGTTGGATCGACAAGAAGTCGTCGCTCAATCCGGAAACGAGATTCAATTTCGTCTCCGATGCCGACATCATTGGCGGCAACAGCGGCAGCCCAGTGGTGAACAAGACCGGAGAATTCGTCGGGATCATTTTCGACGGCAACATTCAATCGCTCGTGCTCGATTGCATTTACACCGACAAACAAGCGCGCGCCGTCTCAGTCGATTCCGCCGCCATTATCGAAGCGCTACGAAATGTGTATGACGCGCAGCCGTTGGTGGATGAATTGCTGAGTGCAAAGTAGGTTTGACTTATCTGATTTGAAATTGACCGCTGTTCGGTAGAACTATTGTTTCGATGCTGATCTCGATCGAAGCCGTGTCGATTACCCATCTGCCTGCGCGATTGAAAACGTTGAAATCATTGTAGGTGGCGGTATCGACAGCCGTTTCGCCTCCCGTCTGTATGTGAACTTTATCGAGACGAATCGCCTCAATCTTTTTCAACCTGTGATCAATGCCAGGTTCCTTCGACGCGAGAACTTTAAGTTGCTCAATATCAGCCTTCGATAAACGATTCGCGTACGGCCCGTTGATCTGAAAAGGCGCGGCATAAGCGACTAACGGCACTGCAACGACCGCAACCGAAATGCGCATTAAGTTTAGCATTTTAAAGTTGCCTTAATAGCGTCTTCCAGCGGGCCCAGGCTTCGTCGCGCGCTTTTCTGTCGCCTTCGCGAACATTCGGGTTGTTCGGCTCGCCTGAGCGCATGAAACCGTGGCCGGCGCCCTTGTAAATCACCGGCTCATATTTTTTGCGCGCAGCTTTCATGAGTTCTTCGGCTTTCGGAATTGTGGCGTTCACTCGCTCGTCGTTCTCGCCGTAGAATCCGTAAACCGGACAGGGAATTTTTGCGATCTTTGCCGGATCATCGAGCGCGTTTCCGTAAAATGAATAGACCGCTTTGAGTTTCGGGTTTGCGGTGGCGTAATCGAACGCCCATCCCCCGCCCCGGCAAAATCCGCAAACCGCGAGCGTGCCATTGCCCGCCGGGATTTTTGTGAGCGCATAATCTGAAGTCGCGTCGAGAACCGTTTTGATTTGTTCCTTGGTCAACGCCGAGGTCGCTTTGCCCGCGCCGTCGGCGTCTTCGAATTTTTCGCCGTTGAGGAAGTCGGGCGCGATCGCAATGACT
>WNGK01003360.1_pt1 | contig 17315 bp, 16 predicted proteins | sample 5400601 | NCBI WGS metagenome assembly WNGK01 (sample SAMN13153376, study PRJNA577476) | soil metagenome | isolation source: 60 cm soil or saprolite under Garry oak tree replicate 1 | place: USA:California | collected 2016-06-15
AGGCTTTTTGTGTTCCGTTCCGATTTCAAAAGTGGCGCCATTTCTTTTTGCCCTCAGTCTGGGCATCAGCCTCTCTCCATGCCTGGATCCGACATCCGTTTGGATATTTCTTCCCCTAGCCATTCTGCTCTCGTTTGCCAAGCGGTGGTGCGCTCTGCTTGCGATTGCGTTGCTTGGTGCCGGCCTGGCCAGCCGCCAGGCCACAGTCCTTCCCGATCCCGGTGACACCGCAGTTCGGCTGGTCGGCCGCCTCACCAAGGCGCCGGAGTGGCGTGGACTGGGTACTTACTTGGACGTCGAATTACAAACGGTAGACGGTCAGCCTTATCGCGGGCGGGCACGCCTGAGCGAATTTCTCGACGATCCGGAACTGCGCCGGCTCTTCGAGGCGCTTGGACTGGGAACCGGCGATCATCTGGAAATCGTGGTGAAGCTACACAGGCCGGTGGTCTACCGAAATCCCGGCGTGTTTGATTTCCGGCGCCACTTGGAGCGGCAGGGGATTTACTGGACAGGGACGATCCGGAGTCCACGGCTCATCAGGGTTCTGGACCACGGGTGGCACGGACCCGATCGACTTAAGAACTGGATCCAGGCCCGGCTTGAAGCGCCTTTTTCGAGCGACCGCCGAAACCAGGCGATACCGGGGCTCGTGATGGGAATGGTGCTCGGACGAAAATACGGTCTGACGGCGGAGGCCGAACGACAGTTTCAGGCGGGCGGACTTTACCACCTTGTCGTTGTTTCCGGCTTCAATCTCGCTGCAGTTGCGGCCGCGGCTTTTTGGCTCGCACAGTGGATCCCATGGAAACGAAATACCCGTATTTTGTTCGTCCTCATATGCGCTCTTACTTATGCAGCCATCGTCGACGGCCAAACGCCAGTGGTGCGGGCCACATTGATGGTGTGCTTTCTGGTCATAGGCCGATTGCTCGACCGCGGCTATGCGCCCATCAATGCTATAGCGGGAACCGCATTCATTATCTTGCTGGGTGATCCTACCGCGATCGAAGACTCGAGTTTCCAGATGACCTTTGCCGCCGTGCTCGCTGTGATATGTATCGGAGTTCCTTTGAGCCAATGGGCGCTCGGGTGGCTTCAAGAAGCCCTCACGGATTTCGACGATGCTTCCAAAGACGCAAATCTGTCGATCCGAGCCGCAGATTGGCGCGTTTCACGCCGCGCCTGGTGTGAGCTGCATGGGTTGCCGTCGTTGGTCCTGACACTTCCATGGAGGATCGGCAGGATTGTAGGCGAGGCGCTGATTGTCTCGTTTTGTGTAGAGATGATCTTTGTAGTCTTCATGGTGGAATCGTTTCACCGCTTATCTCCCATTTCACCGCTGCTGAACGTCCCCGCAGGAATGATCGCTGCTGCGGTGACTCCGCTGGGCCTGTTGTTGATTGTCCTCCCTGACCCTGCAGCGGCCCTTGCTGGCTGGGTCATCACCGAACTTCTCACGGCCCTACTCAAAATCCTGGAAATCGCGCTAAGCCTGCCCTACGCGACATTACGAGTACCTTCAGTACCGTTATGGGTCTGGCTTCTTTACGGCTCGACAGTGATTCTTCTAATACTGGCCACCAGAAAACGATGGACTTGTGTCTGTCTCGGAAACATAGCTGGAGTCGTCTTGTTGCAGGGTGTCGTTGCATTCGGGGATTTTTCACCAACACCACCGGCGGACGTGACGCTGAACTTTCTGGACGTCGGACAGGGCGACTCCATCCTCATCGAATTCCCGTCTGGCCAGCGCATGCTGATCGACGGCGGTGGTGTTGCGGCGGGCCGCTTCCTGAACCTGCAAGACGAAAGCACGTTTTCGATCGGAGAAAACGTCGTTTCAGCTCATTTGTTTTCACGCGGGATCCGGAAGTTGGACGCAGTGGTCTTGACACACGCGCACTTCGACCACATGGACGGGCTGTTTGATGTCATCGAAAACTTCAAAATCGGTGAATTCTGGCTGGGAAGAAACCCGGTGACACAGAGGTACCGCCAACTGATCGAAAGAACTCAGGAAAGGCGCATTCCAATCCGGTGGGTTTGGAAGGGTCAAACGATCGGACCATTCACGGTCTTACATCCCCCGGCCAACTGGATTCCCCGACGGAATCACGAGAATGATGACTCGGTTGTTTTGCTCCTAGACACCGGCCGGGCCACGGCGCTGTTGACCGGAGATATCGAACGGACGATTTCGGCACCCGACACTGTCGGGGTCCTCAAAGTCCCACATCATGGAAGCAAAGGTGTACGGCTGATGGTTTCCGCTTCCGTACGGGTAATTTCGGTAGGTGCGAACAATCCTTTCGGGCATCCGCATGAATCTGCGCTGCCAGCGCTTCGAACCGACCGGCTAGGGGGCATCCAGGTGACGTTGCCTGGTCAAGAAAATTCGAGTCAAGGGGCATTCTGGACCAGGCCCTTTGTGCCCTCTCGCTTTTCTATCGCAGCGTTGACTAAGCCACGCTGCTCGTGTAAGCTGACGATGCTTTCCGGACAGCCACTAAAACTCAAAGACCTTAAAAATCTTCGATTTAGTGGCTTTTGATTTAGGGGGGTATTTTTGGTACGACGGGTTCTTTCGATTTTAATCCTCGCCGTGCTGGTTTTGGCGGCTTGCCGGACGACGCCACCGGCCAAGTCCGTGCAAGTATCGCCTCCACCTCTGCCAGTCATTGAACGGCATGTGGAGCCCCTATCCATGCCTGTGATGGACCAGATTGAGGTAAGTGTCCCGGCCGATCCGGTGGACCAGGTGATAATCGAAGCTCATTCGCGGTTCCAGCACGGTGAAGAGCTGTACAAGCAGGGCTCCTCGAAGAATGCCAGGGAAGAATTCAATAGTGCAATCGACCTCCTGCTCGACACGTCCCGCGTTTACCAGAAAGATCCGCGCCTGCAGCACGAAGTCACGGACTTGGTTTCGAGGGTTTACGCGATCGAGCTGTCCGCGATTCGCGATGGCGACGGATTAACCAGTCAGACCGAGCAGCATGCGGCCATCGATGATTTGGAACACATCGAGACACTCCCTGCCACGATCGACCCCGAGCTGAAGAAAGAAGTTGAAGATGAAATCAAAGAGATTAACCATGATCTGCCCATTGAGATCAACGATCGTGTTCTTGGGCTGCTCAACTACTATCAAAATGGCCGCGGCCACGCCGCCATGGAGCGGGGCCTGGAACGCGTAGGCCGCTATGGGCCGATGATCGAACAGATCCTCAAAGAAGAAGGTGTACCTTTGGATCTGATTTACCTGTGTCAGGCCGAAAGCGCTTTCCAGGCTGGTGCCTTATCCCGGGCGAAAGCCAAGGGATTGTGGCAATTCATGTCGTCCCGCGGCAAGGAATATGGACTACGCCAGACATGGTGGATCGATGAACGGTCGGATCCTGAAAAATCGACTCGTGCCGCTGCGCGCCACTTGAAAGACCTCTACCAGGAGTTTGGCGACTGGTATCTTGCCATGGCCGCATACAACGCCGGACCAGTGCGGATCCAGCGTGCAATGGAGAAGACCGGGGCGGATAATTTTTGGGGATTGGCGGACAAAGGGGCCCTACCCCGGGAGACGATCAACTACGTTCCCAATATTCTAGCCTTAACCATAATCGGAAAGAACCCTGGGAAATATGGGTTTAGTATCGAGCCGGATGCTCCACTGGAGACGGTTCGGGTCACGGTCAACAAGGCAACCGATTTGAGAGTCATCTCCGAAGCTATCGACCTGCCGCTCGAAGAGTTGCGTGGCCTGAACACTCACATCCTGCGCTGGACGACGCCGCCGGATGACCCCGAATTCGAGTTGATCCTACCCAAAGGTTACGCCGAGAGATTCAACCAACAAATTACTTCCCTTCCCGCCAGCAAACGGGTTTTGATCCGCGAGCACGTGGTTCGGAGGGGAGACACGATTGGTGCCATCGCCAGAAAATATGGTACGAGCATTGACCAGTTGGCGCTGGCTAACGATCTGGGCAACCGAAGGGTGCTGCGGGTTGGACAGTCTTTAATTGTTCCGATGAGTGGGATAACGCCCCCGCAGCCCGCCTCAAAGAGTGTGTCCGCAGCACCAGTTCGAAAGACGACATACATCGTCAGGCAAGGCGACACGCTGTCCAAGATCGCCGCCACCTTCCACACGTCCGTTGAGAAGTTGAAGGCTTGGAATCACCTCCGTTCAACCCGCCTCGCCGTCGGTGAAAAGCTCGTCGTAGCCGAAGGCACTCTCCAGACGACATCCAGTCGCCCACCCGCCAAGAAACTGGTCCATCAAGTCCGCCAAGGCGAGACGCTGGGAAGAATCGCGACAACTTACAACACCTCGGTGGATGCTATACTTTCCTGGAACGATGCAAACGACCTCTCTGTCCTACATCCCGGAGATCGAATAACGATCTTCTTGGGCGAAAATAACCGGTAAAGAAATTTCGGACTTCGGACTGCGGGTTTCGGATTGAGGGGGACTCCCGAGGGCGGACATTTTTCAAGTCCCAAATCTGCGGTGAGAAATCCCAAACCCCAGGTACATTTTAGGATTACGGGCGTCTAAACTGCTCGTAACCATGGAAGCTATATTGAAAAGGGCCGCACAACGAGTTCACGAGTCGGAGGACGAAAAGCTCCTTATTCGGCAAGCCCAGAGCGGCGACCGTGAGGCATTTGAGCAGTTGGTCCGAAGGCATGACCGGGACATTCTCCGTCTTGCGTTCCACATGCTGGGAAATCGCGAGGAGGCGCGCGAAGTTTTCCAAGAGACCTTCCTCAAGGCTTACCGATCGCTCGACCGGTTTCGCTTTGAGTCGAGCTTCTACACATGGATTTACCGAATCGCCACCAACGTGAGTCTGGATCACCTTCGGAAGCGTCAAACACTTAGGGAGGAGATTTCCTACGAATCCGATACCGAATTGCATCCAGACCGGCCAGCGTTGAAAGATACCCTTGCCGCGACGACCTACTATAGCAATCCCGAACGCCGTCTTTATGGCAAGGAAGTCGGAGAAAAAATACACGAGGCGCTAAAAACCCTTTCCGAAAAGGAGCGTCTTGTATTTGAATTAAGGCACTACCAAGGCTTGAGACTGAAAATGATCGGCGAAATCATGGGTAGCACCGAGGAAACTGCCAAAAACTATCTGTTTCGCGCGACTCAGAAACTAAGAGCGTATTTAACCAACGTATGAACTGTCGAGACTACCAACACCAAATTACATTGCTCCTGTATGAGGAGCTGGCGGAACAGGCGCGTCCCGGGCTAGAGGCCCATCTTCGCGAATGCGCCGCCTGTCAGAGCGTGTACGAGGCCGAAACGAACGTGCATTCGGTTTTGTCTGAGGACACCGCCGGCTGGGATATTCCATCCGATCTGCTGATTGAGTCCCGGCGCTCTCTTGCGGACGCGTTGGATCGCGTTGAGCAAAAGCGATCCCGTTGGCGCTTGCCGGCCTTATCCGGGATACTGACCCCGATGCGGCTGCTGGAATCCAGTGCGCTGGTGGCGATGGGATTGGCACTTGGCGTTTACGTCGGCAACCAGCAACCTCAAGTTCCTACATCGGCCGTCCAGGACAATCAAATATCGGCGATTCCTCGTAACGGCTCGATCTCCAATCTCCGCATCGTCAGTGCGGACCCCGCAACCGGTCAGGTTGAATTGGCGGGCGAAGTGTCGCAGCCGCTACGATTGCAGGGACAAATGGAAGACGCCACCGTCCGTAGCCTTCTGTTCAGCGCATTGCGTGACGCGAGCAATCCGGGATCAAGATTGCGGGCTGTTCAGGTCCTTGCCGGCAAACCCAACGATGAACCCATTGAAGAAGCTTTGATCAACGCGTTGATCTATGACGACAACGCGGGCGTCCGCATGCAAGCGTTAGAAGCTCTGAAGCAGTATGCTAACGAACAACATGTGCGTGCGGCATTCATGCACACGCTCGGGAATGACGATAATGCGGGAATCCGTGTTCAGGCGATCGAAGCTCTTACCATCAAGAACTCCAATGACACGGAGCTGGCAAAGACCATTCGTGAAGTCACCGAGAAAGACGACAATTCCTTCATTCGGGCGAAGGGTTTGCAGTTTGTGGAGACGGCGAAATGAAAAGAAGTGCGAAGTGCGAAGTGCGAAGTGCGAATTTCAAATGTCTGCCTAAATTCGAAATTCGCAATTCGAAATTTGAAATGGCTTCAGCCTTCCTGTTCGTCTTTCTTTTCCAAATTCCCATCTTCGCCAAGTGTCCCGTCTCCGATGGCGCTACGCTTGTCGTGAGAGCGCCCATTGGAAACCTCCAGGTCGATACCAGCGGGCGCGATGCCATTGAAGTGCAGGTCAATAGCAACCTGATTCAAGTTCAGGAGACCTGTGGCAAGGAAAACATCGAAATCACCAGCAACATGCTTGATGCAAGTCAGATCAAAGGCACGATTGATTGGAAGATTATCACGCCAAAGGCTGTGAATCTGGACCTCGTGACCTTAGCAGGAAGTATCAACGTCGGAGATTCGGATGGAAATGTGACGCTCCGAACCAGCGGAGGAGCTGTGACCGCCGGTCAGATCAAAGGCCGGGCTGCGATCATCACCCAGGGGGGTTTCATCAAATCCGGAAATATTGGTGGTGACGCAGAGCTCCGCAGCCAGGGAGGATCGCTCGAAGTGGGTGACATCGGCGGCAACGCGGAGTTTCAAACGACAGCCGGCGCGATTCGAGCAGGCAACATCACAGGCTCTGCTACTGCCACGGCGGGAAGAACGATTGTCATTGTAAAAGCCAGCGACGTGAAGGCCACAACAAACGCCGGAGATATTTCGATCGGCGATGCGGTTCGGATCAATGTAACGACGGCCGGTGGAAATATCACCAGCCGGCGGGTGAGGGGTCCGTTTCAGGGGCACACCGAATCCGGTGATATTCGCGTGGACAGCGCCTCAGCGTCGGTGGAAGCCTCAACGGGCTTCGGCAATATTGTCGTTAAGCTCGTGCCTGAAAATATGGACGGCGACCTCCATGTCGATCTGCAATCCGGCGTCGGCAATGTGACGATTTACCTTCCACAACGGATGAAGGCCACAATCGATGCCACCGTCGAGCGCCCTGCCTTTCAAGCCCCACACATTGTTTCCGATTTCCCCATGAACTCTGCGGTGCCAAACCGACCTCAAGGCTTGGTCCCCCCGAATAGGTTCTATGCGCCCAGCCGGTCTCAGACACTCCTGAACGGCGGCGGAAACCGAGTACTCCTGCACACATCTTTAGGGAAAATTGAAATAAGAAAGCAGTAGGCCCAAAAACGGGAAAGAGATTAGCCGCCGATTGCGCGTTCGACGCAAAGGGGCATCTCTTATAGGCCCCTTTCCAGTAAATCCGTCAGAACCCGATCAGAATCGAAGAACTCTTCTGCTATGCGGCGTGCTGATCTACAGTGCTCATCATAATTCTCACGGATCTGGTCGCGTGGCATTCCATAAGCGACACCGTCCTCTGCAACGTGCAGGCATGCATGTAGTCGCGGGCTTTAGCACGCGTTCGGCTCATTCTGTTTTCTTTGACCAGAGGGAATTCCCTTAAGACTGGCCCGGATTCAGGCTGGATTACTAGGGGCCGAGGACGCCGGTCCGGAAGTTAGCGGCGTCCTACGGCGAGAAAATTCGTGCGGGGTTTTTGGAAACCTTTTTTTAGCCTTACTGTTGCGCAATTTTCAAACACAACACTAATGCTTCTTGTGCCCTTTCCCGTGCTCGCCTCGGTCGTGCTCGCCTCGGTCGTGCTCGCCTCGGTCGTGCTCGCCTCGGTCGTGCTCGCCTTGGTCGTGCTCGCCTCGCTCGTGCTCTTTCCATTCAGGGCCACCCTCAGCGTAAAAGTTTTTACCCTTGAACTTCGGCCCTTGAACTTTGTAGACCGTGTATTCCCGCTCGCGGAATTCACGCAACCTTCGAACCTCGAACTTTCGCAGCCCCCAAGGTAAGGTGCTATACCCTACATACCCCCACGGTCCGCCGTATCCCGGCGCCCAGAACCAGTTGCCGCTATCGAAATAGTAGTAGCGGCCGCCGATGAAAAACATGTCATAGGGAATCCCGACGGCTACATAGACGCCCGGATCCTGCAGGAAGAGCATGGGCGGAGGCGCTTGCACAATTATGGGCGCCGGCGGCGGCGCGCCAATGTTGACATTCACGTGCACTTGGGCGCCGGCCGGCGTTGCCAATAGTGCGTGCAACAGCATCACACACAGCAGCATGCTAAATTTTGTCAGGGCCATTCGCATGATTTGTCGTCTCAAGGTCACTCCTTTGTTCAGCCCGGCATATGAGAAATCACAGCCGCTTCTATCATCCTTCGACGGAAGAAGTTCCAATCTCCTGGAAGCGACACACTGGCCGCTATTCAATGGAAACCGTCCTTCGCTTTGCAATCCCCTCGCCATTGTATTTGTTCCTGAGCGGCCAGGGTTTACGCTCCCATCCGGACGGTTAGAGCAATCAACTTTGTGGGCAGATCTCTGGAGGGACGGCACGGCAGCCGCGTGTCACCTGGAGCAGTTACCGTTTGGTTCAGCTCGCCAGGTGGCGTCATGGTGTCAGTTGGTCGTTGGGTTGTTTGACAAGTACATAGAACATCGGACATGGGACATCCGAACATTTGACAGTGTTCGCTGCACGCTCGAGCTTCCCCAAAATGTCAAATGTCGGGATGTCCCATGTACGATCTCCAATGCACTTGTCCAACAACCAAATCACGCATTGACGAACTGACCAAATGGTCGTTTTGCCTTCGCCAATTCATTCACAGTTCCGAACTGGCATTCCGTTCGGCGCCGACGATTCGTTGTGCAAAGCCCTCTACTATCGGTGTTAAAATTGCGATCGCGGGAAGGGGGTCTGCCATGAGAATGAGAAGCCAATATTTCGCGTTACTGGGTGCATTGAGTGCGGTGCTCGTAATCGTGTTGGTGGCGCCGGCCACCGTTGCAGGCCAGGCCCTCAGGACGCCGTGGGGCGAGCCGGACCTGCAGGGGATATGGAATAACCGGTTCGTTACTCCGTTGGAACGACCCAAAGAGTTCGGCACGAGAGAGTTTCTGACGGAGGATGAAATCGCAGCAGCCGAGCGGCAACTCGTTGAACAGGCCAAGCGTCCTGGCCGGGATAGCCGGGAGGGGGCCGGAAGTGAACGGGACGTCGCCCGCGCCTATAACGAGCACTGGTTCGGCGATCCATCGGTACTAAGGGGCAGGCGCACGTCGCAGATTGCGGACCCGCCGGACGGGAGAATCCCTCCTTTGACGGCGGAGGCCCAGCAGAGGATCGCTACGAAACGAGAGTATCTGCAGGCCTTGCTGCAAGGCACCTCCGGCGGAAGACCTGGACCGATTTCACCGAGGAGATCCGAGCCTTCTCCAGACTACAACCTGGACCGCATCAATCGCTCCGACGGCCCGGAGGACCGTGGCGGACCAGAGCGCTGTTTCGGAAACAGCCTGCCGGTGTTGCTCCAATCCGGGAGCTTCGGCGGTGTGGCGCGGATTGTGCAGTCTCCTGGAGCTGTGGCAATTTACTATGATATCGGCCAGGGGCAAGGGTTCAGTCGGATCATCCCTATCGCGGACCGTCCGCATTTGCCCAACCACATCCGCCAGCGGTACGGAGATGCGCTTGGCCGGTGGGAGGGGGATACGCTGGTCGTCGACATCACCAATTTCACCGAAGAGACGGACTTCCAGGGATCCCGAGAGAACTTGCATCTGATCGAACGCTACAGACGTGTCGATGCGAGTACGCTCGCGTTCCAGGTGACGATGGAGGATCCGACGACGTGGACGAGACCCTGGACAGCCGTCCAAGAGCTGGCGAGAAACAGCGATCAAAAGAATCAGGTCTATGAGGGAGGGTGTCACGAGGGCAATTACGGCCTGATTGGCATGCTCGCGAACACGCGCGCTGCAGAGAAAGCTTTCGCCGAGGGTCGCGGTCCGGATCCGGCCACCCAGGACAACGCCACCGGCGGTGGAGCAGCGCCACCACAAAACTGATGCTATTCCCGGGCTTTGCCCAACAATTCGGGGACACATCGGTCGTCCCCAGTTATTGGGCAAGCCCTATTCCCGCTTCGAATCATCCGGGGCGCCAGGACCAGACGAGCCGAGAAACAGCGTGCGTCCGTCAGGCAGCGTGAGATCCCTCCCATTTGCCCGCCGTGAGCCATCCTTCGATCTGTAACCATCAACCAGAATTTCTGTTCCAGCCTTGAGGGCCTCTTTCGTAAAGCCTCGCCGGAACAAAACATTCGGCGTGCCCGCTTCGACTGACCACTTCTCCACCGTGCCATCGGGCTGTTTCACGTCGAGGTGGATCCAGACGTGGGGATTCGTCCATTCCATCCTCGTGACCACGCCTCTAAACTTGACTGGCTGATTGGCATCGAATTCAGCCGCAAATGCATGATGCGCCCACGCGGATACTACGGCCAGAACCAGAAGAACACCGGCGCCGGCAACAATAATGGCTAGTCTTGCTCGCATTGGATTCGTCCTCCTTTCCTGTTTACTTGTCCTCGGGCGGATTGCCAGACCACAGTCGCTCGTACACCTCTTCACCTGGTGGAACCCTGCGAGTGATGTCAACGATCATCGTTCTCCCTTCCCAGCGCTTGACGAGCGGCTGCTTGCGCAGATGTCCATAGAGCGTTTCTTCAACCATCTCGATGCACCTGAAGTCCATGATCCTAGCATTGGACTCCAGACGACGATAGAGCGGCAAGCTGATTTTCCACGGGCGGGTAAATACCTTTGAGTCTTCAATCGTGGCTTCGTATTGGATCGCATCTCGACTGATGGGTGTGTATCGTTCTACAACGTGCAAGGCGTCGCTGTGGAAGTTCCCGGATCTGTCGAACCAGGTGTAGGGTGTGAAGCTGGAGACATCAACGACCAGCGCATCTCCATCCCAACGGCCAACCGAGTGCCCCATGTAGGCCTCGCCCGGATACGGTTCCACGTCATCCAGATGGATTATCCGTTGGGCATTCGCAAACTCGAAAACCATCATGACCTTATTGGTGCTTTGAAGAATCTGGAATGGATACGGGAGATACATCGCGCGCGGCACGCCTGGCATATAGCATTTGAGTTCGGGGTCGCGGTCCAGTGAATTGGCAGCGTTCTCACGCTTCCGCTGTGCCGCCCAGGGCTGGTAGGGAATCTCATCGCCGTCCACGACCCCCATTCCCGGGGGTATCCAACCAGCAGAGCCGAGTGCGACTACTGGTGCCGCCAGAACCGGAACATTGGGGTACACTCCAGGCTGGGCGACTATCGGACGCGCCTGGTGGGTCTGAAGGTCCCAATTCGCCGTACTGTTCGCCTGCCAAATCCCGCTGAAGTCGGGTTTGCCGTCTGCAGTCCGTCTTGGTTGAGGAGTGGCAGCCTGAGAGCCCGGCGACTGGCCCACACTCGGCATCACACCGAGCGTTCCGCCCATAACCACGGCAGCGGTAGCAATCACAAGCATCGTGTCTCTGAATCTGTTTCGCATATGTTGAGTCCCCCTCAAGGAATCGGCAACAACGGTTTCTGGCCAGCGGGCAGGTGCTGATCGAAGGCGGCCAACAGTGCGCCATCTCCAGCATGCCGCGCCATCAGATCGACGAGGTCCACAAGGTCCCTCTCTCCGAAAATCTTCAACGCGCGAGCGTAGGTTTGCGAACTCACGCTGTGTTTGCCGCAAAGTTCACGACCGAATTCGATGATGACGGCCTCTTTTTCGGCGAGTCCCGTTGGAGGCTTGCGATTCCGCACTTGGTCAATGATCTCTGGTTCCAATCCATCTTTGAGTGCAGCGAGTTCGTTCACGGTCCACTCAAATTGCGCGTCGTGCTCGCGAGCCGTCACGAGGATCGCCAGCCCCATCAGCCGGCGTCCCACGTTGCTTTCCAGCGACTGGAGACTTCCTTGGTGACGCCTGATGTGCGCCGGGCCCGTGCCTTCCGGAGCAAGATTGCGGGTGTAGAGACCAGGCGCTGCCGCCGGGTTCTGACCCTGGCTACGGATCAGAGGAAGACGGCTTCTCGAGTCCGGGTAAATGTCATCGGGAGGAGCGAAAGGCAAGGGTAAGAATTGCTTCCAGCCAGGTGGCATTTGCTGATTGAAGGCGGTCAATCTCGTGGCGGTAGCTGCATAGTTGGCCATCAAGTCAACAATGTCGACGAGATTGCTCGTACCAAGAAGTTTCGAGGCGCGAGCGTAAGTTTCCGAGCTCAGTTTGTGTGTTCCGAAGATCTCCCGGCCGATCTGGATGATGATCGATTCCCTTTCACCGACTCCAGTGAGCGGTTTCCGGTGCCGGACGACATCAATGACAGCCGGATCTAAACCCACCGCGATCGCTTCCATCTCATGTAGCGACCACTCGTACGGCTGATCATGCTCGCGGGCCGACGTCAGGATCGCTAATTCGGTCAACGCGCGCCCGAGGGAGGAATCCCACCGGACAGCCTGTCTTGACCCGTGAAGCCGTATCGCAGCCACTCCCTGCAGCGCGCCGGGTGAGTTGGCAGCGCTAACAGCGGGAAGCCGGTTGCCAGAATCGGGATATACATCCTTGGGAAGCGCTGCTTGTGCGCTGTTAGCTTCCTGAGCCGGTGCTCCCAGCGGTGCAAGAGAAACAATCAACAGAAAGTAAAACACGCTTGTGAATCGTTTCATCGCGTTACCTCCTGAGGGCGGACAACATTGGCGCGCGCAAAAGGTAGCGGTGAGCTACGGTAATTCGCGCTATCACTCTGCCCACAACATGAGTATCGCTACGATCTGCCTGCTCGACATCGAGTCAGATACGCGGGCAATATATGTCCGCATATTATCAGAATCAATTTTTTTTGGAACTCTTGGCGTGAATATGCAGACTTTGGAACTCTTGACGTGAATGTGCAGACAAGGAGTTCGGTTGGCTTTTGATTTCTCGCGGCAAAATGGAATCCAAGTACGCTGGAGCCACACAGACAAGCGTGACTTGCAGAAACAGATTAATCATGAGATGCGAAAAACCTCGCCACGAACCCGCTGGCGTTCCCGATCCATCTGTTCAGGAGTTGCACCGAGGACACCGAGGATGTATTCGGTCATCGCCAAGGCCACTTCACCCTCACCCGAAAACACTTCGTCGGCGCCGGCTTCTCGCATGGCGGTGGTCTCTCGCAAGTAGTAAGAACGAGTGAGAACACGCACATTCGGATTCATGGCGCGGGCGGTCCGGATGATCTCCGCACTTTGCTCAGAACTTGGCCCAGAAACAACAAGCGCGACCGCGGCACGAATCCCAGCGGCTTCCAGCACTTCAGGATGTCCGGCGTTACCGTAAACGACATAGTGACCTTCGTTGCGTATACGGCGTGTGGTGTCGAGATTGATTTCAACAATTACAGGTTCGATGCCTCCGTCGCGGAGCAATCGCGACACAGTCTGTCCAATCGGTCCGTAACCCACAACAACGGCCCGATATGCGGACGTGGCTTTTGGATCATCCTTGGCGAGATCCAAGGAGTGCGTCTTGGGATTGAGCATTCGCCACACCCCAGGCGATCGCGCAAGCCCCGCATCCAGCCATCCGATAGACCGATACAGCACTGGATTCAATGTCAGTGAGACGATGGACACGGCGACAATTAGGTTGGTCGCACCACAGCACACGATCCGCGACAAACCCGGGCGTATACGGACCCACGATGAGCCCTGCGAGGAGATAACCCACGATCGGGGATAAACCGAGTCGCTGAGTGATAAACCCTATTGTCAAAGCCGCTGCAAGGCTGCCGGTTAGAGTCAAGATGAGTCCAGATGCATGCATGGTGATCTTTTCGAAGGAGGATGCGCCGCCTCGCAACAGCTTCACTGTAACGTGAGAAGTTCTAAACTGTTTCGTGAGACAGACGGCGCGTTCCCTCCAACCTGACGTGCCCTAATGCTGCCGGGGTCCCTGCTTGTTTGTATTCCCTCCAGCCTCGGGTGCCGAAGGTTGAGATTCGTGTTTGGATCGCCGCGATTTCCATTCGAGATACACAAGAATACCCACGGCGAAAGCCGACAATAACATTACGAAAATGGTCCCTGCGTCCATTGACAGTCCCCTGCGATGCGAGACGAGCTGTAATCATCTCGCTTCTGAAGTTGTATGAATTGTGTACTGTTTAAGCGCGAGAAGTGGAGCTTGGAGGAGAGCGATCACTGAGGACGCGAAAGTGTGCTGGCTCCAATCGAACTACAAGATCAAGTCCGGCGTTGTGACGACAGGCGGGTACACGAATGGATAAAAGCAGTTCACCCGCCATGGCGTTGACGGGCTTTTGCTTCGGCCCAGGCGAAATCCACGACCGTCGTGCCTGGGTTGCAGCGAATGCCGCGTAATCTGGCGCTTCGTGCGCGCTAATGACAGGCACCGTCTGCGACCAGTTACACGATCTTTCAACGTCTGCGAGATCAGCTACAAGCGCAAGCGGCAAAAGCAGCACGACAAACGCAGCTACTAGGACTGAACAAATAGAACTTTGATTACGCATCTGATACGCCAACATGTAGGCTACGCGAAAAAGGCTTCGCAGGAAACCCACTGATTTGGTCTGATTCAATAAAAGATCTCTTGTCTACCGTATGGTCTCGTCGTATTCGCCGGTGCCGAATGCGTAAGCACTTTCGCTGTGCTGGCTTAAGTCCAGGCCGAGACGCTCCTCTTCTTCGTTGATCCGCAGACTCATAAGGCTTTCAGGACGAGCAGAATGACCATTGTGCCAATGGCTGCGATAGTCCGCATTGGCGACCATGCCGACATTGCTCAGCCCCAGCAAGCTCAGCCCGGCAAGGGTCGCGTGGGAATACTCCAAGGTCAAGGTCTTTTTTCATACAGTCAAAACTGCTTGAACACCGTTCCGCCTTTCATGACGAAGCGGACTCGGCGAAGCGCCGTGATGTTTTGCGTGGGGTCACCTTCCACTGCAATGAGATCCGCCAGCAAGCCGGGCCCGATGCGGCCCAATTGATTCTCCATGTGGAGCACCCGCGCATCGATAGAAGTTGCGGAGCGAAGCGCATCCACGGGCGCCATACCGAAGTTGACCATCGCCTCCAGCTCGCGGGCGTTGTCGCCATGCGCGAACACCCCCACGTCGCTGCCGGAAGCGATCGTCACGCCTGCATCGAGCGCCGCCCTAAAGCTGGCGCGCTTGGCTTCGGAGTTTCCGCCGGCCGATAGGGTCGGACAGAGAGCTACGCCATGCTCCTTCATCAACCGAAAGACCTCCGGAGTTCCGCCGTTTCCATGCTCGATCGTCTCGACGCCGGCAAGCGTGGCGCGGCGCATGCCTTCCGGAGTGGATGCGTGAGCCGCCACAGCGCGTCCGCTGCTCTTTGCCGTGTCAACGATGAGCTTCAATTCCTCCAACGAAAACGTGGGAGCAGCTGCACCTCCCGGACCCCAGCCGTAGTCGGCGTAAACCTTGATCCAATCGGCGCCTTTGCCGATTTGGTCCCGAACCACCCGAATCAGGTTCTCGCCATCGGCCTCTTCGGCGCCCTGAGGCACGCGCCACTCGGGAGCAAAACCCTTCGGGCCATAGCTGCCGGTCGCAACGATGGCGCGCGTGACCACGAGCATTCGCGGCCCCGGGATGATGCTCTGCTCGACGGCCTGCTTGAGACCGACATCGGCATAGCCGGCACCTTCGGTTCCAAGGTCGCGAATCGTTGTGAAGCCGGCCATCAGCGTGCTGCGCAGATGGTTCGTTGCACGTGCAACGCGCAGCGAAAGAGCCTCGAGTGCATTCTGATCGTTCCACGATGTCTCACTGTACGGATGCAACAGGACATGAGAATGCCCTTCGATCAAGCCCGGCAGCAGCGTTGTCCCGGGCATCTCGATCACCTTCGCCTCGGCCGGAGCCTTGACGTCCGCTGCAGTTCCCGCCGCTTGGATGCGCTCGCCACGCACCAGCACCACCCACCCTTGGTGGAGCGACGCCGATTCGCCGTCGAAGACGCGCGCAGGTTTAAGCAGATAGACCGACGCTGGCTCCTGTCGTGGTCCTGTTGGAATCTGAGCCCAGACTGAAACAGCACAGCAAATGAGAACAAACCACAGACAGCGTGTATTCATGAGGTAATCACTTCCGGCTGTAAACCAAGACGGACACGCCGCATCTCAACCTCCTTCGACTTGGGACAATTCAGTGAGACCCAACTATTTACGAACTACAGCTTGTTCCTGACGTGAATCGCATCCAAAGACACAATTTGATTGACAAACCGTCTGATTAGGCATGAATTGTTCCAGACTTCTGCTCCTGGTTAAGTGTGTTTGTTGGCGCCGGCGTCCAGACCAGTGCCAACTCAGTAACCATGCTACTGAATTTCAATCGAACCAACCACGGAGTTTTCAACTACCACCATCAAGTCTGGTGTTAACCAGCCGGACGACAACGGTGGAGGAGATAAATGGATGAAATGTCTCATTATGGTGACTCTCGTACTTGTGTTTTTATTTTCGTTTTTGACTTGCACCGTTGTCTGGGCACAATCGACGGCCCAGATCAGCGGTACGGTGAAGGATCAAACCGGGGCTGTCTTGCCTGGAGTACAAGTAACCGCGACGCAAACTGCCACCGGCCTCGCACGCAGCGTGGTGACGGATGAAACCGGGTCATACGTATTGCCGAACCTGCCGGTCGGCCCCTACAAGTTGGAAGCGACCCTTCCGGGGTTCCGCACGTTTGCGCAAACGGGAATCGTGCTGCAGGTCGGCAGCAATCCGGTAATTAACGTCGGCCTGGAGGTCGGTCAGGTTACCGAGGCGGTCGAGGTTCAAGCGGATGCGGCGCTGGTGGAAACGCGGAACACGGGTGTCGGTCAGGTGATCGACAACGTGCGTGTTCTGGAGCTGCCGCTCAACGCGCGCAACGTTCAGCAACTGATCGCTCTGTCAGGTAATGCCATCGGCGGAGGCGCCACAGGAACAAACCGGCAGTACCCAACGGATGTCATCTCGGTCGGCGGGGGGCTGACCAGCGGCCTGACATACGTGTTGGACGGAGGTACGCATAACGACCCGTACAGCGGTTTCAATCAGCCCTTGCCCTTTCCGGATGCGCTGCAAGAGTTCAAAGTTGAAACCAGTTCCGTGCCGGCCCAGTATGGACAGCACTCCGCAGGTGCAGTTAATGCTGTAACGAAGTCGGGTACGAACGAGTTTCACGGCGACCTGTTTGAGTTCGTTCGGAACAAAGTCTTCAATGCGCGCAACGCGTTCGCCCCAGAGAGGGA
>WNGK01008829.1_pt1 | contig 17315 bp, 15 predicted proteins | sample 5400601 | NCBI WGS metagenome assembly WNGK01 (sample SAMN13153376, study PRJNA577476) | soil metagenome | isolation source: 60 cm soil or saprolite under Garry oak tree replicate 1 | place: USA:California | collected 2016-06-15
CCGAGCCATCGTTTGATGGAGCAATGGCATCCGCTCGGGCTCGTCGCCGTCATTACAGCCTTTAATTTTCCGGTCGCGGTCTGGTCGTGGAACGCCGCCCTCGCCGCGGTTTGCGGCGACGCAACGATTTGGAAGCCTTCCGAAAAAACGCCGCTGACTGCAATTGCGGTTACAAAAATTGCCGAACGTGTTTGCCAAGAGACGGGCGCCGACCCGGCGATTTTCAGTTTGCTGATCGGCGACCGGAAATCGGTTGGTCAAAAACTGGCCGACGACGCGAGGATTCCGCTGATTTCGGCGACGGGCTCGGTCGCGATGGGATTGAACGTGGCGAAAACGGTCCATGGTCGCCTCGGGAAGACGATCATGGAACTCGGCGGCAACAACGCGCTGATCGTTTGCCCAACTGCCGACCTGGAAATGGCGACGCAATCGATTTTCTTCGGCGCCGTTGGGACTGCCGGTCAACGCTGCACTTCGACGAGGCGCGTCATCATGCACGCCTTTGATCGATAAGGGCGCGGTCGACATGGTGCAGGATTCAATTCAGAAACTGAAAGCCGAAGGCGGCGAAGTTCTTTACGGCGGCGAGCGAATGGATTTGCCCGGCGGCTGTTACATGAAACCGTGTCTTGCGAACGCGAAGCCGAATTTCAAAATTGTGCAGGACGAAACGTTTGGGCCACTGCTTTATTTGATGACGTATCGCGACTTCGATGAAGCGATCGCGATGCAGAACGGCGTCCCGCAGGGGCTGACGAGCTCGATTTTCACAAATGACGTGCGCGAAGCGGAGAAATTTGTCAGCGCGGTCGGGAGCGATTGCGGAATCGCGAACGTGAACACCGGCACAAGCGGGGCGGAGATCGGTGGCGCGTTCGGTGGTGAGAAAAATACCGGCGGCGGGCGCGAGAGCGGCAGCGACTCTTGGAAGAGCTACATGCGCCGCCAAACGAACACGGTCAATTTCTCCAGCGAGCTTCCATTGGCACAGGGAATCCAATTCGGCGGCGACGACGCCGGCAGCGCGACGGCTTAAAGCGAAATTACGCAACCCCTCACCTTTCATCCTCTCCCCTTGTGAAGGGGAGAGGGTAGGGTGAGGAGTCGGTTCGAGTTCGACACTTAGAGGGACACGCGCCGTCGTGTTCCAAATGTTTGGGCGCCGACAGCGCGGACGCCCCCCAGATTTAAATTCAGCGCGCTGTGGTCAGCTCAAAGAGTCCGCCAAGGTTGTCGGCGGTTTCAATGCTCATGATGAAGCGCTGCAACTTTTTGCATTGATCTTTGCCGATAACGTCGCCGCCAAGCGCGGTGAATTTAACGGCGATCTCTTCCTCGGTCATCGGGTCGCGCGGATCACCTTTGGGAACATCGACCCGGGTGGAGTGCGACTTGCCGTCGTTGGTGGTGACGGTCACGCGGCTCGGCTGGAATTTTGGAAAGAGCGCTTCGAATTCCTCGTTGGCCACCACTTTTACTTTGTCCATGATCGGAATCAGTTTTTTGTCGAGCACACGCTCTTCTTTGAACTGGAGCGGCGTGACCATGCCGTCGACCAATCCGACGGCCATGCAATAAGGCAGGGAATGATCGGCGGTTTCTTTCGAGTCCGGCCGATATTTATGCGGATCGCCCAGAATGTCCGCCGCGCGCGCAATCACTTCCACTTTGATTTCCTGAACCTCGTCGGCCTTGATCTTATTTTCCTTCACCGTCTTCATCATGGCCGTGAGCGGCGCGTGACTTAGCGCTTCGATCGGGAAACTCTTCATTCCACAATCGAGAATGCGGTAGTGCGACTTCGGCGAGGTTGGCAAGTCTTTGATTAAACCTTCGCCGTCGAACGTGACTGGCTGGCCTTTGTATTGCACGTGATGGAACACCGCAAAAAGGCCTTCCTTGCCATCGATGATGTGTTCTGGGCCCGAAAATCCGTCGCGGGCGAGGAGTGCGCTTTCCGCGCCCATCCGTCCGGCCCACGGATCGACCGTGTTCTTCATGTTCGTGAGCTTTCCCGCGGTCACCGCGCCCGGACAAAATGTCCGCGCCGCGCTGATGCCGATTGCCGAAACCATCTGATCGACCGTGAGATTTAGAACGCGACCGGCTGCGACCGGCGCCGCGAACGCGCTCAGCGTCGCGTGATGCCAGCCATATTCGCGCACGCCTGGCCGACCGATTTCGCAAAGACGCATTTCAATTTCGTAGGCGATGATCGTGGCGAGAATCAGGTCTTTCCCGCTCAAACCTTCGCTTTCGCATAACGCGAGAGGCGCAGCGATGAGATCGCTCGGATGACACGGATCCGTTTTCCAATAAATGTCGTTGTAATCCATCGCGCGGATCATGTGGCCGTTCAGAAACGCTGCATCGACCGGATTGGTTTTAAAACCGGAGACGAACGCCGTGGCTTTTCCGTTACCGCTTTTGCCGCTCTCGCCGCCGGACGAGTCCGCCGTGGAGGACATTGCACGATAATGTTTTAGCAAGATCTTCGCGTCATCCTGCTGACTGCCGCCGAGCGCGCACCCGATCGAATCGAACCAGAATAATTTCGCGGCCTGGATCGCTTCCGCGGAAAGGTCTTCGTATTTCAGCGCGCACGCCCATTCGGCGATTGTGTGGGACAACAGTTTCTTTGATTCAGTTGCTTGCTTTGCCATAACGATGTCGATCTTTGCGGTTTATGAACTTGATTGGCCCATTCAAATTTTCAAGCCTAGCGAACCGGAAAGGGATCAAATGAGGGCAAGTAAAATTATCTGCGTCGCCGTTGGCACAATGGTCGTTGCTACGACAGCGTGCGCCGACGAAACGGTCATCGTCAGCAATGTTCTTGGACCGGAGGGTCCGTTGTACGTTGACGGCAACCTTTACTACGTCGGCTGGGTCTCCCACACGCTGTCGAAATGGGACGGCAAAACGAGCACCGTGTTGAATCATACCCCGGGTTGCGGCCATAACGGGTTGGCGCTCACGAAACGAAAGACATTCCTCCTCGCGTGCACCGAGGAACATGGCGCAATCCTTGAACTCGACCTGACCGGCAAACAGCTGCGGCGTTGGGATGCCGACAAAAACGGCAAGCCATTCGACGGCGGCATCAATGACATCGTGGTGACCGCCAACGGCGGAGCTTATGCCACGGTCTTCGGTCCATATAAGGAAGTGCCAACCGCCGTGGCGGGAAAAATTCTCTATTTTGCGCCCGGCAGCCAGCAGTGGGTCGAGGTCGCGGACGATCTCAATTACGCCAATGGAATCGGCGTCTCTCCCGATCAAAAGATTCTCTACGTCAGCGAAACGGTCGGAAACTGCATGTTGAAGTTCACGATCAACGCTGACGGCACATTGAGTAACCGATCGAATTTTGCTCTGCTCAACCTTCTCACAAAAAACAAAAATGATTCATGGTGGCTTGGACCTGATAGCATGAAGATCGACAGCAAGGGTAACATTTACGTTGCCCAATGGTTCGGCGGAAAAATTTTGAAGCTATCTTCCGACGGCAAGCTTCTACACGTCTTTGAGATCGCTGCCGGTGATGGGACAACAAACGTCGCTTTCGGCGAAGGCGAGAAAGAATTATACGTGACGGTGGTGAAGGATCCAAAGGACCCGCAGGCCAAAGGCAGTATCGTAAAGATCGCAAATGTGAAGTAACGGATTTTTGCTTGTGGCGAGAGACTTCGGTGGCGACGACGTGTCAGGTGGAACCATTCGCGACAAACATTTGCCACGCCGGATTATGAACTGGCGTACTCGGCGATGGCCTTAGCCACGTCGAGTGTGGAATCCTTGCCGCCCTCGCCACGGCGAGTCCGTCCGACGGCGGACATGTCGTAGACGCGGGCTCGCCAAATGCAATGTGGCATCATGAACTCGCGTAGGCCGCGATCGCTTTGGCGACATCGAGGGTGGAAGCTGTACCGCCCATATCATAGGTGCGCACTTTGCCTTCCGCGATGACGCGGGCAATGGCGGTTTCGAGACGCGCGGCCATTTCGATTTCCTTGAGCCAATCGAGCATCAACTTGGCCGTTAAAAGCATTGCGATCGGATTCACTTTGTATTGACCGGCGTATTTCGGCGCCGAGCCGTGCGTCGGTTCGAACACGGCGTAGTTGTCGCCGATGTTGGCGCTGGGCGCGAATCCGAGTCCGCCTACCAGGCCGGCGCACAAATCGCTGACGATGTCGCCAAACATATTTTCCGCAACGAGCACTGAATAATCCTGCGGGTTCTTGAACATCCACATGCAAATGGCGTCGATATTCGCGTCGTCGGCGCGAATGTCCGGATAACTCTTGGCCACATCCCGGAAGCAACGCATCATCAAACCGCCGGTCTCGCGCAGTACATTCGGTTTCTCGATCAGGGTGACGCGTTTGCGTCCCGTTTTCTTGGCGAACTCAAAAGCTTCGTGGCAAATGTTGGTGCAACCTTGCTTGCTCATGATACGGGTCGAGAGCGCGATGTTTTCCAATCCTGCCTTGTCTTTCCACGGTTTCATTTTCGGATTCGCACAAAGCGCGGTGTAAACCGATTCCGGCAACGGGAAAAACTCGACGCCGCCGTACATGCCTTCGGTATTTTCACGAAACACGACCTGATCGATCGCGACATCTTCACCGCTCGGATTTGTGATCTTGTTACCGCGATAATTCAGCGGGTTACCCGGATAACTTTTACACGGCCGCATGTTCGTGTGCAGGTTGAACATCTGACGCAGCTTCACGATGGGGGAGAAGTAGACCAGCCCTTTGTCTTTCAGTTCCGGAGCCAATTCATTCTTGGCTTCACTTTGCGGTTTGCTGGTGATGGCGCCGAAAAGGCCACAGGTGGTTTTCTTAAGAGCCTCGACGGTGCGGTCCGGCAACGCGTTGCCTTCCTTGCACCAAAACTCCCAGCCGATGTCGCAAGGCACATATTCGGCGTCGAGTTTCAGCCGATCCAAGACGATCCGCGCGGCTTCCATGACATCGTGGCCAACCCCGTCACCGGGCATCCACGCAATTTTGTATTTAGGCATGCTCAGTTCCTTCCTCGTTTTCGATTAATCACAGGCGGAATGACGAAATTAGAATGACGAAGCCCGAAACAAATCCGAATGACGAAGAATCAAGGTCACGTAATTCGGACTTCGGGATTAATTCGCTCATTCGTCATTCGAGCTTGGTGATTGATGGCTTCGTTCGAAGCCAACTGGCCACGAGGTTTTCCGCGCCGCCCGCGACGATCAATTCTTGGGCGGCGGGACTTAGCGGAGGAAAGGCGAATGATTTCCCATCAATGGTCAGCACCGATTTTCCGTAATCAATCGTGATCTCCGACGCGACCGTGGTCGGTTTACGATCTTCCGTGGCGCGCAAGTGCGTCACTAACTCTGGGCATTCAAACACGACGAAACCGTTGTTGAATGCGTTGCGTTTGTAGGTTTCGGAAAAGCTAGCGGCAATGACACAAGGGATGCCTTTGAACTTCAGCGCCGTGGCCGCCTGCTCGCGACTAGAGCCGCTGCCAAAGTTTAAGCCGCCTACCACGACGTCGCCTTTCTGATAGAGCGCGTTGAAGTTCGGATCGTAATTTTCAAATGTTACCGCCGCCATTTCTTCCGGCGTCATATCGTCGCGGTAAGTGTGTTTGCTGCCGTAAATGCCGTCGGTGTTCAAATTGTCCTTATCAACGAAAAGAACGCGACCGCGCACACTTGATGGAAAACCGGCGATGATCTCTACCGAGCCCGTTGACTGCGCTTTCTTTTCGGCGCGCCGAATTGCTGTGCCCGCGGCGCGCTCGGCAAAATCTTTTGGTGCGCAAATGAATCCAGCCAAAGCGCTGGCTGCCACCACCGCGGGCGAACCCAAATACACCAGCGCCTCGCGATCGCCCATACGGCCTTTGAAATTGCGATTAGTCGCGCTGATCGCGGTCTCGCCTTTTTGCACCAGACCGCGACCCAAACCGATGCATGCTCCGCAACCGGACGGCAGCGGAATTGCGCCCGCGTCTAAGAGTGTTTGCCAGTCGCCATTCTTTTCGGACTTGGCTTGCACCTCAGCGCTCGCCGCGGCGAGATAAAATTCGACACCAACGGCAACGTGTCCGCCGCGAGCGCGCACGACTTGGGCGGCGTCATGCAGATCTTCAAAGCGTGCATTCACGCACGACAACAAATACGCCTTTTGAATCGGCACGTGTTTTCGCTGCATCTCCGGAAGCGACACCATCGTCTTGACTTCGTTCGGACCGGACACATGCGGAACGACCGTCGCCAGATCTAGTTCAAGTTCGATCGCGTAATTTGCGTCCGCATCGGCGGTGAAATCACTTCGGTTCTTCCACCATTCATCGATTTCGATGTTCGTGTAACCGGAGCGACTTGTCGGGCCGCGTTTCCCCGGGCGTTTCGGGCTCGTAAACTCGCCAACGCGCGAGCGCAGATAATTCACCGTCACTTCATCAAATGGAAACACGCCCGCCAGTGCGCCCCATTCGGTGGTCATGTTGGCGATGGTCATGCGGGCCGACATCGGAAGATTAGCGACGCCATTGCCCATGAATTCGACCGCGTGATTGAGCACCTCGTCTTTGTTGAAGAGCCCGCACAGAGCGATGATGACATCCTTGCCGACGACGCCGGCGGAAAGTTTTCCTTTCAGTACGACCTTGGCGACTTTCGGAAGCTGCCACCAGGTGACTCCCGTCGCCCAAATACTCGCGGCATCGGTCCGCACGACCGGCGTGCCCAGCGCGGCAATCGCGCCGTACAAATTGGAGTGCGAATCGCTCGCGACCACGAGCGCGCCGGGAACAACGTAACCCTGCTCCACCATCACCTGGTGTGAAATGCCGGTGCCGGCCGGGTAAAAGTCGACGCCGTGTTCGCCCGCGAACGCTTCGATCTTGGCGTACTTCTCCAAATTCTTCGGCGTAACATTCTGAATGTCGTGATCGATCGCAAAAACCGGTTGGGCCGGATCGGCGATCCTAGTCGCGCCGATCTTTTTGAACTTTGGAATGACTGCGCCGGTGTTGTCGTGCGTCATCACGTGACGCGGGCGAATCGAAACGAAATCTCCGGCGCGCACGACAGTTCCCGCAGGGAGCCCGTCAGCGTGACGTGCAGCAATCTTTTCTACGAGCGTCAGGCCCATAACAGACTCTCAACAATCAACTCTCAACTATCAACTGCTTGAGCGTCACTTCTTGGCGGCGCGCTTGCCAAGAAACTTGGCGACGTCGAAGTCTACAAAGTCAGCGTGATGGAAAATGATCGACTCGATCGAGCGCTCCATCTTGTCGCCTTCATGACTGTGGGTGGCGATGATGTGCATGACTTCGCCGGGAATTCCGTGCTTGTAGGCGAGCGCGACTCCGCTGAATGGATGCCGCACTTGTTGCCCAAATTTTCCCTGAATCACTCTGCCGGACGCGTCCTTGTCGTACTCCAGCGGCTTGCCGACATCGGCCAGCAGGGCGCCGGCGATGAGATAATCGCGTTGAATGGGAATGCTACAGCGGAACGCGTGCTTCAGGATATCTGCGATCGCGATACATTGGAGTGTGCAGGAATTAAGATGTTCGACGAACCTCATGTCGATGTCACCGGCCAACAACGTGAACTTGACCGCGCGAAGTTCGGCGAAAGTCCAGCCTTTCCCGCCGCAGCCGGTGGTGATCGCCTCGTTCCACACCGCCGCTACTTTTTCGCGCAATGACTTCTGCTTGATCTTCATCAAGCTGGGAAAAAGCTTCGCGATTTCTTTGACGCCGTAACTGGTTTGCTTGGTCGTTGTCATGACGATTGTGGATCTTATTTAGAGGAAATATTTCTGGGAGCTGGTCCGTCATAGCCATGATTGACTGGATCAATTCGACGCATCGGTTTCTCGCGAGTTTGCTCTTCGATCGCGTGTGCGACCAGTCCGGGCGTTCGCGCGATCATAAAAATGCCATTGAACGCCGCGGGGTTCATTCCTAAATCGGCGAGGATCGCTCCGATCGTGCCATCCACATTGATCGGCAGTGCTTTCTTGGCGTCCACGAAAGATTTTTCCACTGCGCGTGCCGCTTTCATGTACGGCCCATCGACACCTGCTTCACGCGCCAATTCGAATAAGCGCGCTGTCCGCGGATCTTTGGTGTGATAACGATGACCAAACCCCGGCATCCGATCGCCCGCTTCCTTCATCGCCGCGAGAGTACGCGCGCCGGCTTCGTCCATCGAAATGGATTCACTCACGGTGCGATCGGCGATTTTTTTCAGTTGTCGGGCGCAATCTTCAATCGCGCCGCCGTGATGACGATTGATCGACATGATGCCGGCGGCGACAGACGCGCTTAACGAAGCACCAGTCGATGCAACGGTTCGCGCGGCTAATGCGCTCGGAGGCGTAGCGCCATGATCGATCGACGCCACCAAAATCGCATCCATTAAGCGCGCGACCGGCGGCGTCGGCAATTCGCCGGTCAAAATTAAATGCACCGCTGCGCCAAAGGAGACGCGCCCCATCAGTTCGGCGATATCGTAGCCGCGCACCGCAACTCGATTAGGCTCAACGCGCGTTATGGCAGTATTCCAGACGGCGTTTTTATCGGTTTCACTCATAAGACTCTGTCCTTTCATTCGCTTGAGAATTTCAACCACTGCGCCCGGCAGTTCGCCAAATGCATCAACCACAGTAGCGCCTGACTCGCGCAATGCCTTCACTTTGCCGGCGTGCGTACCGCGACCGCCTTCAATGATCGCGCCCGCGTGACTGAAGCGCGTGCCTTCGCGCGCCGCCTTTCCGCCGATGTATGCAATCACTGGTTTGGTGACTTTTCGATCACGAATCAGCTGGGCTAATTCCTCTTCTTGTGATGAACCAATTTCACCAAAGATCACGATGGCTTCGGTGAGCGGATCAGCTTCAAACATCAGCGCCGCATCGGGAATACGAATTCCAAGGACCGCGTCCCCGCCGATGTGCGCGATCGTTGAAATGCGCACGCCCGCTTGGCCGAGGTAGTAACCGGTACTCGAAGCCATACCACCCGAGCGACTGATCACTCCGATGCCTTTCGGGATTCCGGGCTTGAACCATTGTCGTGCACTTTCAGCGCGACCACCGATCATGCCGACCACAGCCTTGCCCGGACTCAACACGCCAAGCGTATTCGGTCCGACAAACATTGCGCCATTCGCCTTCGCTGCCTCTGCGATCTGCATCGCGTCCCAGACCGGGACGCGATCCGGAACGAGCACAGTAAGTTTAATTCCAGCTTCAATTGCCGAAATGGCCGCATCCTTCACGCCCGCCGCCGGCACAAAAAGAACGGAAATGTCGATCTTGCCCAGAGCTTTCACCGCGTCCTGCGGCGTGTTGAATACCGGCACGCCGAGAACGGTCTGCCCGTCTTTTCCCGGCGTCACACCCGCGACCACGTTGGTTCCGTACTCGCGCATCAAGCGTGTGCGCGCCTGCCCTTCGCGGCCGGTGATGCCTTGAACGAGAACGCGCTTGGTCTCGTCGATCAAAATTGCCATTTAACGCGCGCCTCCAATCAGATCGTCCAGCCCGGGAATATCGAGTTCAAGATAGAAGCCGTCGATGCCAGCGAGTCGACACTCGACATCGCAGGCGAGCAACTCGGAATCTTTGGTCGCGAACTCCTCGTTAGGCAGCGACGACGCGGGTCTGCCCTTATGATCGACAATCAATCCGCCGGAGTGCGTTTCGACGGCCGGACGAATCTCGGACCATTTCGCGGTATCGATCCATACCCGACCACTTTTCACGGGAAGCATGGTGGTCGATGTATTTTTGACGAATTTCGGCACACGCGGAGCGCGCGGTTTCCATTTTGTGCCGCTCGCATCCGCAACAAGTTCCGCAAAACGTCCGGCGATCATCGCTGGCGCGTCGGTCTTGCGATAACCCTCGACCGAGACGCGAAGCAACTTGGACATGCGCTGCAAAATATCGACGGCGCGATCTTCGGTGTTGCCACCCAAACGAATCACCGCCGGAATATCGAGATCGAGTTCCCAAAACGCTTTGGCCAATCCGTAGGCTGACCAATATTGTTCCTGGCTGGCGACGCCGGAGCCGGAACCGAAATATCCGGCCAGATCGGGCTGGGCCAGAATGATCCGCGCGGCGCGATAGACCTTGGACGCGGATGGATTGCCGCTGGTGTCGGTGAAATTAGCGATGGTGAATCCCGCGTTGACGATTGCGTCCATCGACATCATCGATCCGCCGCCGCCGGCACCGTGAAAACCGACCAGACCTTTGGAATTTTTGGCAGCCGCGGTCGCGAGCTGCGCGAAATAAAATGTGCCGCGATGATCGCTTTGTTCGACCGTGTAAGCGACGCGCTCGAGAGCGGTCGGCGGATGATCGAACTCGCGCGCAATCTCAATTTTCAATTCGGGATGCCGCGCCACGGCGTAATCATCAATCGTAATGCGGCAATCGGCAGCGACGAACTGACCATCTTTGGTCAAAACCAGCGGATTAATTTCGAGCGACCGCGCTTCCACGCTTTTGGCAGCAGCAAATAGTTTTTGAATCGACTCGGCCAATTGCTTTGCGGGTTTAGATGATAATCCGCTCGAAGCGACAGCTTCGCTGACGGCCGAATCGAGTGGTCCGCCATTCACATCGCAGGCAATACGCCGGGTCGATGCAGCGCGCTCTTCGATTCCAAACTGTCCAACTTTCATCGCCAGCATCCGCGCGGCGTGGCCACGAACATCCGCCGGTTTTTTGGCGAAGGCCACGCCGCCCATGCCGGCGCGTCCCGTGGTCCAAGCCTGAATCTTGATAACGACCTCGGCCGCTTTCTTGCCCGCGGCGAGTTCCTTCGCGACCGCGATCGCTTGGTCAGCAGTTGAAGCGGCTCGGCCGCGCGGAATCTTGAATCCGTTGGCGGCAAGAATGGCTTTGCCTTGATATTCGTGAAGTCGTGCCATGCCTATGTGCTATTGCGGATCAGAACCTTAAAAGATATAGCACTGTTGAAAAGCCAGGCATTGCATGACCTCGCTGGATTACTACGCGAGCGAAGACCTTCTCGCTGATGACGAGCGCGCGGCGCGTGATCGGACGCGGCGTTTTGTGCAGGAGGAAGTCATGCCCGAGGTCGTGCCCTGCCATCGCGCGGCCAAGTTTCCGGAACATCTGCGGACGCGCATGGGCGCCTTACGTCTCTTTGCGCCGTACTTGAAAGAGCACGGCTGTGCGGGACTGAGCTACACGGCCTACGGCCTCATTATGCAGGAGCTTGAACGCGCAGACTCCGGTCTGCGTTCGGAGGCGTCCGTGCAAGGCGCGCTTGCCATATACGCGATTCATTCCTTCGGCACGCCGGAGCAGCACGCGCGCTGGTTACCGGGACTGGTTTCCGGCGAGCGCGTCGGTTGTTTCGCGCTGACGGAACACGGGCACGGCTCGGATCCGAGTGGCATGGAAACTCGCGCCAAACGCGTGGGCGATCATTATGTTTTGAACGGCAGCAAGTGCTGGATCGGTAACGCATCCATTGCCGAGGTCAAAGTGGTTTGGGCAAAAGACGAGGACGGACGCGTCGGCGGATTCATCGTGGAAAAAAACACACCCGGATTTCGCGGGCAGGATATTGAGGGGAAGTTTAGCCTTCGCATGTCGCGAACGTCGGAATGCTGGTTCGAAAACTGCCGCATTCCCGCGGAGAATCGTCTGCCCAAAGCGTCGGGGCTGCGCGCGCCGTTATCATGTCTTTCGCAGGCCCGCGTGGGCGTGGCCTGGGGCGTGATTGGCGCGGCCATCGGTTGCTACGAAACCGCGCTCACCTACGCTAAATCGCGGGAACAATTTGGCCGCGCGATTGCGGGTTTCCAACTCGTGCAGGAAAAATTGGTCTGGATGGTGCAGGAGATTACGAAGGCGCAATTACTCGCCTTGCGTCTGACCCGCATGATGGAAGCGGGGACGGCGCGCCCCGCGCAGATTTCTCTGGCCAAGCGCAACAACGTCTGGATGGCGCTCCAGTGCGCGCGCAAGGCGCGCGACATACTCGGCGCTGCGGGCATCACCGATACCTATTCTGTCATCCGTCACCTCATGAACCTCGAGACCGTCTACACCTACGAAGGCACGCACGACATCCATACCCTGGTCGTTGGCCAGGACATCACCGGGATCGATGCCTTCGGCGGTTGATGACAGGCTGACAAGGTTAGCTAAATTAACAATGTTATGAGCGAGCCAGTTTATATTATCGGCGGCGGGCGCACGGATTTTAAGCGCAACCTGAAAAAGGAAGGGAAAACCATGCGGCATTTGATCATTGAGGCCGGCAAGAAGGCGATTGATGACGCCAAGATCGACGCGGGCGAAGTTCAAGCCGGTACGGTTGGCAATTTCAACGCCGGCCAATTTACCAAGCAATTGCAGCTCGGCGCATTTATTCCGGAAATCGATCCGAAATTGCGCGGCATTCCAACGATGCACACCGAAGCGGCCTGTGCTTCGGGAGCGCTATCGGTGTTGCTCGGCGCGGAATGGATCATGGGCGGACTTTACGATGTGGTCCTCGTAGTTGGGGCCGAGCAACAAAAGACGATGTCGTCGCTCGACGGCTCGGATGTTCTCGGGGCGGCGGCCGATTATCACAACGAAAAACCGGAATACGGCGATTTTATGTTCCCGAAGCTTTTCGGGCGCATCGCACAAATTTACATCGACAAGTACGGCGCAACCGAAGCCGACCTGGCAGCGGTAGCCTGGAAAAATTACGCGCACGCGAAACTCAATCCGCTCGCGCAAATGCGCGACGCCGACCTGACGCTCGATTGTGCCTCGCAAGTCTCAGACAAAAATCCGAGCGTTGCACCGCCGCTGAAAGTTTCCGATTGCTCGCAGATCACGGATGGCGCGGCTTCGGTCGTGCTCGTGTCTGGAAAATATCTGGACAAGATCGGCCGCGACAAAAACAAAACACCGCGATTGCTCGGCTTCGGTCACACGACCGACTACCTGCCGCTCGATAAAAAAGACGCGCCGACATTTTCCATTGCGCGCAAAGCCGCGGAGAAAGCTTTTGGCATGGCTAATCTGAAGCCGCGCGATCTGCACGGCGCCGATGTCCACGATTGCTTTTCGATCACCGAAATCGTCGTTTACGAAATTCTTGGATTGGCGGAGCCGGGCAAGGGCGCGGAGTTAGCGAAAAGCGGCGCGACCGCGTTGCCGCAGGTTCGTAACGAAAAGATGAAAGGCAAATTCCTATTTGAACTTCCGGTCAACGCGGGCGGTGGATTGATCGCAGACGGCCATCCCGTCGGGGCGACGGGCGTGCGGCAGGTGGTCGAGGCCTATCAACATCTCACCGGACAAGCGGGCGCGCGTCAGATCCAGAACGCGAAGCGTTTTCTCACCTTCAACATGGGCGGCAGTCTGACCACGTCAGTCGCGATGTTGTGGGGTCGCGATTAAGATCGACGCTCCGCCGCGCAGTGACCGGCGATATTAAACCAACGCTTCTCGGAGCTGCGCGATTCGGTTTCGGACGGCTTCGCAGCGCTTGCGTTCTCGAACGGCGTCTGTTTCGGGTAAATATTGAGCATCATAGGGCGACCGCGCCGGTTGGAGGCAGCCCTGCACAAAATCATTTGCCAAGACTGTGCTCGCGATTTTTGACGCCATCCGAAGGTCTTCGGCTTCGGCGAGCAGTTGGTCGCGAATTGCGATGTAGGCGTTGATCTCGGCGACAGTATAAGCCGATCCGAATGTCGGACTGAGTGTTGTTCCCGAGCGGCGAGATTCCGGCTTCGCTGCCGGTATGGTGGAGCTGATGGCAAGAGGCATGTATCCTTAAAGAGCATGTTCCATGCTGACCTCGCAGTCCGCGATTTCGCCTGGGTTAGAGGATGGCGTAGATCAAAACGACGCCGAGAACGAAGGCCGCGGCTCCGCAAATTATTTGGATCTTTCGATCTCGCGCGAGCCACCAATTGATCATTCGTTGATGTCGATCTAAACCGAGTAGGGGCATCGCGATCGCGACAATCAAAATGAGTCCGCCCAAAATCCGCAGGAGCACGGGAGCTTTTGAATCGCCCGCAGCGACCAACAAACCCAAACCTAAAACTGCTCGGATTGCAGTGGCGACCCAAAGCCCGGTCTTCTCGGCGAACAAGCGCGTCAGTTCGTTTGCACGAGCGGGTGAAACAATCACGAGCACGCCCATGGCCGCGATGGCAGCGCACAAGATTAATGTCAACGCAGTCATGTTTGATTTTACCGCTTTAATTTTGCCATTCCCAACTTTTATTTGGATTATGAAAGTACCATTTACGCTCGGCGTGGTCGGCCATTTCGGCCTCGCCGTGGGCGATCCAAAGAAAAGTGCCCGCTGGTTTCAACGTGTCCTCGGATTGCGCAAAGAGTTTGAATTCGACAACGGAATCGCGATTGGGAACGACAACGTCACCATCGCGCTGTTTAAAGGCAAACCGTCGCCGCAGACTTTCGAGCACATGTCGTTTCACTTGCCCAAGATGTCGATCTTGCGAAAGGCGCTGACGCATTTAAAAAAGCACAAGGTCGAACTCGAAGATCGGGGCCACGAGATTGGTCCAGAATCGCCGGGTTCGCTGCATATGGGCCTCTGGTTTCACGATCCGGACGGCTATCGCTGGGAGCTTTCAGTCCAAGGCGGCAAATAGATCGGTTGGCGCGGCCCGAAAATTGCGCTTTGTTTTGCGGGAGTTAAATTGTGAACGGGATGCTATTACTCATCGTGGGATGTCTAAAATGGGCTGCCGTCGGTTTCGTCGTGGCCTTTGTCCTGATGAAACTCTACGAGGGCAGCCATATTCATGACGACGTCCCGCGACCTGAATTTAAGGTCCGGCAATCGAGACGCGCGGCGCTCGTGCTTTCGACATTTGCCGGAATGCTTTCCGGTCTGGTCTGGTTGTTAGTCCAAACGTGGGACTAGTTCTGTGAACTGCAGGCGAGACGCCTGCCGCCATAGTTTAGCCCATGTAAAAGCCGCCGTTTACATTAAGGACGTGGCCGGTGATGTAACTGGCCATTGGCGATGCGAGAAAAAGCGCGGCATCGACGATTTCGTGCACATCGCCGAGTCGGCCGAGCGGAATCTGTTTCTTGAAGTTCTCAATTACTTCGTCGGGCATGCCCTTGCTCATCCCGACATCGATGAATCCAGGCGCAATCGCGTTGACGGTAATGTTCTGACGCGCAAGCTCACGCGCCGAAACCTTGGTTAGCGCAACGATGGCGGCTTTGCTCGAAGAATAATTCGCCTGGCCGAACAGCCCCACTTGTCCGCTGACCGACGACAAATTCACAATCCGCCCGCCGTTTCGCAAAATCGGCATCGCTTTTTGCGTTACGTTGAAGGTACCAGTGAGATTTACCCGAATGATGCTTTCGAATTCTTCCAGCGACATCTTTTTGATTGTCCGATCGCGAATGATTCCGGAGTTGTTCACGAGGATATCGAGACCACCATGTCGATCCTGGATTTGCTTCATCATTTGCTCGACTTGCGCCGGCTGTGTTACATCGCAATCAATCATCAGCGGATCCTTCAATTCTCTGGCGACATTTGCCGCGTCGGCTTTGTTTTGACCTTGCGGGTCCGCGAAATAATTGACCACGCAGGTCGCGCCGTGATTGTCGAAAGCTTTGATCATCTCCGCGCCGATGCCGCGCGAGCTGCCGGTAACCAGCGCAACTTTGCCCGTGAAATCGAGGGGATCGGTCATGTTGAACGACGAGAATGCCACCGCACGATGAGCGAGATCGGCAGCCCGATCAAAAGCATATGAATGATGACGGCGGTAACATCCCTCGAGACGGAATGGTGGGCGTTAACGAAGGCGAGAGGCACGACGATCCAATACATGGAAAGGTAAACGGCGATTCCGTAAAGCAATCCTGATGTCACCGCGTGCTGGGTCAGGAAAGTCAATTTGCGGCTAGCCGCGTAAAAAACCGATGCGGCTGTAAACGCGATTAAGAAATGGATCGCCAAACCCAACCCCGCCGTTGCCATTCCTCCGTCGAATGATCGGGGACCAAGCAAACCGCTGGCGATTCCCTGCAACATTCGAATCGATCCCGTTCCTTTGAGTTCCGCGATCACAAACGCGGAGGTGATATCCAGAATTCCCGCGATCAAACCAGCGGATGCAGTTGCGCGAAATGCTTGTGATCGGTCCATCGCGACTCGCTACTAGGCTAGAATGCCGTTGCCCGTCAAACGATTACCGTTAGGCTTTTCGTCCAATGGCCTCACCGATTCGCATCTTAACCGCCGTGCCGATCTGCGACGGGCACGACAGCGCGATTAACACGATCAATCTCGAGTTTATCCGCCACGGAATTGAGGTCGTTTATCTTGGCTATCATCGCTCCGTCGGCGACATTGTGCGCGCTGCGATCCAGGAAGACGTGCGCGCGATTGGCATTTCCAGTTATAACGGCGGGCATACCGAGTTTTTCACGGGAGTTGTCGATCTCTTGCGCAAGAAAGGCCCGGCCGACATCAAAGTGTTCGGCGGCGGCGGCGGAACGATCACACGCGAAGACGCTGCCGCCATGCGTCGTAAAGGCGTGGACGAAATCTTTTTTGCCGGCACGTCGCTCGACGAAATGGTGAAGTTCGTTCATCAGCGTTACGGAAAACCGCGCGGGAAACGAGCGCGCGCAAAAACGTCGGACATCGAGCTAGCTCACACGCTGACCGAGATCGAAGAAGGTAGAAAACAAAAGAAAATCCAAAATCCAAAATCCAAAATCCAAAATGCGACGGTGATTGGCTTCACCGGGCCAGGCGGCGCCGGCAAAACAACCCTGATCGACGAATTGGTGCTGCGTTTTTTAAACAAAGATCGACAGACACGCGTCGCAATTCTGTCGCATGATCCGAGCGTGATTGGTGAAGGCGCATTGCTGGGCGATCGCGCGACGATGATCAATTCCCAAGACGATCGCGTCTTCATGCGGAGCATGGCCACGCGCGGACGAGCCGGCGGGCTGTCACCAGCAACGCACGATTGCCTCGCGCTCCTCGCGCGCTCCGGTTTTGATTACGTGATCATTGAAACCGTCGGCACCGGCCAGGAAGCGATGCCGTTTCAGAAAAATGGAATTGTCGATCAAACCGTGCTGGTAATGAATCCGGATTATGGCAGCCGGTTGCAGTTGCAAAAAATCGTGATGCTCGATCTGGCCGAGATCGTGGTCGTGAACAAAAGCGATTTGCAGCGTGCTCGCACCGCGCACACCGAGATCGAACAGCGTCTCGAG
>WNGK01003361.1_pt1 | contig 17314 bp, 15 predicted proteins | sample 5400601 | NCBI WGS metagenome assembly WNGK01 (sample SAMN13153376, study PRJNA577476) | soil metagenome | isolation source: 60 cm soil or saprolite under Garry oak tree replicate 1 | place: USA:California | collected 2016-06-15
ATGACAAGGTACGGAACCTGGCTCGCCTGCGCCTCGCTTGCGCTGGCTCTCGCGGCGCCGGCGCGCGCCGAAGTGTCTGAGCTTCGCATCACCAAGCAGCCCTCCATCATCTATCTGCCGCTGGTGGTCATGGAGCAGAACCGGCTGGTCGAAAAACAAGCGCGTGCGGCGGGTCTCAACGACATCAAGGTGCAGTGGGTCACGTTCAACAGCGGCGGCGCGGCGACCGACGCTCTGCTGTCGGGAAGCGTCGATCTCGTCACCAGCGGCGTGTCCAACTTGCTGTTGTTGTGGGAGCGGACCAAGGGCGAGGTGAAGGGCGTCACCAGTGTCGGCGGCTTGCCGATGCTGTTGGTCACGCGTGATCCCAACGTCAAGACGCTCAAGGATTTCACCGACAAGGACAAGATCGCGGTCCCGACGATCAAGGTGTCGAGCCAGGCGATGGTGCTCAAGATGGCGCTGGAAAAAATGTACGGAGAATCCGCGCGTGACAGCCTCGACGCGGTGACTGTCCAGCTCGGCCATCCGGACGCGATGGTCGCGGTCGTCGGTGGCTCGAGCGAGGTCAACAGCCACTTTTCCGCACCTCCATACCAGTACACCGAGCTCAAGGCGCCAGGCGTGCATCTGGTGCTCGATTCGAGCGATGTGTTCGGAGGCCCTGCGAGCAATGCCGTGGTATTCGGCACGCGCAAGTTCTACGAGGCCAATCCCAAGACCATCGCCGCCTTCGTCGCGGCGCTCATCGAAGCCGATCAGTTCATCGCGCGCGATCCCGCCGCCGTCGCGAAAATCTACCTCGACGCCACCAAGGAGAAATACAGCGTCGACGAGGTCGTCGCCATGATCAAGATGCCCAACGTCGTGTACTCCACGACGCCCAATGCGACTATGATTTTCGCGAACTTCATGGCCAAAACCGGGTTGATCAAGACGCGGCCGGCGTCATGGAAGGAATTCTTCTTTCCGGTAGTGCACAACCTGCCCGGTACTTGAAGCGAAACGGTCGCGCGGGCAGTCTGTGATGCAGCTCAAAGACCATACTGCTTGTAATTGAAAGCAAAAGGCTTTTCACCGGCGTGTCGAAGGCGTAAGATCGGCGCCACTTGCGGATCTCGCACCGTGCGCACGCTGATCGAAGCGAGGTGATCAGCCGGCATGAAATCAACGCGGCGGGCGGCTCCGCACTCTAGGAGAATGATTGAAGCCGACGGATATCGCGCACCCGGATTATTTTCACAAAGTCGTCGATTGCCAGTGGGCATGCCCCGCCCATACTCCCGTTCCTGAATATATCCGGTTGATTGCCGCGGGGCGTCATAGCGACGCCTACATGATCAATTGGTTTTCCAACGTGTTCCCGGGCATTCTCGGGCGCACGTGCGATCGCCCGTGCGAGCCCGCGTGCCGCCGCGGACGCGTCGAAGAGGGTGAGGGCAAGGACGTGAAGCCCGAGCCTGTCGCAATCTGCCGCCTCAAGCGGGTTTGCGCAGACAACAAGGACGACATCCGCGAGCGGCTGCCCAAGCGCGGCAGAAAAAACGGCAAGCGCATCGCGCTCGTGGGTGCGGGACCCGCATCACTCACGGTCGCGCGCGATCTCGCGCCGCTCGGCTACGAATGCGTCGTGTACGACGGTGACGCTCAATCCGGCGGAATGATCCGCAGTCAGATCCCGAAATTCCGTCTGCCGGAATCGGTGATCGACGAGGAAGTCGGATATATCCTCGGCCTCGGCGTCGAGTTTCGCGGCGGCTGCCGAATCGACAGCCTCAAGGCGCTGCTTCAGGGCAACGGCAGCGAAGCCTACGACGCAATTTTCGTCGGCAGCGGCGCGCCGCGCGGACGCGATCTCGACATTCCCGGACGCCGCGAAGCTGCGAAGCATATTCACATCGGCATCGACTGGTTGTCGAGCGTCTCGTTCGGGCACATCGATCGCATCGGCAAGCGCGTCATCGTGCTCGGTGGCGGCAACACCGCAATGGACTGCTGCCGCAGCTCGCGCCGTCTCGGCGGCGAGGACGTCAAGGTGATCGTGCGCTCGGGTTTCGAGGAAATGAAGGCGTCACCGTGGGAAAAGGAAGACGCCATGCACGAGAGCATACCGATCATCAACTACCACGTTCCGAAAGCGTTCACGCACGAGAACGGCCGCCTGACCGGCGTCGTTTTCGAGAAGGTCGAAGCGAAAAAGGACGCTCAGGGACGGCGCCAGCTCGTGCCCACCGGCGAGCCCGACGTGCATTTTGCCTGCGACGATGTCCTGGTCGCCGTGGGCCAGGAAAACGCGTTCCCGTGGATCGAGCGCGACGCGGGCGTCGAGTTCGACAAGTCGGGTCTCCCGGTGCTCGACAAGACGACGCTGCAGTCGACCAATCCGAAAGTATTTTTTGGCGGTGATTCGGCTTTCGGTCCGAAGAACATCATCTGGGCGGTGGCGCACGGTCACGACGCCGCGATCTCGATCGATCTCTACTGCCAGGGCGAGGACCTGCAAAAGCGTCCGCCGCCGATGGTGAATCTCATATCGCAGAAAATGGGCATCCACGAGTGGAGCTACGACAACGCGATCTCCAACGATCAGCGCTACAAGGTTCCGCTCAAGGATGTTTCGATCGCGCTCAAGAACATCAAGGTCGAAGTCGAGCTGGGGTTCGACGCCGCGCAGGCGTTCGCCGAGGCGCAGCGCTGCCTGAATTGCGATGTGCAGACGGTGTTCAACTCGAAGCTTTGCATCGAGTGCGACGCCTGCGTCGATATCTGTCCGATGGATTGCATCACCTTCACCGACAACGGCGACGAAGCGGAGCTTCGAGCGCGGCTCAATGCTCCCGCGCGCAATCTGACCCAGGACCTCTACGTTGCCGACGGGCTCAAGACCGGTCGCATCATGGCCAAGGACGAGGACGTCTGCCTGCACTGCGGCCTCTGCGCGGAGCGCTGTCCAACCGGTGCCTGGGACATGCAGAAGTTCTATCTCGACATGGCACGTGCGGAGCATCGCTGCCACAAGCCGCAACAACGGCCTGTGGTGCTCGTCAAACACGCAGCGGATTAGGTGCACTTTGATGAAGCCCGCAGTCGCACCGATCCAGCGCGTCAACGATTTCGTCGTCAAGTTCGCCAATGTCAATGGCTCGGGCTCGGCGTCGGCGAACCTGCTCTTCGCCAAAGCGATCCTGCGCATGGGCATACCCGTTGCGCCGCGCAACATCTTTCCGTCGAACATCCAGGGGCTGCCGACGTGGTTCGAGGTGCGCATCAGCGAGGCCGGTTGGCGGGGCCGCCGCGGCGGCGTCGACTTGATGGTGGCGATGAATCCCCAGACGTGGGATCAGGACCTCGGGGAAATCGAGCCGGGTGGCTATCTCTTCTACGACTCGACCAAGCCGCTGCCCGCATCCAAGTTCCGCGAGGACATCACGGTGGTCGGGATTCCGCTGACCGAGATATGCAACCGCGAGTACACCGATGCGCGCCAGCGGCAGCTGTTCAAGAACATCATCTATGTTGGTGCGTTATCCGCGCTGCTCGAGGTCGAGCCCGAAGTCATCGCCGAGCTGATCGGCGAGCAGTACAAAGGCAAGGAAGCGTTGCTCAAGCCCAACGTTCAAGCGATGCAGATGGGTCGCAATCACGCACTGAACAACCTCGATTGCCCGCTGGGCATCCGCGTACGCCGCGCCAACGCCGTCGGCGAGCGAATATTCATCGAGGGCAACAGCGCCGCCGCGCTGGGCGCGGTTTATGGAGGCGCGACGGTCGCGGCGTGGTATCCCATCACGCCGTCGTCGTCGCTCGCGGAAGCGTTCACTCGGCACTGCAGGAGATTCCGGACCGATCCCGCGACGGGCAAGGCGCGCTACGCGATCATTCAGGCCGAGGACGAGCTTGCCTCGATCGGCATCGTCATCGGCGCGGCGTGGAACGGCGCCCGTGCGTTCACATGCACTTCCGGGCCGGGCATTTCGCTCATGCAGGAGTTCATCGGGCTCGCGTACTTCGCCGAAGTTCCGGCCGTGCTATTCGACGTGCAACGCGGCAGTCCCTCGACGGGCATGCCGACACGGACGCAGCAGGCCGACATCCTGTCGTGCGCGTACGCCTCGCACGGCGACACCAAGCACGTGCTGCTTTTTCCCGAGGATCCCAAGGAAGCCTTCGAGCTTGCCGCGCTGTCATTCGATCTTGCGGATCGGCTGCAGACTCCCATATTCGTGATGCTCGATCTCGACATCGGCATGCAGGACTGGCTGTGCGAGCCGCTGGCGTGGGATGACAAGCGGCGGCTCGATCGCGGCAAGGTGATGACTTACGAAATGCTCGAAGCGGGCAAGGACTTCGGCCGCTACCTGGATGTCGATGACGACGGTATTCCCTATCGCACGTATCCGGGAACACATCCGAAGCGCGGCTCGTATTTCACCCGCGGGTCCACCAAAGATCGCTACGCTCGTTACACCGAGGATGGCGCGACCTACGTCGACAACATGCAGCGCCTGCTGCGTAAATTCGAGACCGCCAAACGGCTTCTCCCGGAACCCGTACGTCGCAACGCGAGCCAGCCAACGCGCTTTGGCGCGATCTATTTCGGCTCGACCGGCGCGGCGATGGACGAAACGCTCGCGGCGCTGGCGGCGCTGGGGATCCACATCGATACGCTGCGCATCCGGGCGTTCCCATTTCACGATTCGGTCCCGGATTTCATTGCCGCGCACGAGCAGGTCTTCGTCGTCGAGCAGAACCGCGACGCGCAGCTGCGCTCGCTGCTGGTCAACGAGCTGGTGGTCGACCCGGCCAGGTTGATCCCGGTGCTGCACTACGACGGAACGCCGATTACCGCCCGCTTCATCAACAACGAAATCGCTGAGAAGCTGGCGATGTTCAATGTCACTCCACTGCGCAAGGTGGCGCCGTGAGCGAGCGACTGCGAGCTCACGGCGCCTTCCTGAGCGAAGCGAACGATCTGGTGCGAATTCGCATGATGCCGAACAACGCTGAGATTCTTCGCGCTGCGCGCTCAGAATGACAGAGGATGTATGACCTATCTTGCCAAGCCCAAGCTGCATCATCCCGACCTTCCGCGCAACAAGCTCGGGTTCACCCATCGAGACTACGAGGGCACCGTGTCGACGCTCTGCGCCGGTTGCGGCCACGACTCGATCTCGGGTGCTATCATCCAGGCGTTCTACGAGCTCGACATCGCGCCGCATCGCGTCGCCAAGCTTTCCGGCATCGGCTGCTCATCGAAGACGCCGACCTACTTTCTCGGTAACTCGCACGGATTCAACAGCGTCCACGGACGCATGCCGTCGGTGCTCACCGGCGCCAATCTCGCCAACCGCGATCTGATCTATCTCGGCGTATCCGGCGACGGAGATTCGGCTTCGATCGGGCTCGGACAGTTCGCGCATTCGATGCGCCGCGGCGTCAACATGGTCTACATCGTCGAGAACAACGGCGTCTACGGGCTCACCAAAGGCCAATTCTCGGCGACCGCCGACAAAGGCTCGAAATCCAAGCGCGGCGCGGTCAACAACGACGAGCCCATCGACATGGTCATGCTGGCATTGCAGCTCGGGGCGAGCTTTGTCGCGCGCAGCTTTTCCGGCGACAAGGCGCAGCTCGTGCCGCTCATCAAGGCCGCCGTGCAACACCGAGGCGCGGCGTTCCTCGACATCATCAGTCCCTGCGTCGCATTCAATAACCATGCGGGTTCGACCAAGAGCTACGATTTCGTGCGCGAGCACAACGAAGCGCTCAACTTCCTCGACTTCATGCCGTCGCGTTCGGAGATCACGACCGACTACGCTCCCGGCAGCGTGCAGGAAGTCATGCAGCACGACGGCTCCATCCTGCGGTTGAGGAAGCTGCATGACGACTACGATCCAAGCGACCACATCGGCGCGATGAACCACCTGCAGCAGCGCCAAGCCGCGGGCGAGATCGTCACCGGCCTGTTGTATCTCCACTCCGATGCCGTCGACATGCACACCGCTCTCAATACCGTCGACACGCCGCTGAACCAGCTCGGCGAAAAGGAGCTCGTTCCCGGATCCGCTGCGCTGGACAGATTCAACGCGACGTTGCGCTAGCGTTTCGGAGAGTGTCGGGCCGCGGCGACGCTCATCGCCAGACGCCGACTGCGAGTTAGAATCGGCGCATGCGCCAGTTCTGGCGAATCCTGGCCGTTTTTGCGGGCCTGCTGCTCCTGCTCATGGTCGCGATCGCGATCCAGACGGTCGACGTCAACGATTTCACCGGACCGATCCAGCAGCGCGTAAAAGACGCGACCGGCCGCGAGCTTGTCATCAAGGGCCGCATCGATCTCAAGATGTCGCTCGAGCGGACGCTGGTCATCGACGACGTCACGCTCGGCAACGCGAGTTGGGCGAAGTCGCCGCAGATGCTCTCGGCGCGACGAGTCGAGGCGCAGATGGCGCTGCTGCCCTTGCTGCAGCGCCGTTTCGAGGTCATTCACCTGACGATCGTCGAACCGACGATCGTGCTGGAGACCGATGCACACGGCAAAGGAAATTGGGAGCTTCAGCCCGACCGCTCGGGGCGGGCCAGTGCGACGGCCGATAGCGCAATGGCCAGCGCGTTCGCGATCGGCGATCTCGCGATCAAGGACGGCACGCTGACCTATCACGATGGCGAAACGAGCAAGATAACCACGGTCGCCATCGAGAGCCTGGCGTTGCATGCGCGCGACGCAAGCTCGCCCGTGAGCGCGCGTTTCCGGGGCAAGGTGGACGACCTGGCGATCGCGCTGGAAGGCGATCTCGGCCCATTGGATGCCCTCGTCCAGCGCGGCTTGCCGTATCCGGTGTCTCTCAAAGGGGAAATCAACGGCAAGTCGGCGACGCTTGCGACCAAGGTCCGCGTTGAGCGCCAAACCGTCAATCTGGATGAGTTGCAGCTTGGAGTGGGTCAAAGCTCGATGACCGGACAGGCGAGCACGGCGAGCGCGGAGGGCCGGCAAACATCGCGTAGCCAGAATCACGCGCAGCCACAAGATCAAGGCTATACGCGGCTACAAAGCGCCGCGGCGTATCGCTGGGCGGCCATCGATTCTTGCGCCTAACCGGCTCAATCGCGAATTCACAGTCGATGCACCTGATCGCGCTTGGGTCACCGACATCATCTACATCCGAACCTGGCAGGGATGGTTGTATCTTGCGGTCGTCATGGACCTGCGTGCGCGTAAGGTCGTCGGGTGGTCGAGGAAGCCGACCCTGGCTCGCGAGCAGGTCCTCGATGCGCTCCTGATGGCGTTGTGGCGGCGTAAGCCGCAGGGTGTGTCCTCGTCCATTCAGACCAAGGGACCCCAGTACGGCAGTGACGATTGGCGCCGATTCTGTCACTCCAACAACCTAGAGCCCAGTATGAGTCGACGCGGAAACTGCTGGGACAATGCCGTGGCTGAATTTCTTCAGCAGCCTGAAGAAAGAACGCGTGCGCCAACGCATATACAAACCCGCGATCTCGCCCGCGCCGACATCTTCGACTACATCGGGGTCTTCTACAATCGAACCCGCCGGCACACAGCCATCTCCGCGGCGTCAGCCCCGAGGCATTTGAGCATGCCTCAGTTTGAGGCCCAGGTCCGTCCACGATACCGTGGAAAGTCCAGTCTTCGGGAAAATTGAGTCAGGGAACATTTGTGCTCAAACACACAATTGCTTCAATCAATAACTGGGGCCGGTTTCTGCAATTGCAGATGCAACAACGGCCCGTAGCCATCGGTCTGCTTGCTGTAATGGGTCTGGTGTATGCCGTTGCCGCCAACTTACTGAGGACAGATTTGTTTTCCCAAGATAGCTGGTCATACTTTGAGCTATCGAAAACGATCTTCGGCGGTGACTTTTACAGATTCAACACCATTCGGAGCCACTTCTCCGAACAGTATTCGGCGGCTTTTCCGATGGGTTATCCGGTAGCGCTCTCGGTCATTCAATTGATCCTAGGGCAAGTTCCTGAGATAGCCCCATTTGTTAACAGCTTCGTTGCGGTGGCAACCGCCTACGTTTTAACAAGAATCTCTGAAGCAATTCAGTTGCCTCGCATTTATGCAATCGCAATAGCCTCTTCTCTAATACTCTACCCCGATTACATAGACGAGGTTCTTACCGGGAGGGCTACTCCTCTTGCGATCTTGCTATTTGCGCTTGCGGGATTTCAATATCTTGGAGACAAGCATATTTCAACGGGGCTTTTTCTCGGCCTTTCGGCACTGGTCCGTTTTGACTTCTTATCGCATTCACTGATCTTCCTCATAGCCATGCCATTTATCAAATGGCCCGGGTCGAAGAGATTGTTTGTAATGATAGCGGGTTTCTTGATAGGCATTTTTCCATGGTCTCTCTATAGCTATTATCACTTCGGCCTCTTTTGGGCGTCAGATAACTCGTGGGTCGCGATGTCGGCCTTGCCGGCCTATATGTGGGAGTATCCTGCGAGGCCTCTTGTTTCGGCGTCGGACAATTTCGGATTGTGGCTGACCAGACTGATACGTAACACTTATCCTCTGGGAAGTTCGGTTGTTTTGTCATTCGCAAAATGCCCACTGGTGTCAATATTGGTGGCGGTCCTGCTCTTGAAGTGGCGTGATCTTATCAGGGTAATTGATGTAAGGCTCGCAATTGGATTGCTATTCTTGTTATCGGCTGCCTTGCTCCCCTATCTCCTAACCGGGTATTTTCTGAGTCGCTACTATTTAGTACATCTGTTGTGTGCATCCTTGCTTCTCGCGAGCTTCGTTGTCCACTTGAAAGATCTCAGCATTCTGGGGCTATCAAGTGAAGGTATTGCCCTTATTTCCATTTTTTTTACCTTCATCGTCGGCGCCACCGACTTGTCGAGATATGTTGCGTCTCACTACCTGCACGTCAATGAGCAAGCAAGCGAGTTGGAGATAATCGAATCACTTCGGCAGTGCCATCGTTTGAATCCAAAGGTGCTCTACATCTTTGAACCACCTCTGACGTTGAGGGTGGATTTCGTCAAGTATGGCGCCCTAACTGGCATGAGAGCGACCGGTTTGCCGTACAACTTCTCCACGATGAACGATACCCAGAGAGAAGAATTCTTTCTGCATATGGCTCCGTATATTCGCATCAAGGACTTTTCAGCCGGCAACAAGTGTCCGGTGTAAGTGACTTGGGTTACGTGATTGGTGAAAGCGGATTCGTTGGCTCGACTCTTCCTGGGCAAACCAGGTTTTGATGCGCTGTGCTGCCGCACTGACCTGGAGATCCCGCGCATTCTGCCGGAGGTCACGCGTAACTGTTGGGCGCGATTAGTTTCTCGGGGGGGTCGTATCTACCGAGGCATGCTGACAATAACGCCGTAAGGAGTTCCAAATTGCCTCGAAAACCGCGGATCTTCGTCGGGACCGCTCTAGTGCTCGGGTATCTCCGGGATGTGGGCATCTCGACACAACGATGGCCAAGCCTGGGCGCGCGGCACGACAGATAGGCCAGCAGTTCATAGCGGGAGAATACTTCACGAAAGATCGCAAGCCGCGAATCCACGAGCAATCGCCTGCTGTACGCCCTGAATCCCTGGGTGGTATCAGTCCAGTGAAAGCCTGAATGCCACGAAATCATGGGTGCGTGGATCCACCGGATGGCCCATGTCCTCAGTCGCGGCGTGTTCTCGGCCAACCCGCCAGCGAGAAATCGCGATGCCTGCACGAAGTCGAATCCGGCCTCAAGGCCATCGATGAAGCGCTGGATTGCCTTCGGATCATCCTTGTCGTTGCCGTCGATAGTGACGACGCCTTCATATCCTTGATCGAGGGCAAAGGCGTAGGCACAGCGCAGTTGGGCGCTCAATTTGCCCGGTCCTCGCTTGACCAGTAAGCCACAGACACCTGTCTCTTTCAGCGATGTAATCGCCAATGAACCGTCGGTGCTTCCACCGTCGACAATAATGATATCGGCGACGCCGGCAATGTCGAGCGCAGACATTCTGGCTAGCAGGCTACCGATTCGGCCCCCTTCGTTGATGACGGGGATCACGACACACCATCGATGATGGCGCCCCAGCCATGAGAGTGTTTCAAATGCGGGCACCTGCCAATTGGCACGCACTTCATCGGTGATATCGGAGGTCATCATCGATACCTTCGCGTGTCGTCAAGCCACCCGGGCCGTAATCAACACGACCCCCGCAATCACGAGCGGGATTCCCACACCCCTTGTCCAGTAAAACGGTTCACCGAAGATGAGCACCGAAAGCAAGGCAACCGATGCCACTGCGCCGGAAGTCAGCACAGGATGAGCCACATTAAATGGCAGGCGCGCCAGCGCGGCAGCGTAGACCACAAATACCGCACCATAGAGACCGAGCCCCAGGCGTTTCTCACCGACATCGTCATGAACCAGCCCAACGGCAAGGAAATTCACGTCATCGCCAACAATCCCTCGGCCCACAAGACCACGCGCGTCGAGGAATTTCTGGCCGCGCATGGCAACGTTCATATGCACTTCGCTCCGACCTCTTCCTCTTGGCTCAACCAAGTCGAGCTGTGGTTCGCCAAAATCGAGCGTTGGCGGCGATGCCGAGGATTAACATCAGCCACTTCATGCGGCATGCCGGCCGACGCGATAGCAACGAATCGCCACCTCTAGCGCCCGTTGAACCGACGCCACGTGCCGTTCGCGTTGTGTTGCCAGCATCTCGATTGACACCAAATGTTCCGGCAGACAACCCATCAGCGCCTCAAACACCCTGTCATGGTCGGTCCCGCCGTCGCCCAACGGAACCAGATTGGGCTCGCTGGCGTGAATGTGGCCTATCAAAGCCGCGCTGTCTCGCAACACCGCGGTGGGATCTTCGCCGTTGATAGTGAGTGCGCCGGTATCCAGCTGCATGCGAATCGCCGGGTGGGCGACCTGTTCGACCACCCTTGCAGCCTCGACACTAGTGGTCATGAAGTTCGCACTGTAGCAAGGCGGGTTTGGCTCCAGGCATATCGTTACGCCATGAAAACTGGCGATATCACCCAGCCGACGAAAAAAGGGAACCGCGATTCCCTTGGTCTCGGTGTCGCTCAAACCGGCGCGATCGCGGTTCTTCGGCGAGCCAAATACCAGGCGAGTCGCCCCCAACCCAGCTCCTATGCGGCACACGGCTGTTAGGTGTGTCAGCATCGCGTCCCGCACATCAGGCGGGCCAAAAAGGTTCAATCCGGAGGTGCCAAACAGGAGCGCCTGCATACCTGTAATCTCGACGCCACGCTTCGTCCACCTGTCTCTAACTTCAGCGACTTCAGCGTCGCTGACCTTGCCCAGGTCCGGAAAGTATTTACCTGGGGCAATGTCAATCGCATCGACTCGATATTGACGCAGCAGCTTGGCTATTGCTTCATCTTCGGATGTATCCCATGCGATATTGGAAATTGCTAGCCTCATGCTTCTTCCACAGACGTGTTCTTGAGCGTGCGTGGTTCCGTTTGGGCATACGCGCGAATGGCCTGAAAGGTTTCGCGCCGGTTGTACTGGTAACTGCCCTCAGCACCAAACGTGGCTGCGTGGCACGTCCGCATGTCATAGGCTGCCGGGCTACTCCCGAGGACTTGCTCGAACCGCTTCCCAAAGCCATGTTGGGACAGCTCCGAAACGGTGATCGGCTCCGCCGTCAGGTGCACCAAATTCAATCCGGCATCAAGTGCGGTCTCAATGTCGTACCAGAGATTGACCATCGGATAGAACTGAAAGCAGCCACGGCTGTCAATCGTGTCAATGTTGTTATCGTTCAGAAGGTCAAAGATCACGTTCTTTCGTAGTCTGGGACCCACTAGTCCAGGCAGCCGAACGATCAAGTAATGAGGAAAGTGACTCGCAACGAACTTCTCCAAGAGTCGGCGATGTAGGCCATAAGCTTGAAGCCCAGCTTCATCAATGGGGGTCGTTTCATCAACGCCGAGCGGAATCTTGAACACATCAACGGTGCTAATCAGAACGACCATCTCGCACGTAACTGTCTTCAAGTGAGAGATCAATCCTTCAATCTTTTGGCGGTCTGCCTTCGGGTCTCCATTCGCGATCCATTTCTGAGCCGGTGCCCCCGCGCAGACGACAGTATGAAATGATTGGCCGTGAATTTCCCGGATATTCGTTGACCGGAAATGCCGTTCAAATGAGCGTTGCCTAAGCAGCGTGGTTCCCACAAACCCAGAATGACCGACGAGTGCGTCCATCTTCATCTTAGGAACAGCGAGTTAGCGGCACAGTTGCGGTGAAACGCTCCATCTAGTTGTTACGGCCCGTTTGCACGAGATTGTGATCGGCGCTAGTAGACTCATCCAAGACATTCACGCGATCCGGGTTGACCATAACCGTGCTGTTCTTCTCAAACACGACAGAGTAGTCGGCATGGTCACTGCGATCGTCGAGCAACCTTCCAAGATACTCCCCGAAAAACGCCATCATCAAAAACTGCAGCATAAATAACAAAGACATGAATAGGATAGTCGTCGTCCATCCTTCCACTACGTGACCAGCCACCCAATGAATTAGCACACTGTAGGCGGCAAAGGAAAAGGCGGCGACACTACCAAAAAAACCGAGCACGGACATCCAGCGTAACGGCCGGGACGAATTGAACACGAGCAGGCGGACAAAATCGCGAAAGCCGCCGACAAGCTTCTTTCTTTCAGACCCACCTTCCAGCAATTCGTAGGCATAGGTGCAAGATGGGTAGCCGGTCTTCTGAATCCGCATGTAGAACTGATGATGGAATCGACCGGTGTGTGTTACGGCGTTTACGGCACGTCGACTCAAGCAGCGCAGCCCAGTTGCATTGCGTGGCAGGTGATACTCCACGGCCCCCAAGAGCCGATTTGCCAGAGCGCGAAACATCCGATAGGGGAGGGTCTGTGGCTGATCCGCAACCCCAATGACTAGGTCGAACCCGTTTCTGCAGGCATTTACGACCTCCGCGATAGACAATACTGGATCTGCTCTGTGGTCGAAAAGCACTACGAAATCCCCGATGGCGTTTTCTAGGCCGGCGGCCCACGCAATATCCGTGTGGACGCGCGTTGCGAGTTGGATGTGCCGTACGCTCGGCAAGCGTTCCGTAATCGAAATTTCTTGCCCGCTAGGGGCCAGGTAAAGCACTGGACCCTGCGCAATCAGTACGATCTCGTAATCGGAATACCGCGCTTCAAGCTCGCGTTGAATCCTTCCGACCGCTTCATATGATTCATCAGGAAGGCGACTCACAACAAGTACCACAGATACAAAGGAATCACTCTTCACGGTTGGAGACTTCCAGGTCAGGCCAGTAGCGACTGGGAATTGAAGGCCTCTACGACGTCATACACATTGTCAATCTTGCCGCCCATTACGCAGTGGAAACCGCGCAATCCATGGTGCGGGCGAAACAAAATCGGGCGGGAGTCGTCGGCCTCGCTGCGCGGCAGGACCGTCTTCACCTCCCATAGCGAGCGGCGATACTGGCATTCGGCCAGGACCGGCATATAGCGCGCGGCATCCGTCTGCATGTAGCGCCATGCACTTCTGGGCAACTCCGCACCGACTTTCGCGTGCGCATCATGGTATGCGCCCCCTGGTGTCTCGCTCCACTCGAGATGTGGTGTGTAGCGAACGTGACTGAAAGAGTGTAGCCCAGCAGACGGGAACGGCATTACCGAGAAGAACGGCCCACACATTACGGTAATCCCAACGCTCTTTAGTTCATCTGGCACTGCGACAAGACACAACTCCGTCATCTCATGCTTGAGGGCGATCAACTCGATTGCAGAGTTGGCCAGTACATAGTTAATCTGCGAGTAGGTGCAGTTGCAGACATGATCTACGTAAACCTCCTCGCTTTCTCCAGTATTGCGATCAACGACAGCAACGAGCACTCCGTTGTTTCGCTGGCAGACCCGTTCCACTGACGCGTGAACGCGACGCGTTACCCCGACGGCATCCAGACGCGCCGTCATGAGATCTCGCAGTTTGACAACATTGAACGCATATTCCACTGTCAGAAATGACGCCTCAATCAGAGCCGGATTAGTCAGCCGCTGGATTTTCCTGGGTGCGGGTTCGCAGGGCGCCCCGATACGGTCACAGAACTTTAAGAACTGTTGCGCAGAGACTTTGCCCAACGGCTTACCTACCAGGTAATACTTTTCGAAATCCGCATCAATGCAGTCGCGGAATTCCTCTACAAACCGTGGAAACGATAATCTGGAACGGAAGGCAGTGAGTATGCTTCGTGGATAGTGATAGCCGTGATGCACGCGGGCCTGATTTGCGTAAGAGGCCCGGGACATCAAGGTCGACTCCTTTTCGACAAGCTGAACGAGATGTCCGGCTTTCGCAAAATGCTCTGCCAAATACATCCCAAAGAACCCACCACCCACGATTAGAACATTTTTCATCGTCTTGCCAATTCTAAGCTGTCGCGGTCCACCAAACAATTTCCGTGAACGCGCTCCGCGAACGTCCAAGGGCCAGGCGAGGGATCGGAGCGTGATTGCTGCGCTGGAACAGATCACGCCGCAACACTTTCGGCAATATCCTGACTGGCGCAAGTCTGCACCTGTGCGCGCGAACGCGACAAGGCCCTGTTCAGCCACATGTTCAACAAAGCCCGGGAATGGGGCTACACGTCGTCACCGAATCCGTGCGCCGGCGTGAAGGGCTTGAGTGAGCGTGGAGGCGACGTCTACGTGGAAGATGAGACCTACAAGTCCGCATGGGACGCAGCGGACTGGCCAACACGTGATGGGATGGACGTCGCCTACTCGAGCGGTCAGCGGCCCGCAGACGTGCTTAAGCTGAGGCTCGCCGACATTCGTGACAGCGCTCTATGGATCACTCAGGGCAAGATTCGATCGTCGACTTCGTCGCCGCGCACGAGCAAGTGTTCGTCGTCGAGCAGAATCGCGACGCGCAACTCCGGCCTCTTCTGGTCAACGAGCTCGTCATCGACCCGGCGCGGCTCATCTCCGTGCTCCATTACGACGGAACGCCCATCACCGCGCGTTTCGTCGGCGATGAAATCGCCGAGACGCTGGCGATGTTGAACGTGACGCCGTTGCGGAAAGTCGCGCCATGACCTACCTCGCCAAGCCAAAATTGCACCCCCGGGAGCTTCCCCGAAACAAGCTCGGATATACGCATCGCGACTACGAGGGAACGGTGTCGACGCTGTGTGCCGGCTGCGGGCACGATTCGATTTCCGCCGCGATCATCCAGGCTTTTTACGAGCTCGATATCGCGCCGCATCGCGTCGTCAAGCTTTCCGGCATTGGGTGCTCGTCGAAGACGCCCACGTATTTCCTGGGCAACTCGCACGGATTCAACAGCGTCCATGGACGCATGCCCTCGGTTCTCACGGGCGCGAACCTCGCCGAGCACAACGAAGCCGTGAACCGTCTCGATTTCATGCCGATGCACTCTGAGATCGCCACCGACTACGCGCTAGGGAGCGTGCAGGAGGTCATGCAGCACGATGGCTCGGTCCTGCGGCTGCGCAAGCTACACGACGGCAACGACGCCAGCGATCGCATCGGCGCCATGAACTACCTACAACAGCGGCATGCCGAGGGGGAGATAGTGACTGGGCTGCTCTACTCGACGCCGAGCCCGTAGATATGCACGCGGCGTTCACCACTATCGACGCGCCGCTCAACCAGGTCGGCGAAAAGGAGCTCGTTCCCGGATCCGCCGCGCTGGACAGATTCAACGCGACGTTGCGCTAGCGTTTCGGGCAGTGTCGGGCCGCGGCGACGCTCATCGCTATAGGCCGGCGGCGAGTTAGAATCGGCGCATGCGCCTGTTCTGGCGAATCCTGGCTGTTTTTGCGGGCCTTCTGCTCCTGCTCATCGTCGCGGTCGCGATTGCGATCCGAACGGTCGATGTCAACGATTTCGCCGCACCGATCCAACAGCGCGTGAAAGATGCGACCGGCCGCGAGCTTGTCATCAAGGGCGGCATCGAGCTCAAGCTGTCGCTCGAGCCCAAGCTGTTGATCAACGACGTCGCGCTCGGCAACGCGAGCTGGGGCAGGTCTCCGCAGATGCTTTCGGCGCGCCGGGTCGAGGCTGAAGTGGCGCTGTTGCCGCTGCTGCAGCGCCGCTTCGAGATCACTCACCTGACGCTGGTCGAGCCCATGATTTCGCTCGAGACCGACGCTCGCGGAAAAGGCAACTGGGAAATGACCACCACGGCGCCGACGGCGTCGGCGCCGCAGGCCAACCGCACCGCAAACGCGTTTGCCGTCGGCGACGTCTCGATCAAGGAAGGCGCTTTGACGTATCGCGACGGCGAAACCGGCAGGACGACATCGGTAGTCATCGAAAGCCTGTCGCTGCACGCGCGCGACGCACAGTCTCCGGTCAGCGCCCCTTTTCGCGGCAGGGTCGACGATCTCGCCATTGCGCTGGAAGGCGATCTTGGCCCCCTCGACGCCCTGGCGCAACGACGCTGGCCGTATCCGGTGTCTCTCAAGGGCGAGATCGACGGCAAGTCCGCGACGATCGCGACTAAAGTGCGCGTGGAACGGCAGACCGTCACGCTGGACGAGCTTCAGCTCGGGATCGGACAGAGCTCGATGAGTGGGCAGGTCGCCATTGCAGCCACCGTTCCGCGGCGCACGGTGAGCATCAGGATCGATGCCCAAAAGCTTGCGCTCGGTGATTTACCGATCGTGAAAACCGCCCGGACCGCGGCAGGCACGAGGCTGGCGCACGATTTGCACGTGTTCCCCGATAGTCCGATCGATGTCGAGCCGTTACGCAGCGCCGATGCCGACGGCGACATTGCCATCCGCGAGCTCGTGCTCGATGGCGGCCGGCCGGCCCAGGACGTGCGCGTGCAGTTCACCCTGCGCGATGGCAAGCTCGTCGCGCCCGTGCTGCACGCATCGGTGTTTGGCGGTTCTGTGCAGGGCAAGCTCGACGCCGACGTTTCCCGCGGCCACGCTCCGAGCATGACGCTTCACCTCGAAGCCAAGGGGCTCGATGCCGCAACACTGCTTGCCGCCGCCGGCGCGAAACGTGAGATTCACGGCGGCAAGACCGACCTCAAGCTCGACCTTGCGCTGCACGGCGCATCGCCGCGCGAGTGGGCGAGCAGCGCCAGCGGGACCGCGATTGCGTTCGTGGGCCCGGCGACGCTGTCGAACACGCGGCTCGAGCGCGACTCGCCGCTTGCGCGACTCGCCGAAGCGGTCAATCCTTTTATCGGGGTCGATCCTTCGACCGAGCTGCATTGCGCAGTGGCGCGCCTTCCACTCAGGAATGGCGTCGCACAGATCGATCGCAGCATCGCGCTCGAGA
>WNGK01003363.1_pt1 | contig 17312 bp, 13 predicted proteins | sample 5400601 | NCBI WGS metagenome assembly WNGK01 (sample SAMN13153376, study PRJNA577476) | soil metagenome | isolation source: 60 cm soil or saprolite under Garry oak tree replicate 1 | place: USA:California | collected 2016-06-15
ATCGCGGACAAAGGAGCACACCTCCGCCAGTTGCACGAGCGATTCTCGCACGCTGCGATTCAAATTCGCTCGATTATGGCTTTCGCTGGCTGAGACGACGAGGTGGAGTTCTGTCACTCCAGCGTCCAGGGCGCGCCTTGCTCCCTTGATGTTGGGGACGAGCGCGCTGTAGATCACCCCCTCGTGATGAGGCAACCGAGCCACCACCTCAGCCGCGTCAGCCAGTTGCGGGACGACACCGGAATGCACGAAAGAAGTGACCTCAATGGAGCTGACACCTGCTCGTACCAGCCCTTCGATCACTCGCAGCTTATCCTCGGTCGAGACGTGACGATCTTCGTTCTGAAAGCCATCGCGGGCGACAACGTCTGTCACCAGCACCTGTTTGGGAATCTGCATGGTAGTCGTACCTGTGTTCATCTAGATCACGCCGCCCTGCTTCAATTGCTCCAGTCGCTCCGGCGTGAAACCAAGCAGCTGACCATAGACCTCTTCGTTGTGCGCGCCCAAGGTCGGACCCAGCCAGTGCGTCTCCCCCGGTGTCTCACTGAGCTTTGGTACAATCCCAGGAAAACGAACGCTGGCGCGCTCTCCCGGTTCGATACTGACCTCGTGATCTTCAAGCATGGCACGCGCGCTGAAATGGGGATCGTTCATGATGTCTGCCGCGTCATAAATAGGCCCCGCCGGCACACCGGCCTCGATCATGGCTTCCATTACTCGGTCAAGCGTATGTCGAGATGTCCAGTCAGCGATGATGCCATCAAGAAACTCCTGGAAGCGTGTCCTGCTCGGATTGTCTGCAAAACGCGGGTCTTCCGCCAGGTCCGCTCGGCCAATCGCCTGCATCAGCCGTTTGAACACACCATCAGCGTTCCCGCCGATGACCACCCACTTGTCTTCCTGGCAGGCGTAAATGTTTGAAGGGGTCAGTCCCGGCAGGATGTTGCCTGTTCGCTCCCGGATGATGCCATATCCATCGTATTCAGGCAGGAGCGACTCGGTGATAGCAAACACGGCTTCATATAACGCGACATCGATCACCTGTCCGTACCCCTGCGAGCCTTCTGATTCGACAGGTTGACGAGCAGCGTAGTTGCGAGAGCGACGCTGCTCGTCGGAATAAGGAGCAGAAGCGTCCTTGCCCCCTTGCCCCCGTTGATGCTCGCGGTGAAGCAAGGCCATTAACGCGCCGATGGCTCCAAACATGCCTGCCAGTGAATCTCCCAGACTGACTCCAAGCCGTGTTGGAGGGCGGTCGGGGTAGCCTGTCAGGTTGCGCAGCCCCCCCATCGCCTCGGCTATACCACCGAATCCAGGGCGGTCCCAGTAGGGGCCGGTTTGCCCATAGCCGGAAATGCGCACGAAAATGACATCGGGATTGACCGCTTTCATCGCTTCAAACCCAAGATTCCACTTCTCCAATGTCCCCGGGCGGAAGTTTTCGAGCACGACATCCACGTGTGGCAGCAATTTGAGGACAATATCCTGCCCTTCTGGCGTGCGCAGGTCCAATGTGATCGACTTTTTATTGCGTGCCTGCAAGGACCAGAAAAGGGAGGTTTTGCCGCGGAACAGACGCCACTGGCGGAGTTCATCGCCTGTCCGCGGGCGCTCAACCTTAAGAACGTCGGCGCCGAACTCGGCAAAAAGCCGACCTGCATAAGGAGCTGCGATCAGATTGCCGAGTTCTAATACCCGAAAACCGCTGAGGGGCCCCCTCTGCGTTTCCATGTGTCTCCTCCGATCATCCAAGCTTGAAGGGGTCGCGCGTCTGGCCGGAGAGTTCGACCCAAACAGCTTTCGTATGCGTGTACTCGCGCACGCTTTCCAGGCCGTTTTCACTACCCATGCCGCTCATCTTGTAGCCGCCAAAGGGCGTATTGAAGGAGAGCGTGCGGTACGAGTTGATCCAGACCGTCCCCGCGCGCAGAGCGTGCGCCACGCGATGCGCCCTCCGGATATCGCGCGTCCAGATGCCCGCAGCCAGGCCGTAGCGCGTGTCGTTCGCCTGCCGGATGGCCTCTTCCTCTGTCTGGAACGGGATTACCGAGAGCACCGGGCCGAAAATCTCTTCCTGGGCCACGCGCATCCGGTTGTTGACCTGCGTGAAGATGGTTGGCTCAACGAAAAATCCATTCACCAACTCTGGATCGGTGGGGATCTTCCCCCCATAGACCAGGTGCGCGCCTTCCTGCTGGGCAATATCGATGTAGCTCTTGATCTTTTCTTGCTGGCCTTTGAAGGCAGCCGGACCCATCTCGGTCTCCATCTTCAGCGGATCGCCCAGCTTGATGGCGTGCGCGCGCTCGGCCAGCCGGCTGACGATCTCATCATGGACGCGAGCCTGCACAAAGAGCCGCGAGCCGGCGATACAGGTTTGGCCACCGGCGGCGAAGATGCCCGCAACGACACCGTTGACCACCCCTTCATCCGCGTCGTCGAAAACGATGTTGGGCGACTTGCCACCCAGTTCGAGGCTCACACGGGCCAGGTGATCGGCGGCGTCCTTCATGACCCGGATGCCGGTCGCGGTCGATCCGGTGAAGGCTACCTTGTCTACCCCTGGATGGCGCACCAGCGGCCCGCCGGTGCCGGGACCATAGCCGGTCACGACGTTGAAGACGCCGGGAGAGAAGCCCGCTTCGGCGAAGAGCCGGGCGAACTCAAGCGTGGATGCTGGCGTGTGCTCGGAGGGTTTGACGACAAAGGTGCAGCCGGCAGCCAGCGCCGGAGCCAGCTTGAAGGACAGCAGTAAAAGCGGCGAATTCCAGGGGGTGATGGCGCCGACCACGCCGATGGGTTCGCGGCGCGTGTAGACGAAAAAGTTGGGCTTGTCGCTGGGGATCGTCTCGCCTTCCAGCTTGTCCGCCGCGCCGGCGAAATAGTAGTACCATTCGGACAGCGACTTGAGCTGGCCCCCCATCTCTCGGATGAGCTTGCCGTTGTCCGTGCTTTCTACGATGGCTAAGCGCTCGGCGTTCTCGTCGAGCAGCGTGGCCAGGCGGCGCATCAATCTGGCGCGCTCGGTACCGGTCATGCGGCCCCACGGACCTTCATCGAAGGCCGAGCGAGCCGCGCGGACAGCCGCATCCACGTCAGCTTCAGCAGCCTCGGGCATCACTGCCCAGACCTTCCCCGTGTACGGATTGATACTCTCAAAGGTGCGGCCCGATTGGGCGTTCACCCATGCGCCTCCAATGAGCATCTGGTAGTGGCGTACTTCTCCGGCCACCGGTGTCTCAACCACTTGCATATGCATCTCCTTTTTGACTCATCATTGATTCATCTCCATCTTCTTCCACATGCGGAAGAGGACTTTGCTGCAAGAGAGACGACAGGTAAATAGGTGATAATTCGAGCGAACGAGTTTACCTTTCATGGATTCGTTATCAAAGTTGTAACATGAAAACAACGTTGCTGTCAATCTTGATCCAGTAAATCAATGTATTTTAAAAGTAATAGACTTGTTAATAGGGGGAGAGAGATGGCGAATTACATGTATATTAGCTTGATTTGACAATCAATATGTTGTATGCTGGATGAAAATAGGGAGGAACAAGGGGAAAAGGCATTCTCTCATTTCAAGGAGAGCAATTTTCATGGGAAAGAATCGCTACTTGACAGCTCAGGAGGCAGCTACTGAGCTAGGCATCAGCCTGGATACGCTCTATGCCTATGTGAGCCGGGGATTGATTCGCTCAGAAGCAAGCGATGGGCAGAAGCGTAGTCGATGGTACCCCCTGGAAGATGTGCAACGGCTCAAGAAGCACAAGGGAGAATATCGCCATCCAGACAAAGTGGCCGCCGGCGCGATGCAGGCAGGCACCGCGGTGATGGAATCCGCCATCACGATGATCACCGATGATCGCTTCTACTATCGGGGGCACGATGCACTGACACTGGCCACCACTCACTCGGTCGAGCAAGTCGCTGCTTTAATCTGGACAGGAGATTTCTCAGCAGAACAATCCCTGTTTTCGCGTACGTCACCGGAAAGCATGCTTGCTCGGTATCACAAGATATGTCCTTATCTCGCCGGGCTGACCCCACTGGAGGCGTTTCAAGTCTGCTTGCCATTGGTGGCTCTCGATGATATCGCCGCCTATGATTTGCGTCCTGAAGCCGTCGCTCAAACGGGGGCTCGTATCTTGCAACTGTTAGCCATAGTTGCCGCAGGTGGACAGCACATAACGCACGGGATCGCACAAACAGTGCAGCAGGGATGGGTGCCTCACGACGAACCAGCCACAGCATTACTCGCGGCTGCCCTTATTCTGTGCGCCGATCAGGAGCTCAATGTCACGACTTTTACCGCTCGCTGCGTCGCCTCCGCCGGTTCAACTCCCTATGCCGTTGTCTGTTCCGGATTATCGGCCCTCCAGGGGATCAAGCATGCTGGACAGACAGAACGGATTGAAGCATTTCTCCGGGAAACTGATGCTCCTGCCAACGTCCGTTCGTCCATGACGAGCTTGCTCAAACGAGGCGAACCCATTCCCGGATTTGGAGAAGTGGTTCCCGGATTTGGCGCTGTTTTCTACCCCGTGGGCGACCCACGGGGAAAACTCCTGCTTGAGCTGACCGCTCAAGTCTACCCGCACTCCCCCGCCGTGCTTCTCGCGCAGCGTATCACTGAGGAAACAAACGACCTGCTCGGCGAACGCCCAACGATCTTTTTCGGCCTTGTTACGCTCGCTCGTGCGCTGAATTTGCCGCCTGGAGGTGCAATCGCTCTCTTTGCGTTGGGACGAACCATTGGCTGGATCGGCCATGGCATTGAGCAATATCAAGCAAATCAAGTGATTCGTCCTCGTGCCCGCTACATCGGACCTCCTCCGCTTGAGAAAGTTTAATGGTCCTACCATCTTGGAGGTGCCTCAAACGAGAGTGCCAATACCAGCCCGATAGGTATCGTGGTCTCTGTGCACTTAGGCCAAATATGCTACACTGAAGCAGATGAGTATGACCTCTCAGGAAAGGAGCCAGCGACGATGAGTGGAGCAACAGGTGGCACAAGGAGTCCCTTTCACTTCAATTCAGTGGAAATGCGTGAGGCGGAGCGAGCCTTCCGGCACGCCTACCCGGCATTTGAGAGCACATCCTCACTGGATGCATTGCGGGCAAGAGAGTACGCACGGCTGGACGATCTGGGACAGATCTATCTTGATTATACCGGGGGTGGACTCTATGCCGAGAGCCAGCTGAGTGAGCACTTTGACCTGCTGCGCCGCCACGTCTTTGGCAATCCTCACTCGCTCAATCCCACCTCGCGCGCCATGACGGAACTGGTCGAACGAGCGCGCACCAGTGTGCTGGAATTTTTTCAGGCTTCCCCTGACGAATATGCCGTCATCTTCACCTCTAATGCCAGCCACGCCTTAAAGCTGGTCGGTGAGGCTTATTCCTTCCAGCCCGGCGGGCAGTTCCTGCTGCTCTTCGACAACCACAACTCCGTCAATGGCATCCGCGAATTTGCGCGTGCCAGAGGGGCTTCGTTTACCTACCTGCCTGTCATGGCTCCTGACCTGCGTGTGGAGGAAGCTCTTCTCCGCTCGTTCCTGGAGCAGGGGGCGAATGGTGCTCATCGCTTATTTGCCTATCCAGCGCAGTCCAATTTCACCGGGGTGCAGCATCCTCTGGAGTGGATCGAAGCAGCTCAGGCCAGAGGATGGCATGTACTTCTGGACGGTGCAGCCTTTGTGCCCACCAATCGCCTGGATCTGTCCAGGTGGCATCCCGATTTTGTCCCGCTCTCGTTCTACAAGATGTTCGGGTATCCGACGGGTGTAGGCTGCCTGCTGGCACGCAAAGCGGCCCTGACCACATTACACCGCCCCTGGTTCGCAGGCGGGACCGTCTGGGGCATCTCGGTGCAAGGCGATGGATACGTCCTGCTTTCAGGAGGAGAGGGGTTTGAAGACGGGACGCTCAACTATCTCAATCTGCCTGCGGTCGAAATTGGTCTGAAACACCTCGCGGCCATCGGGATGGAAACGATCCACCAACGAGTGCGGTGTTTGACGGGTTGGCTACTTGACACACTCCTCTCCCTGCGCCATAGCAATGGGAGGCCGCTGGTGGAGGTCTACGGCCCGCACACCACTGATAGGCGCGGAGGAACGGTCGCGCTCAATTTCTTCGACCCGCATGGGTCGATGATTGATGAACGGGTGGTTGACCTCAGAGCCAGCGAGAAGCGTCTCTCCTTGCGCACCGGCTGCTTTTGTAACCCTGGCGCTGGCGAAGCTGCCTTCCATCTGTCGAAAGAGACGCTGCGCAAAGTCTTCCATGAGGAGTCCAAGGACACGCTTCCGCAGCTCTTCAAAGGGGAAGGAGGGATGAGCTGGGATCAGTTTCTCGCCGATTTGGGGATGCAGAGCGGTGGCGCCGTGCGCGTCTCGCTCGGTCTTGTCACGAACTTCGCAGACGTGTACCGGCTGGTGCAGTTTGCGCGGACCCTGCTGGATATCTTCCCTGGGGAAAGCGATTTGCCACCCCGGCTTCATTGCTGATGACCGGGTGTCACGAGTTCAACAGGAGTTTTTCCTTTCACACCATCTCCTCAACTTCTTCATAGCTCTTCAGCTTCTATCCTCTTTTTAACACAGCAATAGCTTTCGTTCCTACGAATAAGTTGACAATACCGACGAGATTGAGCAGGCCACACGGGTAGCCACCGCTCAACTCAACCATCGAGCCAAGCCGTGGGTCTGGGGACGCCCTCCCAAAACACGACGCCATTTGCATCGTCTCTTTTGTTACCCTCTTTGAGGAACGGAGCAGTAGAAGGTATTCTGCGGTACCTACGCAATGAATTCTTGCGCAAAGCGGTACAGCGGAGTCAGATCGGTCGCGCTGGGCAAGTCCATATTAATCTCTTGTACGCCCAGGGCTTCAAGAGCGGCGATGCGTTGGCGAATCGTCGCCGGACTGCCAACCAGGGAGCTATCTCCCAGCCTTGGTTTGAAGAAATCTGGAACCAGAGCCCGTGCTGCTTCGTCGCTCTCGGCGATGGAGCAGAACGAACCAGTGGTGCGGTAGATGCTCTCGTAGTCGCGTCCCACTGACTCGCAGTGCTGCTTGAGCACCGCGAACTTGTGCTCCAGCGTCTTCAGGTCGCCGCTCACATTACAGGCATCGCCATACTGCGCTACCAGCTTCAACGTCACCTTCTCACCGCCACCACCGATCAGGATTGGAATGTGCGGTTTCTGCACCCCTTTTGGCTGATTAATCGCACCGCGCACCTGGTAATACTGCCCCTCAAAGGTCGCCTCTTCCTGCTCCCACATGGCGTGAATCACCTGGAGCGCTTCGCGCAACTGGCGCAGGCGCTCGGGCCCATCTGGAAAAGGATAGCCATACGCTCGATACTCATGCTCATACCAGCCCGCGCCGATGCCAAAGTTCAAGCGACCATGGCTCAACACATCCAGGGTGCTGGCCATCTTCGCCAGCAAGGCCGGATTGCGATAGCTATTGCAGGTTACAATCTGCCCCACACGGACGCGTTTCGTATCGCGTGCCAGAGCCGCCAACGACGTCCAGCACTCAAAGGTCACCTCCTGAGAGGGGTAGGGAACCGTATGAAAGTGATCAACCAGCCAGATTGTCTCAAAACCTGTCTCATCGGCGGCCTTAGCCACGTTTGTCATCGCCTCATAAGCTTCAACAGGATCTTTAATCCCTACCAGACTCATCGTCCAGCCATTTGGTAGAACGATACTATATTTCATGCGCACCCTCTTTTCTCCAAAAATGAATGAAACTCATTCTCTAGAACAAAAAAACTTTATCACCTGCCACTCCCTTGCTCTCCCTTCCATCATCTTTTCTGGTCTTACCACGTAAGAATAGCACGAACCGGCGCATGACAGCGTTTACACGTACGCGTCATGCCACGTTGCTAGCGGTTTCACTGACCACAGTCAGGAGGTTTTGCACCGCTGCTCAGCGTGGACCACTTTGCCAGGCTACTGCCATCTCCGTCAGTGTAGCCGCTTCCTCGTCGGCCCGATTGGAGCACAAACTTTAGGTATTGTATCCCTCGCTAAGGGTTGGGAAAGAGAGGAGGAAGAAAGGGAAAAAAGAAAGCTGAAGAGCCTTCAAGTGGTACAGGAGAGTATTCGCAAAATCTACACCACGAGGAGTCGACAGCATCATGAGTAGAACGTTTTCCCAAGGCAAACTCCAAGCAGACGAACGCAAAACCATCCTTCAAACCGTGCAACAGCAAGCCAAAGCCGCCGCTTTAGAGGGGATCAGGCCGGTGCTGAGGGAATTTTTGGAAGCCGAGGTGACCAGCAGTGGAAGGGAGCGTGGGACTGCGCACGCTCAATGAACGCATCAATCGGCTCGAACCGTTAGCAGTGCAAGCTCATCGTGAACCAATCAGCGATGTGCCGACGGTGGTGCAACTGGATGGCATCTGGCTCACCATCCAGGGCCAGACCGAAAAGGAGAAGCCCGATCGAGCCTTCGTCGTCGCAAAGAGCGTAAAGGCAAGCGGGTCGTGGTACTAGTCGCTTTGGGATTCTGGAATGATGGCAGTGATCGACGCGAGATCCTCGATTGGGAGATTGCCAAGAGCGAAGAGCATACAGAGTGGGAAAAGCTGCTCAATCGGCGGATGGCGAGCGAGGAGTGAAACCAGAGCGGGGGTTGCAGATGGTCGTGCGCGATGGCAGTGGGGGCTTAGGAGAAGCTCTCGCCTTCGTCTATGGCTCGATGGTGCTCGACCAACGCTGCCTCTTTCACAAACGCCTCAATGCCCACTGGACAGATAAGTCGTGGTGGGAAACCTCCCACGCTCTCTATTTTGATCTCTGGGATCTCAACCGTTAGCAAGGGATACAATACCCGTTTTTACGCACGCTTGACAAAAGTTTTTACATGCATTTTTCGCATATCCTGGCAAAAGTTTTCACTTTGCAACGAAGGCAAGTGTTCACGAGGATTCGCACTCATCGGCATTATACCCCTCACTTCGAGAAAAGGCAAAACGCAGCGCCTGTTGGACTTGCGATCCATACTGGGGGCGTGGACGATGAAGCATCTGCTGCACCTCCTGTGCATGGTTGAGGAGCCACCTCGCGTATTTGCGCACATAGCCGGTGGGTGCGACAAAGGCATCAAGTAGCGTCCGTTTCTGTGACGGTGATGCCTGCTGGTACTGCGGTGCCATCTGCTGGAGCAATGCGCGTCTGGCTTGATACGTCAACGACCTTTCTACTCGATCCTCCTCTGGAAGCGTGCATCGTGCGATCTATTTACTGAGGCGATAGACAACCTCCTGCTTGCCTCATGTGAAATCTTCCTCTTGCTCCCCAGTGTGACGTACCTCTGCTAGGGGCTGTCCACGGCAGCATCCTCAATTGCTCCCAACGCACGCAAGGTGGCCTTCTGCGCCTCGGTTAGTCCTTTGATCCCAGTGATATTGAGGCGCTCGTAAGGCCGGTCGCGTCGTAGCGTGCGCAGATGCTCGCCACCATGCAGGTCCCAGAGCATGATGGCCCCGTCATCCCCGCAACTGGCCAGCATGCTCCCATCGGGGCTCACCTTGAGCGACTGCACCGTCCCCTGATGGGCCTCTTGCACTCGTACGCATTGCCCGCCCTGAACCTCCCACCAGCGCAACATGCCGTCACTACCTCCACTGATCAGCATCTCTCCACTCGGGCTCCAGGCCACCGCAGAGGCCAACCCCGGATGCTCCGCCAGGGCTCGCACACGCTCCCCGCTGTGCGCCTCCCACACGAAGAGCTCCCCACCCACTCTGCCGCCACCACCAGAGGCCAGCCACATCCCATCGGGGCTCCAAGCCACGTAGTTCACTGGGCCTTGATGTCCCGCCAGCCGCTGTTGCCTGCCATCCCTGGCGTCCCACATATACACGTAGCCATCATCGCTCCCGCCGATCAACCGCGTCCCATCCGGACTCCAGGCCACACGAGGGATTCTGGTCAGTTGCGTGTGTCCAACCCAGCAACGGGTGCCTGTCGTCATATCCCACACCTGTACTCCCTGCGGATAGCTCCCACAAGCCAGGAGACGCCCGTCGGGACTCCAAGCTACGCCAAAGAAGATGGTATCGGCCACGTTAGGGTCCTGCAGCACCTGCAGACACGCGCCCGTGGTCGTGTCCCACAGCCTGATGCGATTGTCATACCCTCCACTGGCCAGGAGCCTCCCATCCGGACTCCACGCCACCCCTTGCACGATCCAACGATGTCCACGTAACACGCTAGGTGACGTTGTGCTGGCTCTATCCCAGAGCGTCACCAGTGCATCCGCGCCAGCGCTGGCCAGGAATCGCCCATCCGGACTCCAGTCGATATCGAAGAGGCAGGCCACGTAGCCCCCAATGATGCGAAGACCCTGTCCACTTTCCACATCCCACACCCGTACGGTGCCGTCGTTGCTGCCACTGAGCAGGGTGCGGCTGTCGGGTGTGAAAGCAATTTCGTAGACGAGAGCGGTATGCCCGTGAAGTGCAGCCCGAGATTTGCTCTCTTCGACGTCCCAGAGCCAGATCGTTTTGTCAAAGCCGCAACTGGCCAGTGTGCGCCCATCTGAGCTCCAAGCCACCCTCATCACCCGGTCCGTATGCCCCGAGAACGTCTGGAGACAGTCCAGGCTTTCCGTGTCCCACAGCTTGATGGTCTGGTCCCAACTCGCACTCGCGAGCTGTGCGCCATCGGGTGCGAGGGCCAGCCCTACCACCCAATGGGTATGTCCCGAAATCCGCTGTACGTGGGTGCCAGGCACTGGCACCTTGGGCTCCCACACCCAAATGTTTCCATCGGAGCAGCCGCTGTAGAGCAATCTCCCATCTGGGCTCCAGGCCAGCGAGTACACCGTGCCGCCCTGACCCGAAAGCTGCTGCACGTTCGTGCCGCTCTGGGGGTCCCAGAACTGGACGAGGGCATCACCCCCGCCGGTGGCGAGAAGGTGCCCATCAGGAGCAAAGGCCACACAGTTGACGATTCCGTTGTGCCCGCCCGTCCAGAGTAGGATGCCACTAGCGACGTCCCACAGTTTGACCATATTATCCCAGCCCCCACTAGCCAGCGTGCGTCCATCCGGGCTGAAAGCAAGCGCAGACACACCGGTGATGTGTGCCGGCAAGACCTGGTGGAGGGTCTTGCCGGCCTCTGCCCACACCCACACTTCCCCCCGCCAGGTGGCAGCGGCCCAGTACTGCCCGTTCCTGCTCATAGCGACAGCTGTGATGGAATCGAAGGGCTGGGTGAAGACGCTGTCCTGCAAAGTCGCTCCCGAAAGCCGCGCATCTTGCATCTCGACGCCTTGCAGCGACACGCCGCGCAATAACAGCTGCGACAGATCCAGACCACGCAGGTCCCCGCGCAGCAGCCGCAGCAGCGCCACCAGGTTGGCCGGGCCATACCCCTGGGCCTCCTGGGCCCGTTCGCGCAACGTCTCGAGCTCTTTGCGCAGCCGCCCCTCCAACTCGGCTCGCTCCTGATGCACGCTCTGTAGGCGCGCAAGCACGGGTGCCAGCAGCAACCGCTCCTGGGTCTGCCGCACGTACTCCTTGGCCTGCGCCTGAGCGAGGCTATGCTGCAGGAGCCGTTCCAGCCGCCCTTGCTGGATCTCCTGGCTGGCCGTGGTGACCAGCTTCGTGGTCACGTACTCCAGCACCACCGACTGTAAGGTGAAGCTACCGGCTCGCTGCCCCCGCTCGATGAGACTGTGCCGCCGCAGGCCATCCACGGCTTCCAGCACCTGCACGCGCGACAGCCGGGATACCAGCACCGCGAGCAGGTCATCGAGGGTCACCGGCTCCCGCAGGATGGCCAGCCAGCACAGCACCGTTTGTTCCAGGGGGGAGAGCCGCGCCCATTGCTCCTCCAGCAGCTCGGTGATGTCACCAAAAATCACCGTCCCCCCAGCCAGGAACGGGTCGATCTCTCCGCCAAAGAGGTCGGCGATGGTCTCGGCCACAATGTTTAAAGCCAGGGGGTTGCCCGAATACGCCTCCACCAGGTGAGCGCGCTCCTGGGAAGAGCCTCTGACCTCGTGCTCGGCCAGCAGCTGCTCACCGGCAGCCGCATCCAGCCCTCCGAGGCGCAAGGAGCGCACCAGCGTGTGCCTGCCCTCCAGGGCGCGCAGGGCGGCGGGTTTCTCTCGCGAAGTGAGCAGCAGGCAACTCTGGTGCGTCGTTTCGCCTACCCGCCGCAGCAGGTGTCCATACGCTTCAAAGCCGGGACGCAGCCGTCCCAGCACCTCGCCTTCTTCCAGCAGCACTTCCAGGTTATCGAGCACCAGTAGCACCCGCGAGGTACGCAGCTCCTCGAGCAAGAGGCTCAGGCGCCGCTCCAGGCCCTGGGAAAGCCTCGCCAACGACTCAGGCGCGAGCACCTGCAGGCAGTTATCCAGCAGGGCGGAGCAGTCGGGGGCATCGCGCAACGAGCGAAAGAGCACGACGTCGAAGTGCCCCGCCATCTGCTGCATGGCGCGCACGACCAGTGCCGACTTGCCCATGCCGCCCATCCCCAGCACGCTCACCATCCGACAGCGCTCCTGCACCATCCAGCGTGCGAGGGTCGCCAGTTCCTGCTCGCGCCCATAAATGCTCGGCACATCCAGCGCCTCACCCCAATCCAGCCGTGGCCCCGGCGTCGGCTGAGGCGCTAGCAACTCGCCTGGTGAGGGTGCATCCAGCGGCACAGCTGGCAGGAGGGGCAGCGCAGGACGCGGTCGGTCGAGTAGCGCCGCGAGCCAGGGTTCATCGAAAAGCACCTTCTGGTGGGCCGCACGCCAGAGTGCGCGGATCTCCTCTTCCTCGCGCCCGGCGGGAAAGGCCTGCTGCTGCACGCACAACGTCAGGAACTCTTTGAGGCGTTCAGCTCTGGGGTAGCTGCTGCCTGCCTCCCACTCCGCCACCGCGTGCCGGGAGATGTGCAGCAGGTCGGCCAGGCCCGCTTGCGTCAAGCCGATGCTCGTGCGCAGGGTCAGCATCAGCTGACCGAAGGCATAGTCTCGTTCTCGATACAAGGTTCTCTTCACAGCGGTCTCCTTCCGCGTGACCCACCGGAACACTGTGAAGCGATGTGAAGAGACACGTCAGCTCATGAACAGTGACTTTCCCAGGCAACACCGCTATACTGGTGTCTGTCGGGTGTGTCTCCAAGCGGGTCAACACCTGTCCGGGGTGGGATGGGGGCACTGCCAAGCGAACCCATCCCGCCCATCGATTCTCCACCTCTATGATAGCAGATTTTCGAGCGGACCATCAGCCGCTCGCTCTCTATTTTGGCATTCCATGGGCGCGCACCAGACCCATGCTGCGGTTGGCTGCCGCCTCGCAAAAGAGCAGGCCACTCAGAGCATGAGCAACACTCCACCCGTTTCATTCCACAATGGACATCCTACGTTCATCTGTAAAGAGGCTTCTCAAGGCGCATCATTTACGAGCCAAAGACTTTGCTTTCTCTATCCTCCAACCACTTCCCAGGCCGTTTTCCCCATTGCCCATCGGCGATCGGTATTGGGGGTACGGGTTTTGCGTTTGTCATGAGACGGAAACCGGAGGACTCCTTTGTGCGGGGAGAGCGAACGCATCCTTGCACACTCGGGGCATTCAACCAGTGCGATGCCACTGTCCAGAAAACGCTTTGACTCGATTGAGATCACCCCAGAAAACGAGCATTTGAGTGTGTTAGCGGTCTGCACCTGGTCTCCTACGGGTCGCGGCTTGCCGCACGCTCAATTCGTGTCTGACCGTGTGTGCTCTGATGCATGTCAGGGGATGCACCTGCAGACGAGACGCCATTCGCGCGATCCAGACCAGCAGGGGCGGCGCCAGGAACCGGTGCCGGGTTCCCGAGCAGAAGCTTCAGTTCTTGAGGTAGGACGAGGATCCGTGCAAAAATCGATCACGGCGTACCCTTGTTCGAGAAAATGCTCTCTGGTCGAAGCAGACGTGGTGGGAGACTTCTCATTCCCTCTACTTTGACTTTCTTGCTCTCAACCCTTAGCCAAGGATATGCTGCCGATTCCCGCCTGGTCTTGCCGGACCTGGTTGGCGAGACGGTGGGCTTGCTGCAAGACCTGCTGGATCGGTGGCCCAGCCAGAAAGCGCGCACGCAGGGTCTCATCCTTGATGCCCTCTGCCAACCCCCCGATGATGGTCGCTGCCTGACCAAAGGCCGTGCGCGCTTGCACCGGATCGCCGGCTGCCTCAGACACCCTGCCCAACGCCGCCTGGATCTGCCAGCGTTCGCCCGGCAAGCCAAGGTCTGCGGCCAGCCCTGCTGCCTGGCGCAAGTGGCCGATGGCTTGCTCGCTCTCCCCATCCCACGCTGAAAGCCTCGCCCTCGACCGCAGGTAGGGAATGCGGTAGCGCCGATTGGCTCCCACACGTTCCCCCAGTCGCTGCACCTCTGCTCTCGCCTGGCGCTCATCCCCCCCTCGCAGTAAGGCCTCCGTTTCATAATGGGAGGAGAAATCCTGCGGGATCACTGCCCCATCAGAGCTCCTGCGCGCGGTGATGGCCTCCAAGGCATAGCGGGAGGCCTGGTCCCACTCTCCGGCCTCGGCAGAGTGCATGCAGAGCCGCGAAAGGGCGGGCGCGCGCAAGGTTCTGAGGTCTAACGTCTCGGCCGTGGCTTCTGCCTCTGCGAGGGCCCCCTGCGCCTCTTGCCACTGCTGCACGGCTTGATAGACACTCCCTAAAACAGGGAGAAGGCGCTGGAAGTTGATCGTCGGAGGAAGGGTCCGCGCCAGCGCCACGGCGTGTTGGATGAGCGCGAGCGCCTCTTCATAGGCCCCCGCCTCCAGTAATCCTTGCGTGAGGCTGAGCATACTCAGGATTTGAGCCCAGAGGTTCTTGATCTCTTGGGAGAGCGCCAGCGCCCTGCGGCTACTGCGCAGGCTGTGCTGCACCTGCCCGCCATTGACTTGTGCGAAAGCCAGCAGCACCCAGCACAAGGCTTCTGTCGCGCGATGCGTCAAGGGTTGGGTGGGCGGAGCGCCAAGCAGAAAGTGTGGAAGTGACAGCTCTGGCGAGGCGACAGGCTCGGTGTGTAGTCGCACATACAGCGCCAGGGCCGCTTCCTCACAGTGGACGGCTTGCTCAAAGGCTCCTCTGAGAATATGGATCGCTCTAAGGGAGGAGAGACTTCTGGCTTCCAGTTCCCTGTCCTGTAGGCCTCGTGCCAGGGAGAGCGCACGCTCTCCATGCACCAGGGCACGCTTTGGGTCATCCCACGCGATGGCTGTGATCTGCGCCAGGTTCCACGCCGTTTCCGCCAGCGCTCGCTGATCGGAACTGGTCTGGGCCATGTGCCAGGCTTGCTCCAGCAGCGCTTGCACCTGTGGCCTGTCCTTCGACTGTTGCACCGCCAGGATCGCCAGACGGTTGAGGGTCATGCTGACCAGCGCGGCCAGCTGGTGCTGCTTCCCATAGGCTAACAGCTCTTCATAGGCCAGCTGGGCCTGCTGCCAGGCGTTCTGCAAGGTATAGGCCCGCCCCAGGGAGGCGTAGAGGTGGTCGACCTCCGAGGCTGGCAGCCCGCTCTGCATCGGCTGGGACTGCTGGAGCAAGGCGTGCCCCTGTTGGTAGTGCCTGATGGCGTCTGCGACGGCAAAGACGGCCATCGCCTCATCCCCGGCCTGCACGCTATAGCCATAGGCGGCCTGGGCCTCTCCGCAGACCCTGGCATGATAGGCCAGCTCCGAGGCGCGCACTCCCTCGCTCTCCAGCCTCGCCAGGGCGCGCTGGTGCAAGACCTGTCGTCGTGCCGCGCCCAGCTCGGTGTAGACCACATCGCGCATCAGGTCATGGGCAAAGCGATACGTGCCCGCTTGGCCCACCCCTAGTCCTCCCACGGCCCTCTCCTCGCACAAGATGCCGAGGCCTTCGGCCTCCTCTAGGGCCTCGACGCCAGCCTGCACCCCGACCTCGGCCACCTGCCACAGCAGCTTCGCGCTCGCCTGGGTGCCCAGCACGGCGCTGGCCATCACCAACTGGCGCGCTGGCTGGGTGAGCTTGGCCAGGCGGCCCTGGATCAGCGCGCGCACCGAGGGCGGGGCCAACTCGCGCCGGGGCTGGTCCTGGGTGAGGGCTGCGGCCAGGTCCTGGGTCGGCTCCAGCTTCCACGTGCCATCGGCACCCAGCTGAGGCACCAGCCACTGCCGTTCCCGCCACAGCTTGAGCGTCTCCAGCAGGTACAACGGCTGCCCCCCCGTCTGCGCAAACAGGACCTCGCCCAGCCTGAGCAGCGCCCTCTCCTGGTCAGGCCAAGGGGGTGCCCCTGGCCCGGCGCTGGTGGGGCGAACAGGGCCGGGCTCACGCGGCTCCCCTCCTTGTGCTCGACTCCTCCTGCCCGATGAAGGCCTCAAGCAGCTGGAGGGTCTGCGGCTGGCTGAGTGTCTGCAACGGCACCTGCGTAACCGGCAAGTCCCGTCCCAGATCGGCCAGCTGGGCGGCCAGCAGCGACCTGGGCTCCAGTCCTTCCCGGCGCAGCGTGCAAAGCCACAGCACCCGGCTGCCATGCCGGCTCCAGTGCCGGCCCAGGTAGCGCAACAGGTCGAGGGAGGCCCCATCCACCCAGTGCATGTCATCGAGCAGCAGTACCAGCGGCGCAGGCCTGGCCAGGGCGTCGAAGAGCCGCGCCACTGCTTCAAACAGCCGCATCTTGGCGGTCAGCTCATCCTCGGTGGGGGCGGGCAGATCGGGGTAGCGTCCCCGCAACTCCGGCAGCAGGCGCGCCAGTTCGGTCAGCCACGCGTCGTCCAGCAGATCCTCCGGGGCGTTTTCCTCCTCCAGGCGCGGCCGCAGGGCCTCCACCAGCGGTTGATAGGGCAGCCGTCCCCCCATCTCGAAGGCTTGCCCGCTGAGCACCTCAGCTCCCTGGGCCAGGGCCCAGGCCACAAACTCGCGGGCCAGCCGAGTTTTGCCCAGGCCGGCCTCCCCCACCAGCAGCACGGCCTGCGGCTGCCCACCCCGCGCCTGCTGAAAGCCCGCGACGAGCTGGCTGAAGGCGGCGGCACGGCCCACCAGCGGCGCGGTCAGCTCGCTGGGTGGCCTGCTCTCCATGGCCTCGCGACGGGCAGGGCTGCTCCCTCGGCTGGCCGCCGCGCTGGCGCGCATCTGGTCCGCCAGGGCCACGGTCTCCACCGAGGCTGGACGCGCAACTCCTCGGCCAGGCGCGCCCGGAGAGTGGCGTAGACCTGCCAGGCGGCGCTCGCATCGCCCAGCGCCAGGTCCACCCGCATCGGGCGGCGGGAGGCCTCCTCCGAGAGCGCATCGAGGGTCAGCCAGCGCATGAGCGTGGCGCGGGCCG
>WNGK01003364.1_pt1 | contig 17312 bp, 21 predicted proteins | sample 5400601 | NCBI WGS metagenome assembly WNGK01 (sample SAMN13153376, study PRJNA577476) | soil metagenome | isolation source: 60 cm soil or saprolite under Garry oak tree replicate 1 | place: USA:California | collected 2016-06-15
GCAAGCTCTTCTTCCGCCTTGTACAGCAAGCCGTGGCGGTCGAGCCTGTTCCCCTGGATCGGATTCTTCACCCCGAAGCCAAGCGAAAACGAAACCACATTCTGTTGGGGTCACCTGAGTGAAGCAGATACCCCTCTTGTTCAATTATGGACATCAGAAGTGGATCCCTGGCTAGCGCCGGAGTGCAGGATTCTCATGCTCCGCCCCTACGCCTCATCGCGAATTCTTAATTCCGCTAGAAGCTAACCTTGCCAGATTCTGATTGCCGGACTTGGACACAGCACTGGGGACCCACGCAGTACTCTAGGAGGGGCGCAAAGCTCGGGTTGTCAACGGTTTGTCAAAGCTTCGTTAATCGTGGCCACAAAGGAAACATTTCGACGCGCGCCCAGATGCCATTGGACTGCTGGCCTCAGGTGAAGCCGCTCGCCAGGTGCACCACCCGAGCCGCCTTTGCTCGTGTGGAGAAACTCTTTGACGGCCTTCGCCGTAAGGCCAGGCCCTTACAAGGGATGAGCTCGACCCACAACCCAGGGAGAGTCGCCGGATTCCTGTACCTGCTCCTCGTCGTCTTCGCCCCCTTCCGCCTCATCTATATTCCCAGCACTCTGATCGTGCCTGGGAACGCGACCGCGACCGCCAACAACATCGCCGCTCACGAGTTGCTCTTTCGTCTCGGCATCGTCGCCGACCTGTTCTGCGGGACCATCCTGATCTTCCTCGTGCTGGCTCTTTACCGGTTGCTCAAGGGCGTGGACCAGAACCTGGCGGTGCTGATGTGATCCTCGGGGGTCTGCTGCCAGCCACCATCGACTTCCTCAACGTGCTGAACGACGCTGCTGCCCTGATGCTCGTGCGCGGCGCCGATTTCTTGTTCGTCTTCGAGAGACCTCAGCGGGACGCCCTGGCCATGCTGTTCCTCCGTCTGCATCGCCAGGAAATCGTTGCCGCCGAGATCCTTTGGGGTCTATGGCTTTTTCCCTTAGCGATCCTGGTGTACAGATCGCGCTTCCTGCCCCGCTTCCTGGGCGTCTGGCTGATCATCAACGGCTTCGCCTACCTGGCCCTTAGCTTTACGGGCTTACTGTTACCGCAATACGAGCATATGCTGTCTAACATCACCTTCCCCGCCATCCTCGGGGAGATGGCGATCATGCTGTGGCTCCTGATCAAGGGACCGCGGCCTCATCGTCGGTGGCTGGTTAGGCAGCATTACTGGTGTTTTGACAACTCTGGTGTTAGGCGTCACGTGAAGCCGCTCGCCGGATGGCCACACCAGCCGCCTTTGCTCGTGCGGGAGACTCTACCCATGCGTAGCTGGCGCGTGAAATCAATAGCACGCAATATAAAAAAGGCGCGCCCACTCCCGCTGCATGCTCACTTTTGGCTGATTTAGTACCTATACCCTGGCGTCAATTGAAGACGAGTAAACAAACATTGTCCGTCCTAAGAGGCTACGGGAAGCCTGTCGCTCCACTGCTCAGGGTCTGTGCTGATTGATCCCGGCCAGGAAAGAATTTCACCACCGCAGAACGGTCGAGCTGCCTCGTGACTGGAACTCGCGTCTGGTCAGGGGCTTAGCCGCCGCCGCGGTGGGACTCCAGTTGCTAAGGCGAGGCGTGATATCATAGCAGCCCGATCGTAACCTGCGCCGCTCTTTGAAGCGGTTCACAATGGTGAATCCATGCGGTCCAGACGGAATGGTGTCTTCTTATTCCTCGTGCTTTGCACGGTCGCTGGGGCGACCGCGCAACAGACCCGTGACGCCTCGGCCAAGACTCACCCCTCCAGTTCTACGGACGCAAGTCAGCCCGCGCAACCACTCACGTCCGCGACGCTCACGGGTGAGGAAGGCTTGGCTGTTCTTGGTGCCGCACTGAAATCCCACCCACGCCCTCCCCTCAAGTCCGATTGTTCGCACCTCGTGCATGCCATCTATGAGCGTGCTGGATTTCCGTATGCATACGCGAGTTCCACGGACCTTTACAGAGGAATCGCCGAATTCCGCCGTGTCTTCCGTCCGCAACCAGGGGATTTGGTTGTCTGGCCCGGACATGTTGGAGTCGCAGTCAATCCCGCACAGAGCTCGTTCTTCAGCGCGTTACGTTCTGGCCAAGGCATCGAATCTTACGATTCGGCATATTGGAAGGAGCGCGGACGCCCTCACTTCTTTCGTTATGTTAAGAAGGCCCCGGCAACGGTACAGGTCGCCTCAAGCCGCACTGCAAATCTCAAGCCCCATGTGACGGCCAGTCCCGGGTCACAGACGCTGATTCCCCGGAATGCGGGTTTCAACGCAGCGGAAAAGGCTGAGGTTGAGGCTGCGGCCGTGTTATCCCCGCGACATGTTGAAACCAGTCCGGCAGACGTTGCCGTTCCGCGTATTCAACTGTTGCATTCGAAGCGCCCCAAGCCTGCGGAAGTAAGCGCTGCTCTGGGAAAGAATTTCAGCGAGACCGGAGAAGCCCTTCAGGGCGAGAATCTGCTTAAGCTCTCGCGCCGCGTAGTCGTCTTTGACCAGCTCAAAGTGGAACGGGTGCACCTCAAGCGCGATCAGGGTTGGGCCGACGTAGTTATCAATGGTGCGTTTTCGTTGCCCCGGCAAAACGCGAACTCAAAGAGACATACCGAACGGCAGCGTTGGCTTCTGCGTCGCCGTTCACGCGACACCTGGGAACTAGCGCTTCCGCCCGAAGTCATTTACGTTTCGAACGCCTTTGCAGTGCGCCTGTTAGTTCACCAACTTGCCGCGCTCACCGAAGATGCTTCGGGACCGCCCGATAGCACTGACGCGAAAATAGAGTTGGCCCATCTGCTCAGCGCACTTCTCGAAAAGTAGCCGCGTTTCTTATCCGTCTAGCAGCTAGGCTGGGTCGGACGCGGTTTTCCACATATTCCAACAACGCTATGGATTTTGTCATGCCTTCGAGCTGATTCCGCACCAAGGGCGAACCCTTAAGGCCGGTCTCGCCAGTCCGATTTCGCCGATGGGCGGGCATATTTGCGCCAACAATTCCTGACTGGCATCCGTAGTCCACCACCCCTGGACCGTTCTTTCCGCCCGCGGTCGCGGCGGCTCTCGTCCATCGGCGACTCCACAGCAGCCTTCAGTCTGCGCTCATCTTCATGGAATAGCCCAACGAACCGGAAAGGCGGCAGGCTCCAGCAGATCGGACTTAAAATATTCGCTTTGCCCATTCGTCTACAAGGTAGATGGACGGTACTTTTAGAAAACAGTGGATGATGGTACAGCAAGACCAGCAGATCTCGGAAGCGATCGAGCGGGAAAGACCCCGGCTGCGCAACTTCATCCGTAGGCGGGTGCCCGACCAGAGTGACGCAGAAGACATTCTGCAGGAGGTCTTCTCCGAACTCGTCGAGGCCTACCGGATGATGAAGCCGCTGGAGCAGCTTACCGCCTGGTTGTTCCGGGTCGCCCGCAACCGGATCACGGACCTGTTCCGCAGCAAAAAGCGCGAGGCGTCAACAGAACCGGCAGTCACGACCGAGGACGGCGAGACCCTCCAGTGGGAGGATCTGCTGCCCGCGCCAGACGCTGGACCTGAGTCGGCCTACGCACGAAGTGTGTTGCTTGAGGAGATGGATGCGGCCCTGGACGAACTGCCCGAAGAGCAACGTGAAGTATTCGTGGCTCACGAGTTCCTGGGTTACAGCTTCAAAGAGCTCGCCGAACAGACTGGCGTCAGTGTGAACACGCTGCTCTCCCGCAAGCATTACGCGGTCCTGCACCTTCGCGAGCGCCTTCAGTCCATCTATGACGATTTCAGGAAAGAATGAGGACAACAAGTATGAAAAGGCATTGGGTTCTGCGGGGATTGAAGTTCTTGCTGTTTGCCGCGCTGTGCGTCACCGTGTTTAGTTTCGTGGTGATGAGACTTTGGAATTGGCTGATGCCGGCGCTTTTTGGCTGGCATTTGATCAATTTCTGGCAAGCGCTCGGGATTTTGGTTCTTAGCAAGATCATTTTTGGCGGATTGCGGGGCCACCCGGGGCGGCACATGTACTGGCGTCGCCGCATGATGGAGCGCTGGGAACGGATGACCCCCGAGGAGCGAGAGAAGTTTCGCCAAGGCATGCATGGACGCTGCGGATCATTCGGAGGGCCCACAGCGGAGCGGAAGGCGTGAGTGGGGGGAACAGTCCCCTGAGCAAACGTGGACTGGTTGGGCACCGCGTGATTGATATTCGCTTCCACTCTTTTGGCTGGGACAGCCGCGGTGGCTGCGAGTTCCGGGAGAATTGAAAACATGCTGACGATAAATGTTGAAAGTATCAGTGAGGTCGTGGTTCTGCGCTGCTCGGGCAGAATTGTGTGTGGTCATGAGACTCCTCTTTTGTGCTCGGCTATGCAGCAGGAGTCGCGGAACGTCGTTGTTGACCTAACCGAGGTTGATGCCATCGACGCGGCGGGAGTCGGGGCTCTGCTTTCGCTGCAAGCCGCCGGTGTTTATCTCAAACTACTAAACCCTTCCCGACAGGTGCGGGGAATATTGAAGGCGACCAGACTGAACTCCATCTTCGAAATCTGTGAATCTCAATCGATTGCCGAGACAAAACAGTCAATGCAGGAGGGCAGATCGGACAATCAGTCTGAAAGATTCACATTTGCCTCTAGTCCGAACGCTTGAGGAAACGTGCAGGGGAACAAGTGTGCACGGTTGCCTGTACGGGCCGTCCGCGGTGTGGCAACTGAATCGCATGACCGTTCTCGGGCATCGAAGAGAGGCGGCGGAGAGGTGCTATAGCAATATGAAGCATCTGAAGAGGTTGGAAGAGGAAGTTTCCGCGTGGCCGAGATATCGGTTCACGCGCACCGCTTTGGCGGCAGAGAATTCCGTTTCGGAAATGCAGAGGTCGGCACGGGCACGAGGGCGGCATTGTTGATATACCGTTTCCCCGTTCAGTTCGCGATGCTCTCCTGGCGGAAGGCCTTGCCAAGGGGCACCCCTGGGTTCCAAACTCGGGCTGGATCACGTTTCACGTCCGAAGCGATGAACACCTCAACCACGCGGTTTGGCTTCTGCGGCTGTCCTATCTTCGATATGCCATGAAGGCAGCTCCCGACCCCTGCGAGCTGCTCGATCGGCAAAGCCAGGAACTGGATCTGAGTCCGCACTTCAGGTCGCTGCTCGAGCCTTTGCTGCCTGTAAAGGCAACCCGTGGTTCGATTGGTTCGATCGAGCTGCTTACAACGTAACCGCTACCGCGGTATGCTTTAAGGTTCGGGGTCAGCACCGACCTGTAGAAGTAGTCTCGTCCGTCCTTCCTAATCTTCGAACCGCTCACTCGACATCCGGAGCTCTCTGAGCGACGTGTTTCACACGCCACCTCCGTCCATCATCACGATCACGAATCGGCACCTCATAAACACCGGAAGTCACTGTCAATGCAAGAGCGAGGTTACGCCGACAATCCAACGGATTTAAGGTCTGATAGAAACAAGTCCGTAGGGCAACAACCGGCGAGGCTCCCAATCAGAGGGGTGTACGGAATTGCTTCCTGAATCCTATCTTCGAGCCCGGTGCATCTAAAATCGGAGTCAAGGAGAAGGAGAATGTACCATGAAGATCACCGAACTGTTGCTGGCTGAACTTGACCGCGAGGCGGTGGGGATTCGCAAGACGCTGGAACGCGTCCCGGAAGGAAAGAACGACTGGAAGCCACATGAGAAGTCGATGCCACTCGGTAATCTGGCAACGATTGTTGCCACCATCCCGGCGTGGCTCGACATGGTGGTGAACATGGACGAGCTGGACATCAATCCGCCTGGAGGCCCGAAGTTCAGGCCGCAGGAGTGGAGGACGCGGCGCGACCTGCTAGGGCAGTTTGAGGCCAGCCTAAACAAGGGACGCGAGGTCCTGCAGCAGACCACGGATGATCACCTGCTGAACACCAAGTGGCGCATGCTGGCCGCGGGCAAGCTGATGAGCGAGCAGCCACGCTACGTCGCGATCCGCGACGGCGTATTCAATCATATGGCACACCATCGCGGGCAGCTGACCGTATATCTGAGGTTGAACGAAGAGAAGGTCCCCGCGATCTACGGTCCATCAGCTGATGAAGGCAAGGGATGATCCATCCATCTCCAGCCAGACATTTGTGGTCGCGGTTGCGGGTTTCGATTTGATGTGAACCCCGACGGAACACCTAAGCAAGGGTGGAATGGGCTCATAGAGTTTAACCCGGGGGCAACGCAAGCCGAAAGAGATGCCGCACTTGCATTGAACATTCATTGCTTCCACCATATCGGTTGGCTGCAAACATATCGCGGACCTGCTCCCGACGATGTGGCAGCGTAGTGGGTCAGACTCCGTTACAAGCCGATTTGCACGATTATCGCAGCGGCTTGAAGAGTCACACCGATTCCCCTCGCCGGATGATTTCTGAGTTCCTGAAACGTCATCAAGGAATCCAAGGCCCCAGAGTCTTCTGTAAGTTCGTGAATTCTAGCCTTATTTCGGCGCCGGCTCCGTTGCTTCGCGACTCGTCTAAACAATGGAGCGCCCCAACTGCCTGCTGCTAGCACAGCCCCGAAAAGAATAATCGCGTCGATGCTCGCCCGGCCCTCGCGGGACCAGTAGACGTCCCTCAGGTTCAACCGTAAGTGTCAGACGAAACACACGGTTGACAGATTGAATCGCAGCCAGCGTGACTTCGCCACCGCACCAGCGAATTCTCAGGCAGCGCAACGCCTGATTTCGCCGATATCCCCATCCAGCCGTTTGTAAAACCACCTTTCGTTCAGGGGTGGATTACTACCGGTTTGCCCGGTCGGGAGCAATCGGCACAATAACCGGGGGGTTTGGAGCTTTTAACAAGACCCTGATTTCGACATTTGAGGAACGCGCCTGACAAGTAAGACGGAAAAGCCCGCCTTTCCGCATCTCAGACCCCGCGCACCAATTCAAACAGCGTAATTTCCGGCCTTGACCCGAAGCGACTGGGGTAATCGACGGTGCCGATGCCGCGATTGACGTAAAGCTGTGACTCGCCCTTTTGAAACAATCCTCGGACGTAGGGCGTGATAAGGCGGCTGGGCGACAGGCTAGGGTGGATAAACTCCAACGTCAGTTGGCCTCCGTGTGTGTGCCCTCCAAGACTCAAGTCGATTCCCAGCTCGGCGGCACGGTCGAAGGTGTTTGGGTTGTGGCTCAAGAGAATGTTAACCGTGTCGGGAAGCAGCAACTGTTCGATGCCCGGAAGATATTCCCTCACTGAGTGCCCGGGGGCTTCCACGCGTCCGCGGCGTGACTCGTAGTCCACACCTATCAAATTGAGCACGCTGCCACCTGCGTTGATCGCCGCACGATCCCCACGGAGGATGCGAGTTCCCCCAGCCGCGAAGAGCCGCGTGATGGAATCCTCGGTTTCAGTGTAAATCTCATGGTTGCCGAGGCAGCCGAAAACGCCGAAGGGCGCTTTGAGGCCTGAGAGCGCCTCGACCACCACTCCTTGTGCCGTCTCATCCCAGGTGATATAGTCCCCGGTCAGCACCACCAGGTCCGCTTTCTGCTGCTGCGCGATGGCGGCATACTTGCGAATCTCCACGGCGCTCATGAAGGCGCTAATGTGGAGATCGGAAAGCTGCACGATGCGGAAACCGTCGAAAGCTTTGGGCAGCCGCCGCAACTTGATCTGCTTGTGAGTCGTCTCAAGGTTAAGTCGGCCGTAGAAAAGTCCATAGGTGCCGGCAACAAAGGGTGCAGCGCTCAGAGCAATAGCCGTTTGCTCGAGGAAGCGGCGCCTGCTGGGGAAGGGCAGCTCGGGTCGGCGACAAATTATCAATTTCTTGAAACTCCAACTGACTACCCGCGCGACCCGATCGGCAGCCCACAATAATAGTGCGACCAAGAATCCGAGGAACGAACCCAACAACCACAACTCAAACGGCGCCTCCAGCAGGGCCGACCGGAGGGTCAGGCCAGTACCCTTAAACATCTCTCCACCGCTGAACAAGTAGTAGGCGAGCAGGGAAAAATAGATTGTTAACCCCGCAGCCCCGAAGCCCCAGCGCCAGCGCTTGCTCGAGATCAGCCTTTTACCCAATTTGCCGACGCGGCGTATCCAGAAGACCTGGCTTGCAATGAGGACCACGGGAATAGCACCGAAGAACAGGGTGTAGAAGCGGCCGGATTCATCGGGATGTACGAGCAGGAAGACAGCGTAAGCGAAGATCAACGACCAAACGATGACGCGCTTGTGAGTTTTTAAAGCAGTGATCGTCTTTGCCATCCTCATGGTCAAAACCTCTGATTCCGGCGTTCGTGGGACGCGTCTGACGGGTCAGGTTGGGAACGTCAAGTTCCCGACTTCCGCAGTCAGACCTCGCGCACCAATTCGCTGACGTAGGGAGTCTCCGGGCGTACGAGAGTCTGGCTCCGGTGGACGAACGAGAGCGCCAACTGGCCGCCGTGGCTATGCCCGGCCAGCGTCAAGTCGATGCCCAACTCGGCGGCGCGATCAAAGCTGTTGGGGTTGTGGCTCAGAAGGATGTTGAGCATGTCCGGCATCACCAGTTTTTCGCTTGCCTCAAGATACCGGTAGACAAGGTGTCCGTCATGATCTCTGGAGAATCGCCTTTGCTGATAGTCAACACCGATCAGGTTCAGCACTTCGCCGTGCGATTGAATGAGCGCCCGCTCTTGGCGGAGGATGCGAATCCCCACCGCGGCAAAGAGTCGTGTGATGGAATCCTCGGTTTCAGTATAGATCTCATGGTTGCCAAGGCAGCCGAAAACACCGTAGGCGCACGAAGGCCCGCGAGCGCTTGCACCACATCTCCTTCTGCTGCGGGATCGTCGGCGACGTAGTCGCCGGTCAGCACCACCAGGTCGGCTTTCAACCCAGTGGCGATTGTGACGCAACGGCGAATCTCGACTGCGGTCATGAATGGACTGATGTGAAAGTCGGAAAGCTGGACGATGCGAAACCCCTGAAAGGCTTTGGGCAGGCGTGCGAGCGCAATGCGCGGGCGAGTGACTTCCACATCGAGCCGGCCGTAGAGAAGCCCGTAGGCCGCGGCCACAAAAGGCACGGCGCTCACCGCGACGGCGGCCTGCTCGAGCAACCGGCGGCGGGCGGGCGAAGGCGGGTCAAGAGCTATGGCACCAGGCATGGGAGCGGCAGCGTGGCCAGCCGCAGCCTTGCGCGCTTCGCGGTAAACCCACGCTGCAGCGCGCGTTGCGCGGTCTACCGTCCAGAAAACCATCACCAAGCCGAAGCCCACCCATGATCCTACAAACCACCACCAGAAAGGCGCTTCAAACAGAACGTGGCGCAGCGTCAAATGGGTCGAATCGCCCTGCGGGATTTCCCACGGGCTGATGTAGGGGCCGGTGTTGTAAGCGAAGAAGAACAGATAGACAACACTCGCGATGACCGTAAGCCAGGCGCGCCGCGGCTTCCCGGGGATGAATCGTTCCCCAAGGCAGACGATTCGACGAATCCAGAAAGGTTGGCTGGCAATCAACATCACGAAGGCGAAGGAGAGCGGGAAATAGAAAGGGCCCGCCTCGCTCCAACTGGGAGTCAGCCAGAAGGCGCCAATGGCAACCAACCAGAAAGTGAACACGCGCTTGTGAGCTCTGAGGAAACTGATCGTCCTTGCCATTTTCATGCCGGAAAAGTACGTCGACTCAATCATCACAGGTTTCCTCCCGAAACCGTGGGAAGTTAAGGAAACCTCAGAGCCAGGTGGGTTTACTTTCCAGATTGCCCGGAACCGTCATCGGAATTTGCGCCACGTACAGGAGCAGTCACCCGCACCGCTTCCTCCTTTTAGACGGTCTGACGCGGCCAAACTCGGCGTCCCGGCGGCAAAAAGATCGAGACTTTCCTCGGCCACAGGAGCACGGTGAGCCAATTGCGGGACTTTAGCGCGTTTGGCCTTCGAAAGAGGTTGTGAAAACATCTCCGCGCTCAGCAGGGCAACGTACAGGGAAAGGCCAATTAGCGCCGCTCCCCCAAAGATGTAAGCCGTGCAGTACAGAAGGATCCGAAATGCCACCACCGGTTCCGGGCCGAAGCTTGGATATCCCATGACCATTTCCTAAGTGTTGGCAGCGACCGCTGGCCCTAGGCAGCAAACGGGGCGGGCGGGGTTTGTCGCTCTGCATTACGGATCAGCAATTAACTGAAAGGTCCCGGTTGCTGATCATTTGATCGAGGCGTGTCGCCATGTTCCAGGTCCCCACCTTAATTACCTGGAGCGAGCACGAGTTGGGGTGCTGGCGCGAGGATTCACCACCGCCGCTATGTAGTCAATGAAGGTGGTGTGATTTCGGCATTAATTTTCGATTACCTGCTAGCCCATCCACGAGCAACGAGTTACGTGCCCGAAAATCGGCGTTATACTAGCCCACTAGATTTATGTCGGTGGAGACCCAAAGCGGCAAGCTCCGTCTCGACCTTTCCCGCTACGAACTGAGCCGCGATGGTCAACCCGTGAAGCTGGAACGCCAGCCGATGGAGCTGCTGATTTTCCTTGTCCAGCGAAAAGGCCAACTAGTCACCCGCAACGATATCGTTGAGAAACTCTGGGGCAGAGACGTATTTGTGGACGTCGATCGCAGCGTCAATGCCGCTGTTTTCAAGATTCGTGCGGCGCTGAAGGACGATCCGGCTGAGCCGAAATGTCTGGAGACAATTATCGGCAAAGGCTACCGTTTCATCGGCGAGGTCGAAATAATTCCAACCCCTGCGGGCCAGCAAGCGGCCGTAGTGCAGCAAGGTCCCCCCTCAGTGGCCCACCTGGGTTCGCTGCGTGCGGTCACGATTTCGATTCTTGCCGCCCTGGCGGTTTTGGCGTTGTTGTATGTCTCAAATGTAGGCAGGTGGCGAGAGCGACTGCCGGGGCGGGCGACTCCGGGGCCTATCCAGGCGTTAGCGGTATTGCCGCTGGAGAATCTCTCTCACGATCCGGAGCAGGACTATCTCGCCGATGGAATGACAGAAGAATTGATCACGACTCTGTCTAAAATCGGCGCTCTTCGCGTCATTTCGCGGACGTCAGTGATGCGTTTCAAGGGAACCCGCCAGCCCCTGCCAGAGATTGCGCGCGAGTTGAATGTGGACGCTGTCGTGGAGGGATCGATTCTGCGCTCCGGCGATCGGATTCGTATCTCAGCGCAGTTGATCCAAGCTCCGCAAGATAAGCAGATCTGGGCCGAAAGCTATGACCGGGACATACGGGATGTTCTTGCCCTGCAAAGTGATGTGGCTGGTGCCATAGTGGAGCAGATCAAGGCCAAGATCACTCCGGCAGAGGCGGTGAGGCTGTCTACAGCGCGGCAGGTCGATCCTCAGGTCTACCAGCTCTACGTGCAAGGACTTTACTACTCGGACAAGGGCAGCGAGCAGTCGGCGAGGGAGAGCCGGGAATATTTCCAAAAAGTTATCGAAAAGGATCCCGGCTATGCGCTTGCCTGGGCCGGACTCGCCCAAGCCTACAATCGCGTGGGGGACTATGCGCGCGCCAAAGAATCTGCCAGGAAGGCAATAGCTCTTGACCAAACCATCGGCGAGGGGCACGCGACGCTCGCTTTCGCCACATGGCAAAACGATTGGAATTGGAGCATCGCCGCGGAGGAGTTTAAACGTGCCATTGAGCTCAGCCCGAATAATTCGCTCGCACACCATGGCTACGCCGCCTACTTGTCAGCTTTACGACGTCATGATGAAGCCTGTGACGAGATGCAACGTTCACTTGAACTTGATCCCCTCTCCCCTCTGGCGAACGCCAACCTGGGTTCCATCTATTGGTCGAGTCACGATTTCGATCGAGCAATTCAACAACTGAAGAAGGCATTGGAAATAGATCCAAACTTTCCCGATGCACATCTTTATCTCGGCATGGTTTACGAAAGTCTGGGAAGCTACGACCAAGCGTTGGCGGAATTCGAGAAATACAGAGCTCTGGGGAATCCCCCCGAGGCTGAGGCAGAGATAGCCCATCTTTTTGCTCTGCAGGGCCGCCGGGCAGAAGCTCTGGAACTGCTCAACGACTTGAAAGCCAGACACAAGGCCGGTGAAATGCCCTCTTATGACATCGCTCTGGTGTATGTCGGACTCGGCGACAAGGACCACGCCTTTCAGTGGTTGCGAAACTCGTATGCGGAACATTCCGACAACCTGATGGAAATCAACGACGATCTAAGATTTGAAGCATTGCGGCCCGACCCGCGCTTCCGAGACCTGCTGCGCAGCGTGAATTACCCGGAGTAGTGGGTCAGTGGGCCGGCCTTCTAAAGCCCCTCTGGACCCTGCTACGGCGCAGTTGCTGACATCAGCCTGGCGCTTCATCCTGGGTTCACGTGTGTCGCCACAGGGACGGCTGGGTCGCGCTTTAATCCACTACTTGTCGAACTGGGCGAGGAGATTGGGAATGGATTGTCGGCATAACCGGCTAATCTCTGCCCATTTCTCAGGGGGTGCGGAGCTTGCGCGCTTCGCCGAGAATCTTGGTGAGCCGGTTTGAGAGGCGATCGAGGCAAGCACGAGAACGGCTGTGTGGCAGCGTGCGGCGGAACATCTCCAGCACATGTTGAGCAGCTCCAGCACATGTTGAGCAGCGAGCAAAGAATCGATGACTCCATCGAGGCTAGCTCGAAGGCGTGCGGACGGCATCTTTGGCTGGGGAACAAGATGCCGGGTGGGGACTGAGCAATATTGTCCACTTTACGAATGGTTAGTTTCTAACACTGTCAGTAGCACATGTTATGTCCGGTCCGAATAGCACGTGATATGTCCGCTCTTCAGGCGGCGAGAGCAGGAGCACATGCAAAGCATGTTCTCTTCTCGAAGGCCGTGGTGGAGCGGGCCAGCAGCGTACCGATTAAGGACTAAAGCCCAACCCCTGAGTAGACTTCGTGCGAACCAACCTTGCGTGACTGGAGGTGAGGGTAACTTTAGTTCGGAGTCATACCGGGACAAGCGCCTATACTTGAAGCTATGAGACATTACACCATCAAAATGATGAACGGCTTTAGCACGTTCAAGTGCCTACTGTGTAAACACTCCGTCACCACACGGGAGTTCAGCAGCCAGAACGGCAGCTGCCGCACTCAAGCGGCAAAGACAATGAATGAGCACGCGGTGGCTGCACACAACCGCTCCACACCCATGTCGCCGCATGATGCGCAGATGTGGCACGCGCATTAAACGCGCATTTCGCCAGAAGCTAAGGAAGGCGGTGCGGTATGACGCCTGAAACGTGTTAAACAATCCGGCGCATCCACTCGCCCTGCGGATCTCACTCGACCGTGCTCTTCGAATCTCACCTACCGGCGCGTGCGGCGCAAGCAGGGTGGATTCCTCCTAAGCACGTACCGCGCAGAACTCGCCAAGGACCCCACCAGCCGTGCCACCGAATCTTCTCGCAGTATCGTGATTGCTCTTTGGCACACCATTAAGCAAATCTACGGAAGTGCCGTTGCGCGAGACGTGGCCAACATTTCTCAGCGGAAATCGCCGACAACCATCGCATTGACAGCCCTATGGGATCAGCGTACCGTTAGAGATGAGTGAGTCACGTTCTCTCCTCATTCAGATCCTCTGAAACTAAGTCAGCCCATCTGAAGTTCGCTCCCCTTAGCTTCTACAACTCAGGAGGTTGATGTGATTGATCCAAAAATCAACATTCGCTCGAAATCTGCCCTTTCCGCACAAGTCAACAATCATGCGGGTATGCCTCTCGCGGACTCTGCCGTGCAAACCCGCGCTTACGAGCTCTTCGAGCTTGGCGGCAGAATAGATGGCCGTGCGGAACAGGATTGGTACCAGGCAGAAAACGATCTGAGAGCCCGCAGCCAATAAGCGTAGTGGACAAAATGTACACCGGACCTTTTAGCGAGGCACTACGTGAAACCCACGCTGCCCGAAATGGGAGTTGCCAACCGGTTGGACGAGCTGGAATGGGACATTATTCAGGCAAGGGCGAAAAACCAGACTTAGATCCGTTGGGATGGACTGATCGTGAGTTTCATCCTCGACGCGATACTGGGACACAAGCGTGAAGGCATCAAGGTGAGCGCTGCCGTCGGGACGAGGTTTCCCACCACCGGAACTCAGAGAATACACCGACAGAAGGACTTCCCAAAGGTGTTGCTCTGAGGGTGTAAAGACCCTTTCCCATCGTGAAATTTCCTACTTCAAAGCCTGCCTCGCGCGCATTGAACGTGTATCCTCCGCTATTCCTTTCAATCTTGGCGCATGTCACGCCTTGCGAGCAGGCCGAATTCCGGCCTTTCGGGGTGCCTGACTCTCAAGAGGCCTCTAACGTTTCTCAATCGAACAGGCCAGCAGTTCGTCCAGTAATGTGTTCAATCTCCAAGAGATCGCCGGCAGCAGTTGCCGCCGGCGACTAAAGGTTGAGAATCGCTGCTCCGCACTTTAGCCTAGTCTAGCAGGTTGCGGAAAAACTCGTTCGAAAGGAAATAACTCACCAGCCATAAACCTTTCTTTCTCCATGCGTCGGCCTGGCGCAATCGCCCCCTAACACCCAATCTCGATCACATCTGACGGAGTTCAGTCGTCGTCCGGGTCGGTCGGCGGTCTCCGGTCATTCAGAAACTGCTCCGCACTCACCGCTGCCGGGATCGCTTGAAATTTCAGTGGTGTCTGTTTGAAGTTGAAGCAGTCGGAGAGATCGTCGGCGTAGGCATCGGCATAGCCGAGCGACGGCAGGCCGAAGTTTTCTTCGATGAACCTGAGGATGCTGCCGAAATCGTGCGGAGTGTGGGAAATATGGGCCGCCTTGGCGTAGGGAGAGACGACGATCAGCGGCACGCGGAATCCGTATACATAGCCGCAACCCCACTGCGCACAGTTCACCAGCACTTTCGGCGGCGGGACGTGATCGTACCAGCCGCCCCAATCGTCCCAGGCAACGATGATCGCGGTATTGGACCAGTACGAACTGTTGCCGATTGCATTCACGATCGAAGCTACCCACGAGGGTCCTGAACCGTCGTTGCCCCCCGGATGATCGGATGCTCGGCCGTCGGGGATTACCCAACTCACCGATGCCAACTGGTTGCTCGCGATGTCCGTCAAGACCTGGGTCTGCGGGATGATCACATTGCTCCAGGCACTGCCTGTGCAAGCCAGTTTGCCGTTTTGGGTTTGTGGCTGGCAGATGTGCTGGATCGCGTCAGGGCCGGTCCAGATCGAGCCCGCCGAAGGCGCGTAATAACGCCAGGAGATGCCTTTGGCGTCGAGCAGATCAGTGAGTGTGTGGTGCTCGTAGCAAGGGTACTGGCTGGACGATTCCGTGCCCGACGGGTCTATTAACTCCACTGTCGTCCCAGCTTCAGCAATGCAGCCCGCAAAGTTACTGGCGCCGCTGAGATTCTCCGATGCGAAAAGGTTGCTGGTGGCGGTCGGCGCCGAGGTGCCGGAGATGATGAATTGATGAGCCGGAAAGCTGGGTCCCTGGTTGGTCTGGAACATGCGGTCGCCGAAGGTATATTGCTCGGCAAGGGCAAAGTAGGGCTGAACGTCGGATGGATTGACGTACATGAACTGCGGGTTGGGATGCGCGTTTGGAGGGCAGTTGGCGGGTGGACCGCATGGGATTAGGTCCGCCCCGTCCATTTTGCCGCCGTCGTACATGGAAACGAAGGCGGAATGGGCGTGGCTGAGGTCGTAGTTCTGGGGGTCGGAGCCGGTTGTGCCCAGGTCGATGGGACTGAGCGGAATGGTCTGCCCCTGGGAATTGACCCCCGAGTTGTGGATGTCGGCTCCGTTCTTGATCAGGACTGGATCTTGAAACAGGTTGTCGGGCGTGCGATTCTCTTGGAAGATCACGACTATGTGCTGAATGAGCGGGGAGTTGGGCGAGAGGCTTTTGGCACTTCCACTGCAGCCATTTAAGGTCAGCAAGAATCCTGCCGTGCTCACCAGCACAAACATCAAGCAAAGACGGAAGCGAGTCATGGAGAGGTTCCCTTGGGCGGAGTCTTCGATTTGTCTCTAAAGGAGACCCGCCCCTAGTTCCCCGTAAACCCGGCTGCCGGGTTTTCCACTCGCTGAATTCTCCTCAAATTCTGTCGGCTGGTACCAGAAAACTCTCTTGTTTCCACAGCGCGAACTGATAATTAAGGAGGCATGCGCGGAAAAGACGAGCAACAGTTGGATGTGTTCATCCAGGTGAAACAACACAACCTTATTGCGTAGGAATCTGATCGTCTGTTCCAAACCGCTCACATGTAGAGAGAGGCGAACCACACACCGATCGGACTCTTCCTGATTTACGCTGCTGTTCGAGTTCGTAACCAGCGGAAGCGGTCCAGGTATTGGAAACTTTTTGGTCCTGATGATGCCGGGAGTGCGGCCTGATGCGCTTCCACGGTTGGTTTCAAGGTTCTAGTCATGAACTTACTGAGACGACGAAGTGCGAAGGAAAAGCATACCAGTCCCAGCACCCAATCAAACCGCCTCCACCACCACACATCAATAAAAAGAGCTCCCAGCGCCCTGGGTAGCCCTGCCTTGAATTCCAGTCTGCTCGCAACCTAGTGCGGCAAACCGTTCGCTTGACTCAGCACTGCTTGTCCCTGCGACGCAAGGAGTGACTGAGCCTTGGCGTCACCAAAGCTCTGGCCGTTAAACTCGGCGCCATTGAGCAGTCCGATCATCTGCGCAACCAGTGCATCCCGCTGTGTGGTGAGGGACTGGATCTGTCCCTCGACTGAGTTGTAGGTGCTATCGTTCGCGTCGTTCGAAGTTCCTCCTGGCTATTATTTTCCCGCCACGCGCGCGTGGCGCCGCCGACAGCACCACACCCCAAAAGACCGCAGTCTACCCACGAATAATCCCAAGAACTGGTCAGTTTGTTCCGCCTCAGTTCGAAGTGGAGAAAACGTTCTTCCGTTTAAGATACGGAGAACGTATGAGAAACGAGCGCAAGCATTACACCGCTGATGAGAAGGTTGCCATCCTGAGACGACACCTTCTGGACAAGGTACCGGTTTCCGATCTGTGTGAAGAACTGGGTTTGCGGCCCACGGTGTTCTACCGTTGGCAGAAGGAGTTCTTCGAGAACGGAGCGGCCGCCTTCCAATCCAAGGAACGCCCTGCCCGTCAGGTGGAGGAGAAACAGAAACGGATTGAGTTCTTGGAGAAGAAGGTCCAGACCAAGGACGAGGTCCTGGCCGAGCTGATGGCGGAGCACATCGCGTTAAAAAAAAGTCTTGGGGAACTCTAACCAAGAGTTGGGTGGCGCATGATGTGCGCGATCAGGTCGTGGACTTTGTCCGGCGCTGGTCGGAGAAGACCGAGATCGGCGTCGGACG
>WNGK01005648.1_pt1 | contig 17304 bp, 19 predicted proteins | sample 5400601 | NCBI WGS metagenome assembly WNGK01 (sample SAMN13153376, study PRJNA577476) | soil metagenome | isolation source: 60 cm soil or saprolite under Garry oak tree replicate 1 | place: USA:California | collected 2016-06-15
TTTAGCGTCGCGAACCATCTTTCCGCGTAACGAACCAACAAATCCTGCGGAGTACCTCACTGAACAGCCGGAAATGAGTTTCTCACGACGAGGAATCACGGAAGGCCAAAACAAGAAAGAAAATTAGTTTATGAAAAAAGAGATTAAAAGAATCAGCCTAATGACAGCAATACTCCTGACCGTGGCGCTCGCCAGCTCCGCGGTGGAAGCGGGAGTGATACGAATTAATGGTACTATCGCAGGGAGCGAAAGTGACACGCCTTTTCCCGATCCAGCGGAAGGGGTTTATGTTAATGGGAGCGTCACGTCAACCGACACGCAGCTTGGTCCATTCACACAGTTTTATTCGGCCCCACTGGACTTCGCTTTCCTGGGTACGCCACCTGGGGACATCGCGGGAATTCGTTGGATAGTGGGAGACGCCGCCAATGGTGACAGCATTTTAGCGTGGGGGCTTGGACATCTAAGTAATCCTGATTCCTGCGCCAACGGCGATCTTCACCTTGTGGCAACCAATACCATTGTTGGCGGAACGGGCCGGTACGCTGGTGCTAGAGGCAGCTACACCCTCGACCGATGCGTGAATCCTGCGACCGGCGAGACCAGCGGTACCATCAGCGGCACCATCGTCGTAAGAGGACAGTGAGCCGTTGGCACAAAATTCAAGCTGTGATGGATCATGGGATTTGGCGCGTTCCATCCGCGCCAAACCCATCAGCTTTCGGCACGGGGCGCCTCAGATCGGCAATCCCGCTTCTCCGCCTCATTTTTCCATTCCAGCGACGTGTTCCGCGTGCTCGTGTGCGCCGTGACTGTGCAGGGATGGGCGGATACGCAGGAAAAACTCGAAGGCGTAACCGAGATCGTTTCCGTAATAGCGGTCGAGAGTGTCCGGCCGACCGTTGATCGTGAATTGAGTGCCGAGTCCTACATCAAGGCCGTTGCCGTGCGATAAGTCGCGGACGTATCCGAGCGAGTATCCGCTCACCGGAAAAATTTCAGATTCATCGAAAGGCTTAAGAACAAGTTCGTGGCCGGATTTTTGCACGCGTTCCCAGCGCAGATAAATAGTGTTGCGCCCGCGTTGATAATCAGATTCAACCAGGAAAGATTGCGTTTTGCCTTCGCCCGTGTCGTGGTTCTGGCCCCAGACAAAGCTGTTGGACCAGTTGGTATCGTTCCCGAGCGGTAGGCTGTAAATGGCCGACGCCGTTGTGCGATGTCGTTTCAGGGCCGGCTCAAGTGCTTCGGGGCTCTTGATGTAACCGTATGAAACTTGCAGTGCCAGATTTCGCGTCGGATTCCAGGAGAGTCGGCCGCTGTACGAATCGAACTCTGGCTGATCGAAATCGTAACGGTCTTCATCCGGCTCCCGCCCGGTGAAAATGCTGCCTTCAACTTTTACATTACTCCACACAAGACCCGCCGTGGCGACGCCGAAGGTAACGTGCGTCGAATCCTGCCAGTGATGACCAATGGGCGCATCGGGATCATCCATGGCCGAAGGGCGATGCATGAATGTCGGCGGACCGAGCGCTGGTTCGCCCGGATACCCGAAATAAACGTAGCCGCTGAAATCGTGATCGAACTTTTGCGAGAGGCTTACTGATAGTTCGTCGAATAGATCGTGCGGATGTTGCCGATCGTGTAGCGGCTCGCCATTCCACGATTCGCCGCTTTGAAACAGAAGCGGATAACCGCGGCCCTGCTCGGTTAACGGATCGAGGCTCATCATTAGTCGTGCGCCAATTTGCGTACTGTCGCCGAGGGGGTGCGAGTACATTCCCATGATCCAATTCGGCGCATCGATCCGATCATCGCCGCGTCGGGTGCTTACGTTGGTGTAACGCGGGAAAATTGCGCCGTGCAACATCAGCATGTCATCGCCGAACATGAACATGCGGCCGTACATTGGCGATGAATCGGGGAGCCAACTGGTGCCCGAGCCTTCGCGGCTCATCGGATCAGCGAGATTGATGGATGACCGCATTTCCATGTGCATCTCATGGCCCTCATGTGAGGATGTGTGCATCTCGTGGCCGCCGTGATCATGATGCGACATGGCCATCTCGGCTCCATCGTGTATCAGATGGTCTGAGTTCGATGTTGAGCGTTGGACGCCTGCTCGCGATTTATCGGAGTTGGGCGTTCGGCGTTTCTTTTCCTTTATCGGAACGAGTTTCATCCCGCATTTGGGACAATTGCCTGGATGATCCACCACGACTTCCGGATGCATGGGACAGGTGTACTTCTGTTTCTTCTCCTGCTCGCCTGCCGCGCCGTAGCTCTGCGAAGACGGATGCTCGTGATCGTCAGTTGGGCGATTGTGGTCAATCGCCCCTATCTCTGCGCTGACGCGTATGGCGAATGCGAGTACGCAAATTAGACCTACGAATTCTTTTCGCATTTTGTTCTGGTTGTAGGGCAGGCGCCTCGCCTGCCAGCTGGATGAAACGGCAACCGGAGCGGTTGCCCTACAAACAGAACGCGATTACCTGCGCTCTAAGCGCGAGAAGGCGGAGCGTGGGCGAAAAGGCTCTGCTGTAAGATTAATTGAGCGAATGAATGCGCGTCGGGCGGCCCTGTGTCCAACAACAGGGGCGGCAGCGTACGCGCGGCACATTCGCTGCGGGCGCGTTCCTTAACGAAAAAGTCGACGTGGGAAAAATCCGCGTCATCGCGCGCCCAGGTTTTTGACTGTGCAAGAACAACTGCTCGCAGGATTTTGCAGCACTGCGCCTGTGACGATTGCTGTTTTTCCTTTGCCGGTTTGGAATGAAACGGGCACGCCGATTGCGTCGAATCGCTTTTTGTAGCGATCGCAGCAAATGCGCAATGATTAGAGATCGCGATCCAGGAACAGATCGCAAGTGCAACGCCTATGCAACGAATGCTCGCCTTCACGAGAGCCGTACTTAGTCGAACCACAATCAAGAACTCAAACATTTTCTTCTGCGGGATCTACAGCCGACGTGACGGGGCCCGAAGCAATTCCTCCCGGCGGCACGGCTTCGCCTGGCTCGCTTAATTTCTCGCCGGGCTGATCAAATTGCGGTTGTTCTACGCGCGTCGCGAGCAACATCGCGGTGAACAATAACGCAGCCGCCAGATAATACGGAGCGCCAGGAATATGAAACGAGTGCTTCGGGTTAATGAACCACGCGAATATTCCGGAGAAGAGGAACGGCCCAATGACAAACGCGATTGATCGAAGACTCTGGATCGCGCCCTGCAATTCGCCCTGTTCCCGTTCGCTGACGCGGAGGGTCATCATGCCTTGTGCTGCCGGAAAGGAAATATTCCACATCGAAATTATCGGAATCGACGCGATGTAAACAACGCTCGTTCTGGCAAGTCCAGCGATCAGCATGCCGAGCGCACCGAAAAATTGGCCGATATAAAGTGTGCGACGCTCACCGAGCCATCTAACGATTCGCCCTGTGAGTCCGCCAGAAATCGCCGCGGTGAAAATGCCGACGATCGCCAGCGATACGCCGATCATGCCTGAGCTCCACTCGTAACGGTAAATCGCGTAAAGCGCCCAGATCACGAACACTTCGTGCGAGACGTAGGCAAGAAACTGTAGCGTAGCAAGCTTCCACAGTTCCGAATGCGAGCGAAGCAACACCAGCGAGCCTATCGGATTTGCCCGCCGCAATGTAACGTCTTTGCGATGTTCTTTTCGCAGCTATTCGCGGACGAAGAAGTAACCGTAAAGCCAGTTCGCCAGACTAAATCCAGCGGCGACCCAGAATGGCAGCCTAATATCGATGTCGCCGAGCGGACCGCCAACACCTGGACCAAGAATGAAACCGAGACCGAATGCCACGCCGATCAAGCCGAAAGCGCCTGCACGCTTCTCTTTCGGTGTGACGTCGGCGATGTACGCCATGGCAGTTGGAATACTGGAGGCGGTGATGCCAGAGATAACGCGGCCGAGAAAAAGCCAGCCGATCGTAGGTGAAAGCGCCATCACGATGTAATCGAGGCCGAGACCAAGGTTCGACAGAAGAATGACCGGCCGCCGTCCGAACTTGTCGGACAACACGCCTAGCACTGGTGAAAAGAAGAATTGCATCAGCGCAAAGACTGTCCCGAAAATTCCGTTCCACTTTGCGGCCGAATTCATATTCCCGCCCAGGAAATCGAGAATCAATTTCGGCAGCACCGGCGCGATTAACCCGAGCGCCAGCATGTCGAGCATGACGGTGATGAAGATAAAGACGATGGCGGCGGGCCGATTTTTCATTGCGAGTGGAGCATGAACGCAACGTTGTAGCGGCGGAAATGATGATGCGACTTTCTTATCTCTCGCCGAAAACGGAAGTTCGTGAGAGTAAAATCCATGGACACGGTTTGTTCGCCACGGATGACATTTCCAAAGACGAAGTCGTGGCGGTGAAAGGGGGGCACATCGTTGATCGAAAAACTTTGCGCGCAGAAGTCACGCCACGGCTTGGCCCGGTGGAAATTCAGATCGGCCAGGATTTGTTCATCGCGCCCGTGACCGACGAGGAGCGCGAACTCTCGATGTTGTATTCAAACCACTCATGCGATCCGAATCTTGGGGTGCGCGGTGAAATCACATTTGTCGCGATGCGTGACATCTGCGCCGGCGAAGAGCTCACGCATGATTGGGCGATGACGGACGACGACGATTATTCTGTCGAATGCAAATGCGGCGCGCGGAACTGCAGGAGAATTCTGACCGGCAAGGACTGGCAACGGCCGGAATTGCGGCAGCGGTACGCCGACTACTTCTCAGCTTATCTGGCGCGCAAATCGATGTGTTGTCATTCCGAGCGAAGCGAGGAACCTCACGACCGAAGCCGCAGTCGGGCTGAGTAGCTTGCGTGACGAACAATCAGCGAGAGATCCTTCGCTCCGCTCAGGATGACCACGTGAGATATTTCTCGGCTCATCTTGCGCATGAGATCGCGCGGCAGAGCTATTGTTGACGCATGAAATCCCTGTTCTTCTTCTCTTTCGCCTGTTTCGCAACCGTCCTCGCTCAGATGCCGAGCGATGAGAGCGCGGCGGTTCTTCAAGCTGAGCATGACGGATGCGATGCGTACCTGCGCGGTGACGCAGACAAGATCGCTAACTTTTTGACCGACGATTACACGCTAACAAACTCAAAGGGCGAAATCAGCACGGCCGCCGACGACATCGAAGACGCCCGAAGCGGCAGGGTTCATTACGATGTTTTCGAAAATTACGATATGAAGGTGCGAATTTACGACGACCACACTGCGATCGTCACGGGCAAGACGAAAGTTAAGGGCAACGCCCAGGGTAAACCAATCGATATCATTGTTCAGTTTACGGATACGTTTGTGAAAAAGAGCGGCCGCTGGCGGCTCGCTGCCGGTCATGTGTCGCGCCTCAAGGGATAGCGGCTGATTGGTTTGGATATCCTTAACTTATCTCACACGCGAAAAGGTTTCTGCTCGATCTCGGACTTTAACCGCCAACATAATCCGCCGAATACATGTACGAGCATCGAAAGCAGCCTCTTCTGAGCACGGCTAAATTTCTCAGGCGTCTTGCGCGACACGGACTTGTGGCGTTCGGAGTTATGATCGGTGGACTCGGCATCGGTGTTGTTGGCTACCATATCTTTGCTCATTTGAGCTGGATCGATTCGTTCTTAAATGCATCGATGATTCTCGGAGGAATGGGTCCAGTCGGCGATCCGTTGCCCACCAACAGCGCGAAACTTTTCGCTTCCCTTTACGCTCTGTTCTCGGGACTGGCGTTCGTTGGCATCGCATCAGTGCTCCTGGCACCCTTTGTTCATCGCCTGCTGCATCGCATTCACGCTGAGGAGCAATGACGAGATGAACCTGTTGAAGCGTTTGGCACAGGGCGAGCTCGATCCGGGCCGGATCGAGGTGTTCAGCTTATTAAATTGGTTCGTCGCAGCGGCCGCTCTAGCCGGAATGATTGGTTGTGCCCAGATAAAAAAGCCGGCGCCGCAGGCCCGGGCGATGCCGACGGGATTGCATTTCGATCAAGTCGGCCGGGTGACGCTTTATGCCGGTGAGCCGTGCACCCCGCAGATCATGTTCGATTTTCATGGCACAGGATCGACGGTTTGGCTGGCAGCGCCGATGTGGGAGACGAAAATCCTCACGGGCGCGGCCAACAAAAACCAGCGCGTTCATGTTTCGGGAAAATGGCGACATGGCGGACAATCGAAGTGTAGCTACGTTGAAGTCACAACCGCGGAGTTAACCAGATGAAATCAAAAGAAATTGAGGAAGTGCGGGGAGCGTTTGGCCCCATTGCAATTCGCGCGCTGGCCGTCGGCGCGCAATCGATCGGCGCTATCGCTGTCGGCGCCCTTGCGGTGAGCGCAGCCGCCCTCGGATTCATCGCCATTGGCCGGCTCGTCATCGGTCACGCAAAGATCAAGCGCCTTGAAATTGGCGAGCTACGCGTAACGCGTTTGCACGTGACGGACTCAATCGACACTCCGTCGCAACCGCGGTGATCAATTCAGGAACAGACTCTGTAACGCCCACACCAGCCGGCGGCCGTTCCACCAACGCCTAGTAACGGTAATGCTCTGACTTAAACGGGCCGTCGATTGGGACGCCGAGGTAGTCGGCTTGTTTCTCGGAGAGTTTGGTGAGTTTCACTCCGATTTTTTCCAGGTGCAGGCGGGCGACCTCTTCATCCAATTTCTTCGGCAAAACGTAAACGCCGACTTTGTAGGTGTCGCGATTTTTCCAGAGATCGAGCTGTGCCAGCACTTGATTGGAAAATGAATTCGACATGACGAAGCTCGGATGACCGGTAGCGCAACCGAGGTTCACGAGCCGCCCTTCGGCGAGCAGAAAAATTTCATGTCCATCGGGGAATGTGTACTTGTCCACCTGAGGTTTGATATTCGTTTTCTTCACGCCTTTGGCGGCGTTGAGCGCATCGACCTGAATTTCGTTATCGAAATGACCAATGTTGGCGACGACCGCCTGATCTTTCATCCGCTGCATGTGGTCCAGCGTAATGACATCGAGATTGCCGCTGGCGGTGATGTAGATATCGCCGCGGCCGAGCGCTTCTTCGATGGTGGTCACTTCGTAGCCTTCCATCGCGGCCTGGAGCGCGTTGATCGGGTCGATCTCAGTGATGACGACACGTGCTCCCTGACCCCGTAACGATTGAGCGCAGCCTTTGCCGACGTCGCCATAGCCACAGAGGACAGCCACTTTTCCGGAAAGCATTACGTCCAGCGCGCGATTTAATCCGTCGACCAGCGAATGCCGACAGCCGTAAAGATTATCGAATTTGGATTTCGTGACAGAATCGTTCACGTTGATGGCCGGAACCAGCAGCCTGTTTTCCTGCGCCATTTTGTAAAGGCGATGCACCCCCGTCGTGGTTTCTTCAGAAACGCCGCGCCAATCCTTCGCGATCTCGTGCCAGTGATAAGGATTTTCACGATGAATTTCGAGCAGCAAATCTTTGATGACCTGCTCTTCCTTGTTCGCCGATTTGGTCTTCGCCCAATCGCTCCCTTCTTCCAGTTCGTAGCCTTTGTGAATGAGCAACGTAGCATCCCCGCCATCATCGACTATCAGTTGTGGACCTTTGCCGCCCGGGTGCGAGATCGCTCGATAAGTGCACCACCAGTAATCTTCAAGTGATTCGCCCTTCCACGCGAAGACAGATATGCCGCGCTTCGCGATCGCCGCTGCGGCATGGTCTTGAGTGGAAAAAATATTGCAGCTTGCCCAACGCACGTTCGCGCCAAGGTCGATGAGCGTCTCGATCAACACCGCTGTCTGAATCGTCATGTGCAACGATCCAGTGATTCGCACGCCAGCGAGCGGTTTCTGCGGCGCGTACTTTTCGCGAATCGCCATTAAACCGGGCATCTCTTTCTCGGCGATGGAAATTTCTTTCCTTCCGAAATCCGCCAACGAGATATCGGCGACTTTGTAATCTTGTTTTGTCTTTGGGTTAGTGATTGTCGTGCTCATAAGTTTTCAGAGATAGATTTCATCCACAGATTTCGCAGATTTACGCGGATTTTCAGAAGGCGTCAGCACAAGCCGCTTGAACTCAAGACTGGGCCCTCCGAAATTCAGTAGCGGCCCGCGCTCAAGGCCTGTCGCCTTGAGCTGGTTTATCACTTGTGCGTCATCAACTCGAGGTAGTTCGGCAATTGCCTTTGTTTCAACGAGCAAATCTTCGAAGCAAATAAAATCGGCGCGATACCCACAAGTAACGAGTTTGCTTTTGTAGCGAATCGGCAGCGCAACCTCAGCCTTCAAAGGAATGCTTCGCTGCTGAAATTCGAGCGCCAAAGCGCATTGATAAACGGCTTCGAGAAATCCGAATCCAAGCTCTCGATGCACTTCCATCGCAGCTCCGATGATTGCATGACTCTGCGGATCCTTCTGCATTTCTAATCTGCGTAAATCTGCGAAATCTGTGGATAACTAGCGCACTGCCTTTTTGAGCGCGTCGGCCTTGCTGGTCTTTTCCCACGTGAGCGCATCAACATCGTCGACCCGCCCGAAGTGACCGTAATTGGTTGTCTTCCGATAGATCGGGCGAAGCAGATTGAGCTGTTTGATAATTTCAGCGGGTTTGAAATTGAAAACTTCCCAGATCGCGCGCTCCAACTTCTCCTCATCCACTTTGCCCGTGCAGAACGTATCGACACTTACGCTGACTGGCTCCGGGTGACCAATGGCATACGCGAACTGGACTTCACATCGCTCCGCCAAACCCGACCCGACAACGTTCTTTGCGATCCAACGTCCCATGTACGCGGCGCTGCGATCAACCTTGGTCGGGTCCTTCCCGGAAAACGCGCCGCCGCCATGACGTCCCATCCCGCCATAGGTATCACAGATGATCTTGCGACCCGTTATGCCTGCATCGCCTTCGGGGCCGCCGATCACAAATCGGCCCGTTGGATTAATTAAGTAGGTCGTCTTCGCGTCCAGCCATTCTGCCGGCATCACTTTCTTGATGAGAAGTTCCGTCAGCGTTTCGCGGACTTCTTTTTGTTTCACATCCTCGGTATGCTGCGAGGAAACGACCACGGTTGTGGCTCGCACAGGCTTATAGCCGTCGTATTCGATCGAGACTTGCGTTTTGCCGTCGGGACGTAGCCACGGTATCTCGCCCGATTTGCGCAACCGTGTCAGCTCGCGTCCCAATTTATGCGCGAAGGAAATCGGCGCCGGCATCAGCTCCGGCGTTTCGTTGCAGGCAAAACCAAACATCAGTCCCTGATCGCCTGCGCCTTGCTCCGCCGTCGCTTTCCCGTCCGCAGCGGCGCTATCGACTCCCTGTTTGATATCGCGTGATTGCTCGCTCATTTCGCAGATCACGCGGCAGGTATCGGCGTGAAAAATACAATCGCCGTTGATATAACCAATGTCGCGAATGCCAGCGCGGACGCGCTCCTCAAGATCAAATTTCGCGTTGCTTGTAATTTCGCCGGCAAGCACGACGAGATTGCCCTTGGCAAGCGTTTCGCAAGCCACGCGGCTCAACGGATCCTGTTCGAGACACGCGTCAAGAATGTAATCGCTGATTGTATCGCAAACTTTGTCAGGATGGCCTTCGGTGACGGACTCAGAAGAAAAAATGTAACGGCGAGACATGGTCAAAAGGAGTTCAGGTTTCAGTGTTCAGGGTTCAGAATCGCGGCGCCGGGCTTGGTCTGAAACCTGGCGCCTGAACCCTGAATCTTTTGGTCAACATATTGACCAATCATGATGCGTCGATATATCGTTGGCCGACCACATGGCGTCAACCATTAATTTACTACGATTGCTGGCAGACCCGACCCGGTTGCGTCTGCTGCTTCTGCTGGAGCAGGAAGAGCTTTCCGTGGCGGAGTTGCAGCAAATTTTGGGTATGGGCCAATCGCGCATCTCCAGTCATCTTGCTCAACTGAAACGCGCGGGCGTCGTGGCCGATCGGCGCGTAGGAAAGAATGTTTACTACGGCGCAAACCACCATCGTCAAAAGGCGCAGCAGAAGCGTGTGGCGGAGATCACACGCTTGCTTTCGCACGAATTGACGGAAACCTCGCGCGATCGCACGAGTCTCAAGCTGATCCTGCAAAAGCGTCAGGACAAAGCGCGGAAGTACTTCGATGAACTCGCTGGCAAATTCGGCCGAGGATATGTGCCGGGTCGGTCATGGCAAGCGCTTGCCCACACGCTGATCACATTGCTGCCGCCGCTGACTGTGGCTGACCTCGGGGCGGGTGAGGGGACACTTTCGCAATTGGTGGCGAAAAAAGCACGCAAGGTCATCGCCGTGGACAATTCGCCCAAGATGGTTGAGTTCGGCTCGCAACTGGCGAAGAAACATGGGTTCAAGAACCTCGAATACCGGCTCGGCGACATTGAAGACCCCCCGATTGCGAAAAACAGTATTGATCTTGCGATTTTGAGTCAGGCGTTGCATCACGCCATTCACCCTGAGCGCGCCATCGATGCAGTTCATCGGATTTTGAAGCGCGGCGGTCGTCTGGTCATTCTCGACCTGTTGAGTCACCGGTTCGAGAAGGCCCGTGAACTTTATGCAGATCACTGGCTCGGATTTAGCGAAATAAAATTGCATCAACTCTTGGAGAAAGGCCGCTTCCGGGATATCGAAGTCAGCGTGGTTTCTAGAGAAAAGCAGAGTCCGCATTTCCAAACCGTCTTCGCGACCGGCGTAAAGTGAACGCCGGGGCTTCTTTGCCTGTCAGTATTGTCGTAGTCGACTTAGTTGGGGACTAACCAAATCTGTAGCCATGACGGGCTTCTTCGACGAAGTGAAGCGGCGCAAGGTCTACCGCGTGGCGGCAGCCTATATCATCGCTGCCGGCGGGGCTATCCAACTGGCCTCTGCTGCATTTCCGGCGTGGGAATTGCCAAACTGGGCGCTGCGCTTGGTCATCGTCCTTTTGCTTCTCGGCTTTCCCATCGCGCTGATGCTAGCGTGGGCGTACGACATTACAGCGGAGGGCATTCGGGTCACCCCGACAATTGCGACGCCGCGATCGCATCGTCGCCGTAACATAGTCATGCTTGTCGCAACCGGCGTGATCATTTCCGCCGCCGCCGGGTTCTTTCTCCTGCCTCGCGTCTCAACGCGTAAGGTCGACAAATCGATTGCGGTGCTGCCGTTTCAAAATCTCAGCGCCGAGAAAGAAAACGCCTACTTCGCCGACGGGATTCAGGACGACGTGCTCACGAATTTGTCGAAGATTGGCGATCTAAAAGTGATCTCTCGCACCTCCGTCATGTCATATCGGGGAAAAGCGTCCAACATTCGTGAAATAGGAAAAGCGCTCGGCGTCGCCACCGTTTTGGAAGGCAGCGTTCGCCGGATTGGCAATCGTGTGCGCGTGAACGTCCAATTGATCGACGCCTCGAATGACGAGCACCTGTGGGCGGAAGATTACGATCGCGACTTGACCGATGTGTTCGCGATTCAAACTGATCTGGCACAAAAGATCGCGCATGAATTGCAAGCGAAGTTGTCATCAGCGGAGCAGGCGCAGATCGAGCGCAGGCCAACCCAAAATGGCGAAGCCTATCTGGCATTTGTGCAAGCTCACGATTTGTTCACGCGTCCAGACAGATTTCGCGCCGACACAGAAAAGGCCGAGCAACTTTTTGAACAGGCAACAAGACTCGATCCGGACTTTGCAGGAGCATTTGCCGGACTGGCATGGGTCCATGATTGGATCTATCACACCTTCGATCCGACGCCTGCGCGAAAGGAAAAAGCGCGAGCGGCGGCAATGGAAGCGCTGCGTTTGCAGCCAAACTTGCCTGAGGCACATCTCGCAATGGGTTTTTATTATTACTATTGCCAGCGTGATTATCAGAACGCGCTGAACGAGTTTGCGATTGCGAAACTAAGTTTGCCAAACTCAGCGGAAGTTTACATGGCGATCGGATCCATTGAGCGCCGCCAGGGAAAATGGGCGCAGTCCACCGCCAATTTCGAGAAAGCGGCATCCCTCAGTCCAAAGGACGCATTTATTCTTGTAAATCTCGCCGACAATTATGGCGCCAACAAAGATTTCGAAACCGCGGACAAGATTTTCGATCGTGCCATCGAAGCCGCCCCCAACGCGCTTAGCGCGCGCGCGGAAAAAGCAATGCTTGCGTTCGATTGGAAAGGGGACCTGAGCAGGATGCAGAAAGACCTGGCGGATATGCCGCCAGGGGTCGATCCGGAGGGTCTGGTCACGTTCGGCTGGGTGCAACTTTTCATGCTGCAACGAAAATTTCCGGAAGCTCTTGCCACTTTAAAGCAATTGCCCCAAGCCGTCCCTTATGATGATAAGCCAAGAGAATTTTTCGAGGGTGTGATTTATACTTTTTTGAATGACAAAGAAAAGGCGCGCTCTGCCTTTGAACGCGCTCGCCCGATTGCAGAAAAGGCCTTGCGCGAAAGTCCGGATAACGCGTTTCGGCATGCGCTGCTCGGTCAGATCCTCGCCGGGCTTGGTAAGAAGGAAGCAGCCATTGCTGAGGGTAAACGCGCGGTCGACCTTCTGCCTGAATCTCAGGATGCTCTCTCTGGACCAAAAGCTACGCTTGAGCTCGCCAAAATTTACACGTGGACAAGTGAAACCGATCAGGCGCTTCAACTCCTCGAGCATTCGCTGAGTACGCCCAGTGGAATCACAGTTCCCCTTCTGAAACTCGATCCGGTCTGGGACCCGTTACGAGGCCATCCGCGTTTTCAGGCTTTGATCGAGAAGCACGACGCGAAAGCTTAGAGTCGGCTTCTCTTTGTCATTGCCGGCAAACAGCCATTGTCGCGAATGGCCCGAGAAAAGTTCGCAAAGCAAATGACCACCATGTGAAGTGAACGCGGCAGGCACTTTTTCTGTCTAATCCGCGCCTCTGTTGTATCGTCCCGTGCAAACCCAATCTCTTTCTATGAGCGGTTTCTTCGAGGAGGTGAAACGGCGAAAGGTTTACCGGGTGGCGGCGGCTTATGTCATCGCCGCGGGCGGCATCATCCAGCTTGCTTCCGCCGCATTTCCGGCCTGGGAATTGCCAAGCTGGGCGCTGCGTCTGGTGATTGTGCTGTTATTGGTCGGTTTTCCAATCGCCTTGATCCTCGCCTGGGCTTTTGATGTTACACCGCAAGGCATCCGCGCCACACCCAGCGTGACTGCGCCCAGAACATACCGCCGTCGCAACGTAATTATGCTTTTGGTTACCGGCGTGATCGTCTCTGCAATTGCGGGATTTTTCCTCCTCCCCCGCATTTCTTCCGCGCGCAAGGTCGACAAGTCGATTGCGGTATTGCCGTTTGAAAATCTGAGTGACGAAAAAGAGAATGCCTATTTTGCAGACGGCATTCAGGATGATGTGCTTACTAATCTGTCGAAAATAGGCGACTTGAAGGTGATCTCGCGTACTTCGGTCATGCCCTATAGGGGTAAGACATCCAACATTCGCGAGATCGGAAAGGCGTTGGGCGTCTCCAATATTCTGGAAGGAAGCGTCCGCCGTTCTGGAAACAAGGTGCGGGTGAACGTCCAATTGATCGACGCGAACAGCGACGAACACATTTGGGCAAACGATTACGATCGCGATGTAACTGATGTTTTTGCGATCCAAAGCGATCTCGCCCAAAGGATCGCCGAAGCGCTCCAGGCGAAGCTTTCGCCCGGCGAAAAATCGCAAATGACACAAAAGCCGACTGAAAACGGCGAGGCGTATCTGGCTTTTGTGCAAGCGCACAATCTTTCCTGCGAAGTTGAAGAGCCTGCAAAACTGAAGCAGAGCGAGCAGCTGTACGCTCGCGCCATTGAATTGGACCCAAATTTTGCCCTCGCGCTCGCGCGCTATTCGCAATTGGAAAGTTGGTTTCTGCATGACGTCGACCCTACACCGGAACGTCGCGAACGAGCGCGCAGTCTGGCTGAACGAGCCTTGCGGCTACAACCCGATTTGCCGGAGGGCCATCTCGCTCTGGGCTTCTCTTACTATTACGGGGATAATAACTACGACGCGGCGCTGAGAGAATTTGAAATCGCGCAGCGCGATTTGCCTAACGAATCGGAAGTTTATCTTGCCATCGGCGCGATTCAGCGCCGGCAGGGAAAATGGGCCGAATCCACGGCAAACATGGAAAAGGCGGTCACTCTGAATCCGAAAGACACCTGGCCGCTGCAGAATCTGGCATTCAATTATCAAATGTTACGAGATTTCGGCAAGGCGAACCAGACTATCGATCGGGCGCTCGCATTAAACCCCACAGGATTCGCGCTGTGGGAAATCAAATCGAAGTTGGCCATCTTTGAAAAAGGCGACTTTAGCGTGGCGGAGAAAGGATTTGAGCTCCTGAACTCCGCTTCTCTGACCGACGACCAGAGACTCAAGGCCGCCGACGCGCGGGCCAACGTTCTTCTCTTGGAACGCAAGTACCAGGAAGGATTGGAGGCAGCGGAGAAGCTGCCGGACAACGAGATCGCTGCTTTTCCAGGACACTTATGGAGCAAGTATTACTACATCGGCTTTGCACGAAAGGCGCTCGGCGATGAGACCGGAGCGCGAGCGGCTTTCCTGAAGGCGAAAAGTATCGTCGAAGGTCAACTCAAGCGGACTCCTGACAATGCGGACATCCACATTCAGCTGGCAAAAGTTCTGGCGTACCTGGGCGAAAAGGAGTCAGCGCTGGGAGAGGTGCAGCGCGCGACCGAAATAGTTCCTGAAGGCAAGGACGCTTTTGGGGGCCCGGAAATTATGACCGGGGTGGCTGAGGTTTACGCAACTCTGGGCGACAAGGATCGCGCGATCGAAATCCTCGATGGATTGTTAAGCCGGCCGAGCTCCGTCACCGCGCAGGTGCTGAAAGTAAATCCGATTTGGGATCCCCTGCGCAGCGATCCGCGCTTTCAAGGTTTGATCGGCAAATACGGTGCCAAGGCTTAGGACTCTTGTCCTTTTCTTCGCTTTTGCGACTGCCGCGCATGCGGACTGGAAGGTTCTCTCAGTTGAGTCAGAACCGGGTCGCGCAGGAATTCAGCATCGACACATTGTTGTGGAAAACACGTCTGCCGATAAGCGGGCCGATCTCGATTTTGCGGTTTTCTCCGCCACATCGTGCGCTTTGCGAGTGATCGACAATCCCGACGGCCAAACATTGGCTGGGGTGCTAAAGCGCGCAAACTGCGCGTGCGGTGTGAATGGCGGCTACTTCGATGCGAACTTTGAGCCGATCGGCTTGCGAATCGTGAATGAGCAAATGATCGCGCCGCTGCGGCGCGCCCGCCTGATTAGCGGGGTGTTGATGGCGTCGCCGCGCGGGGTTCAAATGGTGCGCGCACGTGAATTTTCACCGCGCCAAAAAACTGCCGTTGCAATTCAGTGTGGACCATTCCTCGTTGATTCGTCACAGCGCGTGAGCGGCTTGAATAATTCAGCTTTGGCGCGGCGAACCTTTGCCGCAACAGCAACGAAAGACCGCGCGTTGCTTGGAGTTTGCTCACAAGTTTCGCTCGCGGACCTGGCACAGATTCTTGCCACAACGCCGATCGATCCAAATTCAAAAATTACCCGTGCACTAAATCTGGATGGCGGTTCTTCGAGCGCATTTTGGTTTTTGCGAGAGGACGGCAGTGCATTTTCAATTCCGGGCCAAAAACCTGTGCGCGATTTTGTGGCGGTTGTTCCAAGATGATTGGTTCACGACTTTCGCAGATTCTCTGAGTCTCGATTTCTTTAATCTGTGTAAATCTGCGTAATCTGTGGATCTCAATGAGAACATTTGGTGGATTCAAATCAGGCGATCGTTTTTTCTACGGCGAACTGCGCGCCGGCGACGTGCATGTGCTGGCCAAACCGTATTGGATCGAGGTTCAACCCACCGGCGAAGTATTGCCACTCGCAGATTTACATATCGACCTTCCGGTTGCTCCGTCGAAATTAATCGCGGTCGGATTGAATTACGCCGATCACATCGCGGAGATGAAACGGACGCCGCTGGGCACACCGTTGATTTGGTTTAAGGCTCCGAGTTCGCTTTTGCCGCACAACGGGGCAATCGAAATTGCGTTTCCCGAACATCAAACCGATTTCGAAGCGGAGTTGGCCGTGGTGATTGGCAAGACCGCGAAAGATGTTCCTGTGGAACGCGCACTCGATTTTGTTTTCGGTTACACGATTGCTCTCGATATCAGCGATCGGGATCTGCAAAAGAGCGAGAAGCAATTTGGCCGCTGCAAATCGTTTGACACTTACACGCCGATTGGGCCGTTTGCTTATGCCGATGCGGATGTAGCCGATGTTTCGCTGGAGCTCTGGCAGAATGGCGAGCTCCGCCAGAGCACGCGCACGAGCCGAATGATCTATTCGGTTGCGCAGATTGTTTCATTCGCGAATCAGTCACTCACACTTTTGCGGGGTGATGTGATCCTAACCGGAACGCCCTCTGGCGTTGGGCCGATTCACAACGGAGATCAGTTGGAAACAGCAATCGACAATTGGCCGCGCTTGCGCAACCGCGTCTCGATCGCCCAGTCTGTTTCGCGTCGCAATGGTAAACAAAGCTAAGCAATAACAAATTCAAAGACTTGCACATCCCAGCAGTAGAGATATTTCGATTTAGAGATGCGACCTCAGATGGAAGTGTCGCGGAAAAAAATGAAAAGTTTTGCTCGACTCTCGCCTGAGCCATCTGCGATAACGATAGACCTTTACGCAAATCCAAGCGGTTACCAAACTCCTGCTTCAACTATGAAAACACTAATCATCACATGCCTCTGTTCACTTGCGCTTGCACTGATTTCGGTCGCGCAATCTCCGCCACCGGCACAAGCTCCGCCTGCAGGAGCACGTACGAATCCGGCGGCGGCACAGCAGGCGCCCGCTACAAACGTTCCGCCAGGGCAGGCTGCAGCCCCTGGGCAGCCTGCAGCGCAGCAACCGGCAGCGCCAGGACAACCCGGAGCGGCAGGGCAACCCGGAGCGCCAGGACAACCTGGAGCGGTGGGGCAGCCCGCAGCACCAGGCGCTGTGACCAGCCCTGCAGCAGCCGGCGCCCAGAGTCCCGCTGCGTCGGTCGCTGCGAGTCTCGCACCATCTGCTACGCCAGAACCCCCTGGGTTTCTTGGCAGCAACTGGTTGATCGACAAGTTTCACAAAGGCGGGCCGATCATGTGGCCGATTCTAATTGTGTCGATCATTGGGCTTACGGTCGTGATCGAGCGAATTTTTTGGTGGGGTGGCCGCTGGTTCCGACGTGATCCGAAACGCATCGACAAGGTGTTCACCGCGATTGAAAACGGTGATACGGCTGAAGCTTCCA
>WNGK01006615.1_pt1 | contig 17303 bp, 20 predicted proteins | sample 5400601 | NCBI WGS metagenome assembly WNGK01 (sample SAMN13153376, study PRJNA577476) | soil metagenome | isolation source: 60 cm soil or saprolite under Garry oak tree replicate 1 | place: USA:California | collected 2016-06-15
CGGGGCTGGCCTGTCACTAGCGCTGGCCTGCGATCTGCGCTACGCGGTACCGGGGGCGGTGCTGACCACCGCCTTCGCCAAGGTTGCGTTCGCCGGAGACTACGGCGGGACATGGTTTCTCACCCGGCTGGTGGGCAGCAGCAAAGCCAAGGAGCTCTACTACTTCTCGGAGCGGCTGAGCGCCGAGGATGCCCGGCGGCTCGGGATCGTCAACGCCATCTTCCCGCCAGCCGACTTCGAGCGGGAGGTCATGGAACGTGCTCGCCGGCTAGCGCAAGGGCCGTCGATCGCTTATCGCTACATGAAGGAGAACCTGAACCGGGCCGTATCCGGAGAGCTGGGTGACTGCATGGACCTGGAAGCGACCCACCATGTGCACACCGGGCTCACCGAGGATCATCGCGAGGCCGCTCAGGCCTTCATGGACAAACGCGAACCGCGTTTCCACGGTCGGTAGCTCGCCCCTGCTGGTAGGCACCTATCCGGACCTCCGGCTGCCCGGCGGAGCTGTGTCAGCGGGCACCGCAAGTGGCCTGGCTCACGCGGGGGCACCGGTCCGGCGCCTGCGGGCGGGTTCTGGCCCGGCGCCAGGTCCCGCGGCTGATGACCTATTCCTTCCAGCCGTAGATCAGGACATCGAGTGCGTCCGTGCCGCTGCCGCCGGCCGCGTCGGCAAAGACACTCAGCTTCGTCCCGGGAACCTCGTAGACGCGCGTCGTCTGCTGGTGTGGCGCAAGTGCCAGCAGATCGAGGAACGCGACGAGTTCCTGGCCTTCGGTAATCGTGAGCCTTACGGTGACACCGGTGCCCGAGCCGATCCGCTCGTCGGCGACAACGCGGATCCGTTCGTAGGGCGTGACATCTACCACCCCGAGCTCTTGCGACGTGCCCGCGGGCACAGACACGCCCCCGGGCTTGGTGCGGAACGCCAGGACGTTGGTCATGGCCGACCCCTCCCCTTGTCTCATTTCCTATTTTCCTATTTCTGTGCATCCGTGACGCGTGGCGCGCACGGACCCGGGCGGCCAGGAACGCAAGGGCTCCTGCGGCGCGCGGCAGGCGCTGCCCTGCCGGGAACGCCCGGCACCGCGCGATCATGCCGGCCCCTCACCCGGCCTCGCCCCCCAATATGTACGGAGCCATCGAGAACGTCCCTGATACGTGCGCACCTGAGATCCGCGCAGACAGCAGCCGCGCCGGCGGCGGCGTTCGGCCCAGCGCGGCCGAACCCCGGCGGGATCAGGCTGCCCGTGACGCAGGCGCAGCCGAAGATGCCGGATCTGGCTGACGCAGCAGGACACTGCCCACGAGCAAGCCGATGGCCGCGCCCGATGACGATTCAGCGCCCAGCCCATAGAACCCTGGCTGTGTCTGCGCTGTAGGGCTTAGAGTGCAGCCGTGGTTGCGTGCGCAGTGTGGTCCCTGCCAGGAGCCGGGCCTCGGTTCTGCCTGGATTGCGGGGCAGGGCTGGGTGAATGCCCGCCGCGGCGGGCGACCTGGGTGCCGACCGGGATCGGCAGATCTCAGCCGGGCTGGCCAGTGAGGGACGTCCGGTGACGGCCCGGCTTACCCGGCAGCCGGGCGGCTCGGCCCGCCTGCGGGCTCTGCTGGATTCCGGCCAGATGATCGTGGCGCCCGGGGCGTTCGATCCGCTGTCTGCCCGGCTGGTGGAGGAGGCCGGGTTCCCGGCGGTGTACATGACCGGGTTCGGGACCTCGGCGGCGCTGCTCGGGCGGCCGGACGTGGGCCTGCTGACAATGACCGAGATGGCCGGCAACGCCGGACGGATCGCGGCATGTGTGGATGTCCCGGTCATCGCCGACGCGGACACCGGCTACGGCAACCCTCTGAACGTGATCCGCACTGTCGGGGCCTACGAGGCGGCCGGGGTCGCTGGGATCCACATCGAGGATCAGGTGGCGCCGAAAAAATGCGGGCACCTGGAGGGCAAGCTGGTTATCCCGGCGGAAGAGATGGCAGAGAAGGTCCGGGCGGCGGTCGAGGCCCGCACACAGCCCGAGTTCGTGATCATCGCCCGGACTGACGCGCGGGCCGTGGAGGGCCTGGAGCGATCCCTCCGGCGCGGGCGGATGTACCGTGAGGCCGGGGCCGACGTGCTGTTCATCGAGGCTTTGACCAGTGAGGCAGAAGCCGAGGAGGCGGTGAGGGCCTTTCCCGGTGTGCCGCTGCTGTTCAACTGGGCGGAAGGGGGCAAGACTCCGCCGATCAGCCTGGACCGCGTGAAGGAGCTGGGATACCGGATCGTTATCTTCCCCATCAGCACGTTGCTGGCGGCGACCGGGGCCATGCGGCGGATACTGCAGGAGATCGCCCGGGCGGGCACACCGGCCGCGGCGATGCAGGAGTTGTCCCCGTTCGCGGAGTTCGTGGATTTCATCGGCCTGCCCCAGGTGCGCGAGGCCGAGCAGCGGTACGCGGTCAAGGCTGCTGCGCCGGGGCCGAGGACTGGAACTGCGGATGGCAGCGACATTTGAGCGGCCCAGCGTGAGTGCGGAGCTGGCCAGGGCCATGATTGAGGCGGCGGAGCAGAAGGCGGCAAAGATGGGCCATCCCTTCGTGATCGCAATCGTGGACGACAGCGGGGTGCTGAAGGCGTTTTAGCCTTCACACGGTGAGCGCACCGAGCTGCGCCTCGAAGACCTGGTCGGGATCGATGCCCATGGACGCGAAGTTCCCGGCGATTTCCAGGCTCACCAGGCCGTGCAGGCAGCTCCAGACAAGCAGGGCGCGCAGGGCAGTCGCTGGGCCGGTGCCGGGGTCGTGTGCCAGCGCCCACGCCGTGAGCTGGGATGCTAGCGGGTGGGGGGGCGCGGGGGCAGTGCGGTCCCCGAGCTCGCGCAGAACGCCGAGCAGCTGGTTCATCGCGGCTTGCGAGGCGTCCACGAGTCGTTGCGCGTGTGCGTCGTAGCCAGGCAGCGGCGGTGCGTATAGCAGCCGGTACCGGTGCGGCTGAGCCAGCGCCCAGGACCGGTAGGCGCGGGCGAGTGCTTCGAACCGGGGGCGCGGCTCCAGGCCTGCAGGCTGGCTTGCCGCGGCGCGCAGCGCGTCAGCCAGGTCGGCGTAGGCGTCGATGACCAGCTCGGTCAGCAGCTCGTCGCGGCTGGCGAAGTAGCGGTACAGCGCGGGCCCGGAAACCCCGAGCTGCTTGCCGATCGCCGAGACCGACAGGCCTGCGGGCCCTGACTCCGCGAGCTGGCTCAGCGCCGCTTGCTTGACCTCGCCACGCACCTGCGCCCGGTAGCGCTCGCGCATGGTCAGCAGCTCGGGCGCGGGCATGGCCGGCATCGATCCTTACCTCCGGACGAGTTGACACGGGAAGTCTAACAGGTACTCTCTTGCGTTAGAACCTATAACTATCGTCAGATCATGTCACGGGCACCGTCGGTGCGAAGCCGGATTTGAGGAGTTGCCATGACCGAGATGGACGTCCCCACCGTGTCCGTGACCGCGACAGAGGTGGTGCTGCCGGGCAAGGTCGAGCCGTCTGGCCTGCGGCTGGTCGAGCGCGCACTACCGCCACCCGCCGCTGGGCAGGCACTGGTGCGTGTGGAGTCGACGGCCGTGTCCTTCGCCGAGAGCGCGATGCGGCGGGGCCGGTATTACGGCCAGCCCCCGTTCCCGTTCGTGCCCGGCTACGACCTCGTCGGCGTCGTCGAGGCTGTCGGCCCCGGCGTGAACCGCTCGCTGACCGGCACGCGGGTGGCCGCGCTGACCAAGACGGGCGGCTGGGCCGCAGCCGTCCTGCTGACCGCCGCCGACCTGGTGGAGGTGCCCGACGGGGTCAGCGCCGAGGCGGCGGAGACGCTGATCGTCAACGGGGTAACCGCGTACCAGATGCTGCACCACAGCGCGAAGGTGCAGGCCGGGCAGACGGTGCTCGTGCTTGGCGCCAGCGGCGGCGTGGGCACGATCCTGGTGCAGATTGCCCGGCATGCGGGCGCACGTGTGATCGGCACGGCCAGCCCGCGCCACCACGACGCGCTGTGCGCCCTGGGAGTGGAGCCGATCGACTACCGGGACCCCGATCTGGCCGCGCGAGTCCGGCAACTGGCTCCCCACGGGGTGGACGCCGTGTTCGACCACCTTGGCGGCGCAAGCGTCACCCGCTCCTACCGGCTGCTCAACCGCACCGGCACCCTGGTCTCTTACAGCATCGCCAGCAAGCTCGATGACACCAGCGCTGTGCTGCCCGGCTTCCTGCGGCTGCTGGCGAAACTGGCGATCTGGAACTACCTGCCCACGCGCAAGCACGCGAGCTTCTACAACGTCTGGGCGGGTGCAGGAAAGCCGGACTCAGCCAAGCGGCAGGCGTTCCGGGCCCGGCTGCGCACCGATCTCACGCACTTGTTCGGCCTGCTATCCGACGGCGTGCTCACCGCGAAGATCGCCGCCCGCTACCCGCTGGCCGAAGTGGCCGCGGCCATGGAACTGGCCGAGTCCTCCGGCCGGACCGCCCTCGGCAAGATCATCCTGGTGCCCTGACGGCGGCCGGCCGGCGGAGCCGCCGTTGTCTGGGGTCCGGAAAGGCGACCAGGCAAATGACTACATCAGGACATCCCTCCGGGCAAGCTCTCGGTACGGCTACCGCTGGGCGCACAGATCGCCCAGAACGGCGCCCACCGCAGACAGTGCTCCAGCGCTAATAGATCGGGCCGAACGGCGGATCTCGCGCCTTGCTGCCGTGTCCGCGATGACGCTCTGTACCAAGCTGGAACTGATGCCCCGCCTTAAGGCGGGATTCACCTGGCCAGTACCGCACTGCCCGGCTGGGGGACGGCGGCGGCAAGGCCCCAGCGTTGGCCAGGAGCATCATCGGCGCTGAGAAGGCGGCCCGGGTGCCTGCCTCAATCTTCCCCTGGCTCGTCCGGATCGACGTGACGTTAGGCCATGCGAGGTGAACGGCCAGCCGGGAGCGATCTTCCGCGATCGGGACAGCAAGGTGCTCTTTACCTTGACGCTCGACGTACTCGACGGGCAGATTCAGACGATCCGCTCGGTGAGCAACCCCGACAAGCTCGGGCACCTGGGTCCCGTGGGAGACGCCTGGGCGATCGCCCGCGAGGCGAACCAGGCTCGCCGGCCCACGGATTGACCGGAAGAGCCAACTGCGCTGCAGACCTGTACAAGTTCAACGGCCCGCCGAGGCTGACGCGACGTAATCGAACGAAGATCACGTCTGAGCCGTCGATCGCGAGCGGTCTCGGGCTGCGGAAGAACCGCGCGTTATCCGAGCGGATCTCCGCGGAGACTCAGATTGCTCTCCGTGACGGGCTCCCTGTCAGCCCTCCGTCCTCGGCTGGCAAGTCCGCGACTGCCTACTGACCGCGCGGGCATGGCCAAGGTCTCGCGCCGCGCCCATTTCGCTTGACCCTGTCCACGGTATGTGAGCGGGTTTCCGCGGAAGCGGCTTGTGAAATCATGCACAAAGCGCTTCCGCGGAAACGTCGCGGACGTGCCTGCCAGCGCCATAACGATCCGGGAAGCACCTGTCCGCGGCATGAGCGGTCGAGTCAGCGATCCCGCATCGACCTGTCCGGCCTCGGCGTTCGTCTTTACTGGGCACCGTAGTCAAACGAGGATGCTTGAGGGCGCTCAGTGGGTAAAGCCAAGCTGTACAGGTTGGATGGAGCTGCGATCGGGAGGGCTCGTGCCGCTATTTGCGATGACACGCGACGACCTGATCGAGTGCAAGCCGGTTACCTTCGCGCTCCTGGAGATCAGGGAGCGCGAAGGGTTGCAGCATGTCCTGCGTGACCACATCAAGGTGCTGGGTGACGACCACGGAAACGGCATGTTGGTGTTATGTGACTGTGTGCTGCCGCATGTGCTTGAGTGTCTGATTTGACTGCTGAGCTGGTCGTCGGTTAGGCGTGTCCCGTGGACCGTCGTGGCGGTCTCAATCAGCAAGCAGGGCCCGGAGCATGCGGGTGGCCTCGGTTAGTGAGCCGGCTACCCAGCTGGCTGCGCTGACTGCCGGAGCCGGTTCCTCGATGGTGACCCGGAGGGTGCGGATGCCGAGCGAGCAGGCTGGGAGGATGTCGTTGTCCTCGGAGTTGCCGATCATCAGGCACGCCTGCGGGGGCACCCCCGCCGCCGCGGCAGCCCGCAGGAACATCGCCGGGTGCGGCTTGCGGAAACCGGTGTCGACCGAGGACACCACCGCGTCGATCCATTCAGCGATCCCGAGGCTGTGCAAGTCGCGCCAGTAAGCCGCGGCATTCCGCCACATCGCGTTGCTGCAGACCACGCAGGGCAGGCCGTGGTCTTTGATGCTTGCCAGCAGGCCGGCGGCACCAGGGAACAGGCGCAGCCGGGGCACGGCGGGGAGACACATGGCGGACAGCGCCGCGGCAACCTGGTCAGGACCGTCACCTAGCCCGTAACGTCGCAGTGCCGGCAGGATGAAGCTGCCTGGGTCCTGGGTCAGGGTTCCTGGCAGCTGCGCATCCGCCTCTTCCAGCTCAGCCACGCAGGCCGCTGCCTGCTCAGGGCCGAGGCCGGGAAATGCGGCGCGCAGCCGGTCTCGCCGCTGGGTGCCGTCACCAGGCTGTGCAGGCCAGCCGTCTGGCCACAGCGTGCCACCCACATCAACCAGAACGGCGCAGATCCTGGCCATCCGGTGAAGAGTACCCGCCGCAGGGCGTGTCCGGTAGATCTGGCTACGAGACCCTGTCCGGTGATCTACGGGACACGGCCCAGCGGGACCCGGCGCTGCGCGTGATTCGCTTCAGCGGCCTCCCGTCCGGTTTGATCACGGGTGTCTACGCCAGATCTGACCGGGACGAAAGGCCGCCGATGCCAGTGTCGCATGCCCGCGCTACCGCCGTGACCAGCACCGATGAACAGGACGGGGGGTGAGGTCCCCGCGCCGGCAGGGCGGATCGCCTGGCGGACCACGAGGTCAGTTCGGCTCGGCTGCCCGGCGGCGGTTGTAGAGACGAACCGCCCAGAGGTAGCTGGCCAGAGCGATGCCGGCACTCCAGGCGATGGCGGCGATCGCGTGCGCGCCGACAGGCCCGCCGGTGAGCAGGCCGCGGACGGTCTGGGTGACCGGGGTGAAGGGCTCGTATTCGGCGAATTGGCGCAGCCCGGCGGGCATGCTGGCCGTGGGGACGAACCCGCTGGACAGGAACGGCAGCAGGGTGAGGAACATGGGGGTGTTGCTGGCGGTTTCGACGCTCTTGGCGGCCAGGCCCAGCGCTGCGGACAGCCAGATGAGTGCGAACGCGAACAGCGCGAGTACGCCGGCGGCGGCTAGCCATTCAAGGGCGCTGGCGTGGGATCGGAAGCCGATGGCCAGGGAAACGCCGGCCACGAGCACGAGGACGGCGAGGGTTTGCAGCAGGCTGCCGATCACGTGGCCGGTGAGCACGGCGGCTCGGGAGATGGCCATGGTGCGGAATCTGTCGATGATGCCTCCGGTCATGTCGGTGGCGACGGAGATCGCGGTGCCGAGGGCGGCGGATGCCACGGTGATGATCAGGATGCCGGGGACGACGTAGGTGAGGTAGGCGCCACGGCCGCCGGCGCCGTGCCCGCCGAGGCCGGTGCCGAGCTGGCCGCCGAAGACGTAGACGAACAGCAGCAGGAAGACGATCGGGAGGGCTGCGAGCATGACCGTCAGTGACGGGTAGCGGAGCTGGTGTTTGAGGTTGCGGCGCAGCATCGTCGCCGAATCGGCGAAGGTGTAGGCGAGGGAGGTCATGGCTGGAGGGCTTCCTCTTCTTGGCGGGTGGTGGGTTCGATGGCGGCGTGGCCGGTGACGGTGAAGAACACGTCGTCGAGATCAGGCGTGTGGATCGACAGGTGCTCGACGGTGATGCGGGCGTCGTCCAGCTCGTCGAGCACGCGGCGCAGCGAGGCGATGCTGCTGTCGCCGGGGACCTGCAGAATCAGCTGATCGTCGTCCGGGGTGGCGTTCGGGATCATGCTGACCGCCGCGCGCAGGGCGTCTGGTTCGGCGAACTGGAGCTGGATGTGCCCGCCAGGGATGCGGCGCTTCAGTTCGGCGGGGGTGCCTTCGGCGACGATCCGCCCGTGATCCAGCACCGCGACATTGTCGGCCAGCTGGTCGGCCTCGTCGAGGTACTGGGTGGTGAGGAAGATCGTCACGCCGTCGGTGACCAGTTCCCGGATGATCTGCCACATGGTGCGGCGGCTGCGCGGGTCAAGCCCGGTGGTGGGCTCGTCGAGAAAGATCACTGACGGGTTGCCGACCAAGGTCATCGCCAGGTCCAGCCTGCGCCGCATCCCGCCGGAGTAGGTCGATAGCGGCTTGCGCGCGGCGCCGGTCAGGTCGAACCGCTCGAGCAGCTCGGCGATCCGGCGGCGTCCGGCCTGGCGGCCAAGGTGGCGAAGGTCGGCCATCAGGCGCAGGTTCTCCTCGCCGGTGAGCAGGTTGTCCACCGCGGAGAACTGGCCGGTGACCCCGATCAGGGCGCGCACCGCGTCCGGATCGGTGACCACGTCGTGGCCGCCGACCCGGATGTCGCCGCCGTCGGCCCGGATCAGGGTCGAGAGGATGCGCACCATCGTCGTCTTCCCGGCACCGTTGGGCCCGAGTAGGGAGAAGATGGTGCCTTCGGCGACCGTGAGGTCGACCCCGTCGAGCACGATGTGCTCGCCGAAGGATTTGCGCACGACGCGGGCGCTGATCGCCGGCGCGGTCAGGCTGATCGTCACGGGTTTCCTCGCTTTCAGTGATGCGGTGGGATGTCGGGGAGTTCGCCGGCGGCGCGCAGCGACTCGCGGTGGGCTTTCCAGTCCTTCTCTAGCTCCGGCAGCCGCGCTACCAGGAAGTCCGCGAACGCCGCCCACTCCAGCAGCACCGCCCGCCGCTCGGGCGGCGTGTCGGCCAGCAGCGCCAGGCCTTCGCGGGCCAGATCGCTCTGCTCCTGGTACTCGGTCACGTCGAAGCCCGTCGACCGGGCACTGGTCATGTCGATCCAGATGCGGTCCATCCGCTCACCCGCAGCCCGCGAGCGGCGGATCAGGCCGAGAGTGTCCAGGATCTTGACCGCACCGGCAATCGCGCTGCGGCTGGCCAGCAGCGCCTCGGCCAGCTCCGCGATGCTCTGCTCGCGCGGGTCGCAGATCGCCAGATAGCCCAGCAGCCGGCCCACCATTGGCGCCATGCCGTAGCGGCGGGCATAGAAACGGCCGGCGTGGTCCGCGAACGTGATCTCAGCATCAGTAGGCATACGTAAGAGATTACACATAGAACTGAGATAACACAAATTTGTGTTATCTCAGTCTTCCCGGTCCCGACTTCGGCCACGCTAGTGCGCAAGTCAGCGGGTGGCGTTGATCGCTTCGAGGGCTTGTCGGAGGTCGTTGGGGAGAGGGTCGGCGGCGGTGATGGTGTGGGGGCCGGCCTGGATCTGGATGGTGCGGTAGCGGCGGGCGGTCTTGACGAATTTGCGGATGGACCAGCCAGTGCGGTGCTCGATCCAGCGGCTGACCGCCAGGGCGGCGAACACGATGGTGAGGTGGGCTTCGATGGAGTCGCGCTTGCGGTGGTAGACCGGCCGGGCCTGCAAATCGCTCTTGGCCATCCGGAATGACTTCTCGATCTGGAAGAGCTGATGGTAGGCGCTGATCACGAACTCCGCGGTGACTGGGGTTCCGTTGGACGCGGGCGCGGGCGGGTCAATCCCCTTCGTCACCGCCTACGCCTGCCTCTTCCCCGACGCGGAGATCCTGATCACCAGGGTGGAGAACCCCGGGACGCGGGGCACGGCAGCAACGAGAGCCTGCACCTGGCCACCTTCGAGCGGGCCTGCCTGGCCGAGGCCCTGCTCCTGCGCAACCTGGCCGAACACGACGATTAACCCCGAACGGCCGGGTGCGTTTCGTCCCGCCCGCGGAATGGCCGGGCCCATTCCCGCCGTGCGAACTCGGACAGGAGCAGCGTCGCCGTTCCGGAGACGATGACGATAATCCATTCGGCCGCACCGGAGCCGTGGTCGGGGTCGGCCCCGGTGAGCGCCTCTATCCAGTCCGGACGCCAGAGCAGCAGGCCGGTGGTGAGGGCGAACACGACCGCAAAGGCTGATTCGACGTAGAACCTGGCCCGGCGGCGGATGCGGGTGACGGTCATGGCTGCGTCCCTTCAGGATGGGTGTGGCCTGCTGGGTCGCCGCCGCGGACGATATCGACCCTATGCAGGCGGGCCTCGATGAAGCCGAACACCGGATAGGGCTGGCTGTCGTCGATGACGATGCCCTGGCCTCCCGGAATCTGATTGGCCAGGACGAACGGGACGGCGCGGGAGCGATCCAGCACGTCGACGTCGGGCACGTCGTACTTGTCGGTCTCGATGCCGTGCGCCAGAGCGTGCTCCGCGTTGGCCAGGGATATGGGCCCGAACGGCGAGGTGAACAGGGTGAGGACGCTGGCGACCTGCTCGTAGTTGATCAGGTCGGCCGACGCGGTGTCGATCGTGTCGAGGCGCTCCTTGGTCCAGATGTCTGGCTGGCGCGGCGGCAGCCGAGGGGCCCGGTAGCTGCCGCTGTTCAAGGCAATGAGCACGTCGACGTGGTCGCCGGCCCCGATGACCTGCACGCCGACGCCGCTGCGGCAGGTGAACTGGAAGCTGACCTGGAGCACGCCGAAGTTCGCGGCCGGCGGCCGGACGCTGAACCGGAAGAGGTGCGCACCGTCGAAGGGCCTGGATGCGATCTTGGGGTGCGCCTCGATCGAGGTCGAGTCCGGGAGGCCGGCGTGCCAGATGTCAGCCTTGGTCAGCTTGTCCATCTCGTGGTTGAGATGAGCCAGCAGCGGTCCGTCGTCCGGGGCGGAGTCGTCGTAGATGGTCCCGGTGTCGGTGGTGTAGACCTGCCTGACCAGGTAGGGCCGCGAGGTCACGACGATGCGGGTCAGCGTGCCGCCGGACGCGGCGGGGCGGGTCCCCCCGATGGCCATCAGCAGGGGCGGGTGCACCTCCGACCGGTAGCTCTTCCGGCCGGACACGTCCACGTGGTGCGCGGCGTCGACGATCCAGCGGCCGAACACGGCGATCCGGTCTCCGACCCGCACCGTGTCACCGAACGGCGGCTTCAGCGCGCTCGGCACGCAGCCGCCGTCGGTCTCGACGGCCAGCAGGCCGCCCTTGGGCACGCAGATCTTCAGGTTCGCCGCATCCTTCATGGCCTGTGCGCCGTCTATCTCGTCCGGTACGGCGTTCCCGGCGGCGAGCAGGCTGATGTAATCCTTGTCCAGCGCCACCATGCATTCCCCGTCCAGTCCGAACGGATGGGTAAAGGGGACGTCCGCACCGGAGATCTCGGGTTGCAGCAGCCATCCGCTGAACCCGGCGGTGTCGACGTCGTAGTCCCCGCCCGGGGCGGTGACCTGGTTCCACTCCCGCTCGCAGACGGGATAGTCGTCGCCTCTTTCCAGCCACACGGGCAGGGAGAGCAGCGAGAGGAGGCTGGGAATGGAACTCCGGTTCGCTTCGACGATTTCCGCCGCCCAGTCTCCCGGGGACGGGGGGGCCGGATTGACCACGGCGACCTGAAGGCTCCCCGCCGGCGTGGCCGTCCCCCGGACCTCTACGCGGACACGGGCGGTCCCCCTGGCGCCGCTGGCGGCGATGGCCACGACGAGGATCTCGTGCGGCCCCGCGTCACCGGGAACCCGGACATCGGCGGTGAACAGGACGGCCGGGATCTTCTGCTTCGGCACGACGGTCAGGGACGCCTCCACCGGCGGTCCGCCGTCGAACGAAACCGTCACCGTGTCCACGATGTCCGGTTCGAACCCGCCCTTCCCCGTCACATTCCCGGTCACGCGCAGCGGCGTTGCCGCGGTCAGGACGGCGTCGCCGTGCGGCTGCAAGACTGTTACCTGCGTCATCGGATCCCCCTCGCGGCGCGCGCTACTTGACCGGCCCGGACGCCGAGACGGCGACGGTGACCGGCACCGTGAATTCCGCGCCCTGGCCGACCACGATCCGCACCGAGGTGCGGTAGGAGCCCGCTGCGTCGCCACCTTCGAACGTCACCGTGATCGGCAGCCCGCCATGGGCGGGGGCGGTGAAGGTGCCGCTGGGCCAGTCGAAGTAACCGGACGTGGCCGGGGCGACCTGAACGGGCACGTCACTGGCGGTGTGGTTGAGGACGGCCGTCCGCTTGACGGCGCCGAGGCCAAGGCCCTTGACCTTTCACCCCCCACTGCCATTCGTCAAAGTAGCTGCTGTTGCGGCTGGTGCTCTGGCCAACCTTGACGATGTCGCAGGGCGGCCGCTCCGGCACGGTCATGTAGTAGTTGGAGTCGATGATGGCCGCATCCCAGTTCTCACCGTCAGCCGTGACGCTCGCGCCCATCGACCAGTAGATCAGGTGACTCCGCTTCCACGCGTGGAAGGTCAGCAGCCGCCCGGCCGCCCGGTACTGGACCACGCTGAGGTCGGCTGAGATCCATCGTTGCGCACCGTTGACATCGCCGGTGTAGGTCAGCTGGCTGTCGGCCGGGACCAGCGCCGGGCCGGGCACCAGCCCAGGCGGCAGCCCCGCCGACCTGAGGGCCGCGACGTCACCGCCAGCCCCGGTCATCGCTGGCTTGCTGAGTTGAGCCATCGCCCATGCTCCCTTCACGATTGTCCGCTGTAAGTGTTCCGCCGTCGGTGTTTGCGCCATCTGGGCCGTTCCTGGGCCGAGTGTCCCCGATCACCTCGCCGACCCACTCGAAACCGAAGGCCGCCAGCGCCGCCGCCCGGCGCGCTCCCTCGGCCGACTCGGCCTCGTAGAGCACGAAGCAGGTCTCCTCGTCAGGCACGTACATCGAGCGCAGGTAGCGCACTGACGGTGGGAGCCTGGTCATGCTGCTTCTGACCTGGCGGCTAAGAAGCTGCCGGTCTTGCGTCCGGTTACAGGCCGCACGGCAGCGCCGGATCGCTGTGCCGTGCTGAACGATGCTTTTCATTGCTGGTTGCGGAGCTGCCAGGGCTGGAGGACGGCGTAGAGTGCCTGGCTCATCGGGGTAGCGACCCCGGCCCGGGCGCCTCGCCGGATGGCCTCTCCCAGCAGCGCCTCCAGTTCCATGGGATGCCCGTGGGTCAGGTCGTGGTGGAGCGAGGAGTAACCCCCGGGCTCAAGCCCGTCGGCGAAGGCCAGGTGGCGGTCGGGCATGGTGCAGAAGATGTAGGCGGCCCCTCCCACCACTCGGTCCTCGCCCACCACCGCTGCCAGCTTCTCTTCGTTGTCCACTCCGTTTTGCAGGGAGATCACGGCGGTGTCCTGGTGCAGCAGCGGCCGAAGGCGGGTAGCCACCTGGGCGGTGTGGTAGGACTTGACGGTGACCAGCACATAGTCGACCGGGCCCACCTTGGCCGGGTCATCGGCCGCGGTTACCCGAGCCAGCTCGAAGCCGCCGTGCACACTCGCCACCCGCAGGCCCTGGGCCTGCAGTGCCTGCAGGTGGCTGCCGCGGGCGATGAAGCGGACGTCGGCTCCGGAGCGGGCGAGCTTCCCGCCGAAGAACCCGCCGACCCCGCCCGCCCCGTACACCGCCACCTTCATGATCACTCCCGGGTGTATGGCCTGCCACGAGAACCACGGTTCAGCGACTGCGCGCCGCGGCGCGTGGCGCATGGGTCGCTGGTTTCACGGCCGGTTACTGCTGCGCCTTGCGGGCGGTGTCAGGCCGCGGCCGTCTCGGTTGTGAAGGTTGCCTGCACTGCCACCGGGTCGACCAGCGCCAGATAGATGGGGCAGCGCTGCTGCCATACCTCGAACAACAGCCGCAGCCGGTCCGCGGGTTCAGGTGAGATGACGTGGATCTCGACGGCGACCTCACCCAGGTCCGGGACGGCGTCCCCCATTCCCAGCAGTCCCCGCGCGTCGGTAGTGCAGCGAGCGACCGCGGTCACGTCATCGAGCCGCAGGCCAAGCTGTGGCGCGAGCGTGTCGTGGATGAACGCCACCGCACAGCCTGCCAGCGCGCCAAGCAGGTATGCGGTGGGGCTGGGCGCAAGGTTCTCCCCGCCAATCGCGGACGGCAGATCGGCGTCCCAGTTGAACGGCCCGGCAGACAGCCGTGCGCGCCCGTTGACCAGCGACGCCGTTACGGCCGGAGCCGAGCGGGCCCGGTCCGGGTCGGTCGCGAAACGCGCCGTGCTGGCTGCGAGCAGATCAGCGGACATCAACTTCTCCTCACTCCGAGGGGCCGGATACCGGCCTTCCCAACACGGTAGAAGGAGGCTGTCCTGGAGACATCGGTGCTGGCACTCAACCGCCGGCGCCACTGTCGGCCGCCGTCGGCGGGATACACGCAGTTTCAACCCAGGCTGCACCGCGGCGTCCCGCACGCTCATGCCAGGCCGCGGCGGACCAGGCCGGCAACGGCGGCCGCCCGCGCGGCTTTGCCGCTCACACCCAGCTTGAGGTAGGCGTTGGACAGATGCCGCTCCACCGTGCGCACACTCAGCGTCAAGGTCTCGGCGATCTGGCAGTTATCCAGCCCCGCGGCGGCTAGCCGCAGGAGCTCGAATTCGCGTTTGGTCAGGCCAGCCGGCGGGGGGCCGAGGACCGCAGCTGGCGGAACGGCGCGGTCCGGCTCGGCAAAGGCGGCCATCTCATGCAAAAACACACGCCACGCAGGCTCGCCGGCCAGCAGGATGTGGTTCTGGCTCTCCAACGGCACCAGCCGGGCCCGGGGGATCGATGACGCCATGACCCGGGCCTCTTCGAAGCTCACCATGGCGTCGCCACGCGCGTGCAGGACCAGGGTCGGAACCGTGACCTGGGGCAGCAGGCCAGTGATGTCGATCTTGTGGCGCTCGGCGCGGAGCCGGACGGCGTTGTCCGTTGAGGTGGACATCCGCTGCAGCGCGTCGACCCAGCGCATCTGCTCCTCGGATGCACCGGGGATGAGCATGTTCGTGAACACCCGGCGGAACAGGGAATCAGGCCGCGCCCAGCCCACCCGGGTCATGCTCAAGAAGGTCTCCAGGAGTTCCCTATCCGCCGGTGTTCGCGCCAGGGCCGCCCACGTCCCGAACAGGACGAGCCGGGTCACCCGATCGGGATGACGCACCGCGTAGCTGACGACCACCGGCCCGCCCTGCGACATCCCGAGCAACGCGAAACGGCCAAGGCCGACCGATTCCACGACGGCCTCAAGATCGGTGATCCGGGCCTGGAGAGAACACTCTCCGATATCCCAATCGGACAAGCCATAACCGCGTTCGTCGAACCGGATGACCGTAAATATTGCGCCGAGGTCGTCGACAAAGTGGCGCCACACCGGGCTCTGCCAGTCGTACTGGAGATGACTCAGCCAGCACGACCCGACCACAAGCGGCGGGCCATGTCCGTGGACCGCATAGGCGATCCGGACGCCGTCCGGCGCGCAGCAAAACCGGACCTCCTGCCCGGAAGCCTCAGCCGGAGGGGTCGCTGCCACCCGGGCCTGTCCAGGTCGGCGGCTTGCCATGCCCGAATCGTAGCCCCGCAGCCAGGAAACAGGAACGCCCCGGCAACCCCATAACCGCGCAGGCCGCGCTCAGCTCACCCAATGGAATAGCCGAAAATGGTCGTCCAATGTTACGGCGTGGTGGCACAACCGGGTCAGCATCGCGTATCCGCTGTCAGCAGCACTCAGGCCCGTAGTCCCACCCTATGGAACTGCCAACTGCAGTTTCCGGGCGTGCTCGTAGTCCGCCGTCGTGGATGGATAGGCTCTGAACTGCGACGACGTCCCGTAGCCCAGAGAGCAGGTAGAGCCTGGCGTCGGTCGCCAGTGCCCGCAGCCGGCCGACGGGGCCCGCACAGATCACCCGGTTAGGGCACGGCATAGGCGCCCACAGAGGCAACCAAAATCGCCGACCATAGCGGCTACTTGCGTGCCGCCACTGTCCGTGACGGCAGCCGGAGTGCTGCCAGTGCCGGACGGAGCCGCCACGGTTAGCATCCCGGCGCCAGGGTGAGCATGGCGGAGACGCTCAGTGGCGGGGCATGCCAGCAACCGGAGTTCGCCGAGAATGACGTCCTGCACTAACGGCGAATAGCGCGTAACAGGCTCCCCGCGCCTGATCCCTGCTCCGCCCAGCCGTGGCGCACGGCCAAGTCAAGGCTGAGGAGATGACGGAGTTGATCTGGCGGTCAGCTGTGCGAGGTGTGCGGCGGCTCGCCTGTCCACCCCGGGGACCGGGTCGGCGTAGTGCCGCAGCGTGGTCGCGCCGCCGCCGCTGTGGCCGAGCCGCGCGGCGGTGTTGCGCAGGTCGAAGCCGCCGGCGAGGAGCTGGCTGGCGGTGTAATGCCGCCCGCCCTTGATGTCGAGCTCAACCTCGGCGGCATCTGCGGCTGCAGCGATCTGGTGGGTAACCCAGTCCGGGTTCCACGGCCGGGCATGCGCTGGGTCGTTGGAGAAAAGGTACGCGTCATCTCGCAGCTCGACGCCAACCGCAGCCAGCGCGGCCCTGATCTCATCCAGGTAGGTCGCGATCAGCGCGCAGGTGTCCGGGTCGATGGCGAGCCAGCGGTCTTGGTGCGTCTTGGTGTCCTTACGGACGCGCTGACCGCCACGCACGACGTAATTGAAGGCGACGTGCACCAGGCCCCGGTCTAGGTCGATGTCGCGGATCTGCAGGCCGCACAGCTCGCCCCGGCGCACGCCGGTGACCACCACCAGCCACAGGTACAGCCCCAGGGCGGCGCTGCGCTCGCGAGCCTCAGCGATCACCTTGGCCACGTCGTCGGGCGAGGTTGCCGGGATGGGCTGGCGGATCGTGGTGGGCGGCTTGGCCGATTCGGCGGGGTTCCGGTCGGTCCACTCCCAGCGCTGCGCAGCGGCGAACGCACCGGACAGGATGCTGTGGATACCGCGGATCGTGCTCGGCTTCATCGGATGGCAGACATGCGGACGGCACCCTGCCAGCCGACAGTCATGGCCGGGGCCGGGGCGCCTGTGGTTCAGTCGCGGATCACCGCTGGGCTCTCCCGCGACGACCGCGACGCGGCCGTGCCGGACGATGATCAGGCCGTCCGCGGCGAGCGCCTCCAGGGCGTGCCGGATGACGCCGGTCCCGATGCCCTGCAGGACACTCAGCTCGGTGATCGACGGCAGCTCGTCGCCCGGGGCGAGGATCCCGGACCGGATGGCCTCGGCCAGCGTCGCGGTGACCTGGGAGCCGGTGAGCGGATTCGAACCGCTGGCCTGCCGTTTACAAGACGGCTGCTCTGCCTGCTGAGCTACACCGGCGGGAGACTCTGAGCATCGTAGCCGGCCCACGCGGAGGCGAGAATTCTCACGAGCGGGCGCCGCCCGGGCGCAGGGTATCC
>WNGK01006460.1_pt1 | contig 17299 bp, 16 predicted proteins | sample 5400601 | NCBI WGS metagenome assembly WNGK01 (sample SAMN13153376, study PRJNA577476) | soil metagenome | isolation source: 60 cm soil or saprolite under Garry oak tree replicate 1 | place: USA:California | collected 2016-06-15
CGCCGTGCAGAGCTCGCTGTCGCTCCTGGGCGTGCCCATCCCGTCCGAGTTCCTGCTCATGACGCCGTACGTCGTGACCATCCTGGTGGTGGCCGGGGTGGTGGGCCGGGCCCGTCCCCCCGCCGCCGACGGCAAGCCCTACATCAAGCAGTAGGCGTCACGGCGAGCGGCCGAAGCCGCCTCAGGAGACCAGCGGGGTGAGCTCGGCGACGGCGCACTTCCCCCGCCACCGCTTGATGGCCTCCTCGGGCGGTCCGTGGCGGTCGCGGCGCCGGTCCGCCAGCAGCTTGGCCGCGTCCTCCCATTCGGCCCCCTCCAGGAGCCTGGCGTTCGCCCGGAATCGGCCCAGCGAGGTGTCCCGATACTTCCGCCGCGTGATCACGATCAGGTCGTTGGCCTCGGGGAGGCCGGGGATGGTCTGCTCCTCCAGGCTCGGCTCCAGCGAGGACAGCACGTAGATCTTGCCGTTCCGGTAGACGAACCACGCCGGCACGGCGACGTCGCGACCCTCGTATTCGACCCCGATCCACGCCACATCGGATTTCCTGAAGCCGTCCTCCACGTCCTTGGGGAGCTTCTCGGGCGCGGCCTGGAGCACCACCTGGAACTCGGTCTGGCCGAGGACCTCGCCGTCCAGGACGAACGACGCCAGGTGGATGCCGGCCTGGTCGAACTTGGCGCTCTCCACGACGTCCTCGAACCGGGTCAGGTCCATGGAGCCGAAGAAGAAGCGGGCGGCCGGTCCGATCCGGTGGACCACGTCCCCGCTGGGGGCGACCAGCTGGACCTCCTCGGGGAGATAGCCCGTGGGCGTCTTCCAGTCCCTGATGATGGCGAACGGCAGGGCCCGGCCGGGGAGGCCCAGGACGTAGACGAGGCCGTCGGCCATGTCGCCCTCGGCGGCCCGCTGCCGAACGTCGAGGACGTTGGCGAAGATCAGCTCTCCGGCCGGCACGTCGCGCAGGATAGCAAGAAGTCCCTGGGAGCCTTGCCGCCAGGGCCGCCGCCGCGTACCGTCGGCCCGTGCTCGCCGTCGAGGCCACCGAGACCGCTCACGCAGAGGCCCCTCCCCGCCGCGGGAAGGTTGTGACAGCCCTCCGGGGCCTGGCCGTGCTCCTGCTGGGCGGCCTTACCTCGATGGAGGTGCTGGCGCTCTGCATCGGGTTCGTCTCCGTGGTGGGCCTGCTGTGGACGACCCACACGGTTCCGCCCGAGCGCCTGTTGACCGAACCGACGCTCCGGGTGGCGTGGGTGCTGGCCGTGGTGGCGGTGGTCCGGCCGCTCACGTGGGTGCCGTACGTCCTGCTCTTTGTTGGCCTGCGCGCGCTGATGCGGCGCGTGTCCCCCCAGGGCCGACCGTGGGTGAGGAACCTCGTGTCGAACCTTCTGACGCTGGCGCTGTTGGCGGTTGCCGCAGCGCTCGTATTCCTGGCCGTCCCCGGTTCCGTTCGGTGGACCCAGAGCGCCCTGGGGTTCGCCATGGGCACAGTGGACTTCGACCGGCTGGGGACCGCCACAGGCACGTGGGACGCGGCCCGCGTGGCCGTCGGGGTCGGGGCCTTCGTCCTCCTACGCCCGGTGGTCCCCCCACTGAGTCTGGGCCTCGACCTGGCGGTCCGCCCGATCCTCGGCTTCGTTCGCGGAGCCAGGGGCACCGTGGACAAGGTGTTCTTGGCCGTGACGGCAGTGTTCGGGATCGGCGTGGCGGTCCTGGAGGCGATCCGCCGCTGATCGGTCCGGGCGGAACCCGAACGCCAGCAGCACGAGCCCGCAGCGGATGACCGCAATCCACGGGCTTCCCTTGACCGTGGGAGTCCCGCCGTCCACAGTCAGTTCTATGAGGCAACCCCCCTGGGAACGAATAATTCGGTGCGTAGTCGGCCTGGTCTGTTTGGTCGCCACCCTCGGCGGCGTAGCCGCCCCGGCCACCGCCGGGAACGCTCCCCAGACTGGGGCCGGGGGGTATTGGGTCCTCACCAACCCCCCGTTGGATGGGGTCGTCGACCAAACAGCCACACTGCTCCCAACGGGAGACGTTCTGGTGGCCGGAGGGGACGAGCAGTTCTTATCCAACGCCCAGAAATACCATCCATCGACCGGGACCTGGGGCGGGGCCGGCTCGATGACCTCGGGCCGGGAGTGGCACACCGCCACCCTCTTGCACAACGGGCGGGTTCTGGCGGCCGGGGACGACGGCGGGCCTAGCGACCTGTACGACCCCTTCGGCGGGGGATGGCACAGAACGGGTGCGATGCACGTGGACCGCGTGAAGCACACCGCCACCCTGCTCCCCTCCGGGCGGGTCCTGGTGGCAGGAGGAGTCACCTCACACGGGTTCACCTCCTCGGCCACCCGCACCGCCGAGCTGTACCAGCCGAACACGGGGAAATGGGTCCGCACCGGGAGCATGGCCCTGCCCCGCTACGACTTCCGCGCCGTCCTCCTCCCCACGGGGAAGGTCCTGGTCGCCGGCGGGGACTACCAGGGCCAGGCCCAATCGGCGGCGGAGTTGTACGACCCTTCCACCGGCACGTGGAGCCCCACCGGGTCCATGACTGAGGGCCGGTGGGGGTTCGTGGCCGTGCTGCTCCCTGACGGAACGGTCCTGGCCGCCGGTGGCCGGGGCTCCGACGGCAGCGTCACCGCCACTGCGGAGATCTACGACCCTTCGACCGGCAAGTGGACTCCGACGGGGAGCATGAGCGATGTCCGGCAGTGGGCTCAGGCCGTCTTGCTCCCCGACGGCCTCGTGCTCGTGGCAGGCGGTGGCAACGGCGGGTCCGATACGACTTCGGCCGATCTCTACGATCCCTCCACAGGCATATGGTCACCCACCGGATCCATGACCTATGGGCGGGACTCCTACACCCTGACGCTTCTGCCCGACGGGGATGTCCTCGCGGTCGGCGGAGTCAATCAGGCGTATGAGACGGCCGAGCTCTACATCCCGCCGTCGGCCTGAAACCCGTCAGGCCGAGCGGGCCAGCCACAAACTCGGCTCTTCGAGCTCCGGCATGGACGGGAGCGCTTCGGGCGAGTCCCAGATTCGGACCAGCGTGGCCTCGTCGGTGAGTTCGACCACCTTCGAGCAGAACGCCGCGCCCAGCTCGTACTGTTCGCGCTTCATCTCCAGGCCGAGGAGGCGCTCCAGGGCCTGGTCGCCGTGGCGGCCCTCGCGGTGTCGGACCAGAGCCTCCTCGATCCGCCCGATCCTCGGCTTCGTTCGCGGAGCCAGGGGCACCGTGGACAGGGTGTTCTTGGCTGTGGCGACAGTGTTCGGGATCGGGGTGGCGGTCCTGGAGGTGATCCGCCACTGATCGATCAGACCGAATCCCGAACCCCAGCATCTCGAACCCCGAGTGCATGACGCCAATCCGCGGGCTTCCCTTGACGCTGAGAGTCCCACCGTCCACAGTCCGTTCGATGAGCCGCCCCTCCTGGCAACGAACAATTCGGTGCGTAGTCGGCCTGGCCTGTTTGGTCGCCACCCTCGGCGGCGTAACCGCCCCGGCCAGCGCCGTGAACGCCCCCCCGGTACGGACCGCGGGCTATTGGGTCCTCACCGGCCCACTGGTCGTCCCGACTGTCAATCAAACCGCGACGCTGCTCACCACGGGTGAGGTCCTGGTGACCGGAGGAGACAACTTCGCCCCTTCCGACGCCCAAATCTACTACCCGTCCACTGGGACATGGGGACCGGGGGGGATCGATGACTTCGGGCCGAGAATGGCACACCGCCACCCTGCTGCACAGTGGGAGGGTCCTGGTAGCCGGGGACGACGGTGGGCCGAGCGACCTGAACGACCCGCTCAGTGGGGGATGGCACAGAACGGGCGCGATGCACGTGGACCGGGTGAGGCACACCGCCACCCTGCTTCCCTCCGGGCGGGTCCTGGTGGCAGGAGGGATCACCTCACACGGATTCTCCTTCTCGGCCACCCGCATCGCCGAGCTGTACCAGCCGAACACGGGGAGCTGGGTCCGCACGGGGAGCATGGCCCTCCCGCGCGACGACTTCCAAGCGGTGCTGCTTCCCACCGGGAAGGTCCTGGTAGCCGGCGGGAGCTACCAGGGCCAGGCCCAGTCGGCCGCCGAGCTCTACGATCCAGCCACCGGGACGTGGAGCCCCACCGGGTCCATGACCGAGGGTCGGTGGGGGTTCGTGGCGATCCTTCTCCCCGACGGGCGGGTGCTGGCTGCGGGGGTCCACGGGCACTTGGTCGTCGACCGGATCCATGACGACGTATGGCCGAAGCTCCTACACCCTTACCCTTTTGCCCGACGGGGACGTTCTCGCGGCGGGCGGGGTCAACCAGGCGTATGACACGGCCGAGCTCTACATCCCGCCGTCGGGCTGAACGCTCGAGAAGTCTCAGGCCGAGCGGGCCAGCCACAAACTCGGCTCTTCGAGTTCCGGCATCGAGGGCAACGCCTCGGGCGAGTCCCAGATTCTGGCCAGCGTGGCCTCGTCGGTGAGTTCGACCACCTTCGAGCAGAACGCGGCGCCCAGTTCGTACTGCTCGCGCTTCATCTCCAGGCCGAGGAGGCGCTCCAGGGCCTGGTCGCCGTGGCGGCCCTCCCGGTGTCGGACCAGGGCCTCCTCGATCCGGCCGAACGAGGGGAGCAGCTTTCGGCCCACGGCGTCGGTGACGTGGTCCCCGTAGCCCTCGGCCGCCGCCATGAACGACTGGATCCGGGCGATCCGCAGCCGTTGCTCGGGGTCCGAGGACTGGCCGAAGAAGTTCCCCAGGCCCTCCGCGGCCTCGGCCAGCGCCTCGGGGTTGGCGAAGTCCATGCCCTCCAGGCTCCGCTCCAGGCCCGAGAAGTCCAGCTCGGCGTGCTCCACCAGGTCCCGCACCAGGCCCAGGAAGTGCGGCCGGACCCACGGCCGGGCGAACTCGAACCGGTGGGTCACCTCGTGCAGCGACACCCACAGCCGGAAGTCCATCGAGGGCAGGCTCCAGTCGCGTTCGAACCCGGCGATGTTCGGCACCACGAAGTACAGCGCGCCCGACGGCCTGGGCACCGCATCGCGGCCTGCTCCGGCCCTCCCGAGGCCATGCCCTCGGGCTCCTGGGAGAAGCCGAACGGCAGCCCGCCGCCTCCACCCAGCGGGCCGGCCGTGGCCAGGGCCGATCCCAGCTTCTGCGCCACCGGGTCGAGCATCTCGCGCAGGCCGGTGACGTTCGCCTCCACCCACTGGCCCCGCCGGATGGCCCGGACCTCCGGGAGGTCCGACGGGCCCGGCAGGCCCGTGAACTCGGCCACCGAGAGCTCGGCCAAGCGAACGGTCTCGCCGAACCCCCGCGAGTCCTCGTCGGTCGGCGCCGGGTCGTCGCTTCCCCACGAGGCGGTGGCGATCCCCACCTGCCGGGCCAGCTCCCAGTTGATGGGGCCGGGGGAGGACAGCAGGACCCGCTGGATCTCGCGGAACAGCGGGACCTCGTTGAGGGGGTCGCCGGAGGAGCGGTCGTCCGGTGGCGTCATCGACGTCGATTCTACGGTGGCCCGCCGTTTGGGCCTTCGGGCGACCGGCAAGCCCCAGCCGGGGGTTCGAACCTCGTGGCTACAATCCCCTGATGGGCGACCCGCTCCTGCTGCGCCTGACCGACGCCCCCCTGGACCCCGCCGAAGCCCTGGCCTTCGTGGCCGATCCCGCGGCCGGCGGCACCGTCCTCTTCTCGGGGACCGTTCGGCACCATTCGACCGCCGGCGACGTCACCGGGCTGGACTACGAGGCCTGGCCGGAGCAGGCGGAGGCGCGCCTCCGGGAGATCGCCGGGGAGATGTTCGATCGATGGCCGGTTCGAAAGGTGGCCCTGCTGCATCGAACCGGGCACCTGGCGGTGGGCGAAGTATCGGTGGTGGTGTGCTGCTCCGCCCCGCATCGAGCCGAGGCGTTCGAGGCCTGCCGGCACGGGATCGAACGGATCAAGGAGGACGTGCCGATCTGGAAGAAGGAGGCCCTCACCTCGGGTGAGGCCCACTGGGTGACGGGGTCGTGAGCCGCGTTCCCGGCCACAGGGGCCGGCGGTGAGCCGGCGCGACCTGGCCATCGACCTGGGCACCTCGAACACCCTGGTCTACCAGCCAGGCCGGGGCATCGTGTTCGACCAACCGACCATCCTCGCCGTGGAGCGCAACGGCAACGTCCTGGCCGTGGGCCACGAGGCTCGAAAGCTGCTGCGCGAGAACCCCGGCGACCTCGTTCCCGTTCGTCCCGTCCAGCGAGGAGCCATCACGGACTTCGATCTGGCCCGGCAGATGATCCGCCTGATCCTGCGGCAGGTGGACATGGGCCGGATGTTCAAGCCGAGGGTGCTGGTCTGCGCGGTGTCCTCGCTCACGGAGGTCGAACGCAAGGCCCTCGACCAGGCCGTGGTGGCGGGGGGAGCGAGGTCGGCCACGCTGATCGAGGAGTCCCTGGCGGCGGCGGTGGGAGCCGGGCTGCCGATCCACGAGCCCATCGGGAGCCTCGTGGTGGACGTGGGCGGGGGCACCTCCGAGATCGCCGTGCTGGCCATGGGCGGCGTCGTGCTGGGCCGGTCGGCGCCCGTGGGGGGCCTCGACATGGACGGGGCCATCCAGCTCTACGTTCGGAACCGGTACGGCGTGGTCATCGGGGACCGAACCGCCGAGCGGATCAAGATCGAACTGGGCTCGGCCTATCCGGCGGCCCAGGCTCGAATGGTGGAGATCCGGGGGCGGGAGATGGGAAGCGGCATGCCCACCGTGATCCCGCTGGGACCAGAGGAGGCCCGGGAGGCCCTGGCCGGAGTGGTCTCGTCGATCGTCGTGGCCACCCGGGAGGCCCTGGCCGAGAGCCCGCCCGACCTGGCCCAGGATGTGCTGGACACCGGGCTGTTCCTCACCGGGGGCGGGGCGATGCTTCGGGGCCTCGATATGCGGATCGCCCAGGAGTGCGAGGTGCCGGTGCATCTCACCGAGCAGCCGCTGGCCACGGTGGTGCTGGGAGCCGGCCATCTGCTGGAGTCGATGCCGGACGCCGGGCCCTTCCCGGTTGGCCAGCGCCGAGGTTGACATCGCCGGGCCGTTCCGGTTGGCCGGCGCCGCTGTTCACCGCTAGGGTCTACGCTTTGCCCAGAGGGGGACGACACTGACCTTTTCCATCGCCGCAGCCGACGTCGCGTCGGGCGACTGGGGCGTCGCCGTGGCCTCGAAGTTTCCCGCCGTGGGTTCGGTCGTGCCGTGGGCCCGGGCCGGGGTTGGGGCCATCGCCACCCAGGCGTGGGCCAACGTGGCCTACGGACCCGACGGCCTCGCCCTGCTGGGGGCGGGACGGTCCGCGGAGGAGGTCCTTCGGCTGCTCACCGAGGCCGACGAGGGCCGGGACCGCCGGCAGCTCGGGGTGGTGGACGCCGCCGGCCGGGCGGCCGGCTTCACCGGCCCGGGGTGCACGGAATGGGCCGGAGGCGCCACCGGCGAGGGATTCGCCTGCCAGGGGAACATCCTGGCCGGGCCCGAGGTGGTCGACCGGATGGCCGCCGCCTACTCGGAGGCGCAGGGCGACCTGGTGGACAGGCTCCTGGCCGCCCTCCGGGCCGGCGACGACGCGGGGGGAGACCGCCGGGGGAAGCAGTCGGCGGCCGTGCTGGTGGTTCGAAATGCCGGCGGCTACGACGGCCGCAACGACCGGTACGTCGATCTTCGAGTGGACGACCACACCGAACCCGTGCTGGAGCTCCTTCGGATCTTCGAGGTCTACGACCGCGAGTACCTGGTTCGAAACGACCCGCTGCTCCCGGCTTCGGCGGCCCTGGTCGAGGAGGTGCAGCGCCGCCTGCGGTCGCTCGGGCGGTTCTCCGGAGGGGTGACCGGGACGCTGGACGAGCCCACCCGGGCCGCCCTCGGCGCCTTCGCCGGCGAGTTCAACCTGGAGGGTCGCCTGCGGAGCGACGACCTGCTCTCCGAGGCGCTGGTCCGGGAGCTTCGAGACATCACCACCGACGCCGGCTGAGCCCGGCCCAGAGGATCAGCCCGCGTGGAAGTGAGCGAAGGCGTGGGCCATGACGTGGGCGGCCCCGAAGATGACCGCCGCCACGATCCCGCCGGTCACCGCGATCAGGATGGCCAGCTCGACCGCCGCGACGATGCGGGAGGACTTCGGCGCGACGGCCCCCGGGAGCACCGTTCGCTCCGACGGGCCGGCGAGCTCCGGGGCCGTCTGCTCGAACGCCTGATCGAACCGGATCCTGGCCGTTCGCGCCCGGGCCTGCCCGGACCGCTGCCGGGCCTCCACGGCGAGCCGGCGCCGGTCTCTGGCGGCGGACAGCGCTCGGGCGGCGCCGCGAACCCCCTCGCCCAGCGCTCGCTGGACCCACAGCCACCCCTGTGCGGCACGAGGGAGGGCGCGGCGGGCCGAGAACCACTCCCGCACCCGATCGACCCCAGGCATACCGCCGGGCAGGCCTCTGGACTCCTCCTGCAGGACGAACCCGAAGACGAACACGCAGACGCCCGCCAGAAGCAACGCCAACGCCAACGCTGCAACCATCTGGAGAGAGACCTCCCTCGGGCGCGCTCGCCATTGTCGATGCGCGGGCTAGCATGGGATGTTCCCGAGACCGGCGAGTTCACACATCCATGACCGACGACGCCCTTCCATCCCGCCCGGACGCGGTCCCACTGGAGATCGCGGGGCCCCCACGCCGGCGCCGTGGCCTCAAGTGGCTGGTGCTGGTGCCGGCGCTCGTCGCGGCGTTCGTGCTCTACACCGTGCGCCTGCCCTATTTCGTGATCGGGCCGGGCCCGGCCGAGAGCGTGGAGCCCCTCATCCACGTCACCGGGACCACGACCTATCAGTCGAACGGAACGTTCCTGCTCACGTCGGTCACCCTGCACCAGGCGAACGCGTACGACCTCCTGGCCGCCTGGATCGACCCGGCTTCCTCGGTGGTCTCCGAGCACGACATCCTCGCCCCCGGGGAGACCCAGGAGCAGGAGGTGCAGGTGGCCCGGTCCCAGATGGACACCAGCAAGATCGACGCGGCCGTGGTGGCGCTCACGGCGTACGCGAGCTACCCCAGGGCCCACCGTCCGGGGGCGCTGGTGGAGACGGTGTTCCCGAACACCCCGGCCGACGGAAGGCTGTTCGCCGGGGACGTGATCGTCTCGGTGGACGGGATCACGGTCACCGGTCCCCAGGACCTGGGGACGCTCATCGTGGCCGCCGGGGCGGGACACGTTCTCGACCTGGTGGTGAACGGCCGGCCGGGTGGAGCGGTCCACGTGAAGGTGACCCCGCGGTTCGACTCCCGGGCGAAGCGGCCCATCATCGGGGTCACGTCGGTGCCGAACTTCCCGTTCCCCCTTTCGATCTCCTCCGGCGACATCGGCGGCCCCTCCGCGGGCCTCATGTGGACGCTCGGCCTGATCGACCTGCTCACCCCGGGAGACCTCACCGGCGGGCGGAAGATCGCCGGCACCGGAGAGATCGGTCCGGACGGGAAGGTCTACCCGATCGGGGGGGTGGAGGAGAAGGTCGTGGCGGCCGAGCGATCCGGGGCCGTGGTGTTCTTCGTTCCGAAGGACAACGCCGCCGCGGCGAGATCCGTGGCGCATCGTATGGCCATCGTCTCGATCGGCACGTTCGCGGACGCGGTGCGATACCTTCAGCAGCACGCCTGACCACTGACGTGGGGTACCCTTTTCACCCATACCTCGGCCGAGGAGCATCCGGGTGGCGCAGAGCATGAGGACGGTTCGCCGGCGGTGGGTCATCCTGGTGGTGGCCGCCGTGATCCTGGTGGCCATCATCCTGTCGGCCCTTTCGGGGTTCTACGTCGACGTGCTGTGGTTCCGGGAGGTCCACTTCTCCGGGGTCTTCTGGAGCATCTTCTGGAGCAAGCTCGTCCTGGGGCTGATCTTCGGAGCGCTGTTCTTCGTCCTTCTGCTGATCAACCTGCTGATCACCCGGAGGATCACCCCCCGATTCCGGCTGCCCTCGCCGGAGCAGGAGCTGATCGAACGCTACCGCCAGGCGTTCGAACCCTACGCGCGGCTGCTGATCCCGGGGTTTGCCGCGGTGATCGCGCTGTTCGTGGGGATCGCCGCCTCGGCCCAGTGGCAGACCTTCATGCTGTGGCGGTCGGTCGGCTCGGTTCACTTCCCGGCCGTTCGGGCGGACCCCATCTTCCACCGCGACCCGTCCTTCTTCATCTTCGTGCTGCCGTTCCAGAAGTTCGTCCAGGGCTGGCTGTTCTCCTCGCTGGTGGGGATCCTGGTCATCGTCGTCGTGGCCCACTACCTGTCGGGCAACATCCGAACCCAGGGAGTGGGCGAACGGGTGACGCCGGCCGTCCGGGCCCACGTCTCGGTGCTGCTCGGGCTCATCGTGCTGGTGAAGGCGTGGGGCTACTACCTGGGGAAGTTCGACCTCCTGGTATCGCCACGGGGGGTGGTCACCGGCGCCGGCTACACCGACATCCACGCGCAACTGCCGGCCCTGAAGCTCCTGGTCTTCATCGCCATCGCCTGCGCCCTGCTGTTCCTCGTCAACGTGCGGTTCCGGATCTGGGCGCTCCCCGCCATCGGGATCGGGCTGCTGGTGCTCACCTCGATCGTGGCCGGGGCCATCGTCCCGGCCGCCGTGCAGCGCTTCCAGGTGGCTCCCCAGGAGCTCCAGAAGGAGTCGACCTATATCAGCAGGGACATCTCGGCGACCCGGTTCGCCTACGGCCTCTCCCGCATCAACCTGAACGGAGCGAGCCCCGCCAACGACGTGACGACGAGCCAGGTGCAGTCGAACGACGCCACGGTCACCAACATCCGGCTGTGGAGCCCGGGCATCCTGGGCCAGACCTACCAGGCCCTGCAGCGCATCCAGCCCTACTACGAGTTCGCCGACGTCGATGTCGACCGGTATCCCATCGGCGGGGCGGAGCGCCTGGTCATGGCCTCGGCCCGCGAGGTGAGCCAGTCCCACATCCCGGGAACGCCCGGCTGGCAGCAGATCCACCTGATCTACACGCACGGGTACGGCGCCGTGGCCAGCAAGGTCAACACCTCCGGGCAGGGCGGCGCGCCCGACTTCCTGCTTCGGGACATCCCCCCGGCGAGGGGCTCGCCGATCCCCCTGGCCCACGGGCAGGGCTCGGAGCTCTACTACGGCGAGCTCAGCGACGTTCCCTACGTGGTCGTCGACACGAAGCAGGCGGAGCTCGACTATCCGAACCCGAACGGGCCCGGTTCGGTCTCCACCACCTACGCGGGCAAGGGCGGGATTCCCATCGGGAGCTTCTTCCGCAAGCTCGTGTTCGGCTACCACTACCGCGACTTCAACCTGATGATCTCGGGGCTGATCGATTCGAACAGCAAGATCCTGATCTACCGTGACGTGGCCACCCGGATCCAGAAGGCGGCACCGTTCCTCACCTACGATGGCGACCCCTACGCGGCCATCGTGGGCGGACACCTCTTCTACATCTGGGACGCCTACACCACGACCGACCTGTATCCGTACTCCCAGCGCATCAACCTGCCGGGAGTGACGAACAGGGACCTCTCGGGCCGGATCAACTACATCCGCAACTCGGTGAAGGCCGTGATGAACGCCTACGACGGGACCATTCGGTTCTATGTCAGCGACCCGAGCGATCCGCTGATCCAGGTGTGGATGCGGGCGTTTCCTCACCTGTTCACCAACGTGTCGGAGGCGCCCGCCGAGCTCCGGGCCCACTTCCGGTATCCGGAGGACCTGCTGCAGGTCCAGGCGAGCGAGTTCGGCCGGTACCACGTCACGGATGCCGCCACGTTCTTCAACAACGCCGAACGGTGGGCGGTCCCGGATGCCCTCCCCAGCGAGCCGAACCCGAGGACGCAGGCCGCGGGCACCCTCAGGCCCTACTACGTCATCCTCAAACTGCCGGGGAAGCCCGACGAGGAGTTCGTGCTGTTCGAACCCTTCACCCCGTTCAACCGGCAGAACATGGTGTCCTATCTCGCGGCCTCCTCGGACCCGGCGGACTACGGCCAGCTCACGGCGTTCCAGTTTCCCGCCGGGGAGAACGTGCTCGGCCCCCAGCAGGTTCGAAACCTGATCAGCCAGGACCCGGACGTCTCCTCGCAGATCACCCTGCTGAACCGGGAGGGCTCACAGGTGAACTTCGGGGACCTCCTGATCGTGCCCATCGAGAACTCGTTCCTGTATGTCCAGCCCATCTTCGTCACCGCCTCGGGGGCGAACCCCATCCCGGAGCTGAAGCGCGTGGTTGTGGTTCACGGGGGGAACGCCACCATCGCCACCTCGCTGGCCGACGCCATCTCGATGTCGTTCGGACAGCAGCCCACGCCGACCCCGACGCCGACCCCCGGTCCACCGCCGACCACGCAGGTGGGCCAGCTGCTGGCCGAGGCCCAGCAGCACTTCCAGGCGGCCGAGACGGCGCTCAAGAACGGCGACCTGGCCACCTACCAGAAGGAGATCGAGGCGGGCATCTCGCTGGTGAGCCAGGCGGAGCAGCTCTCGGCCTCCCCGTCGCCGACCCCGACGCCCACGCCGACGCCTTCCGCCTCGCCGACCGGCTGATCCCGCGAGACCTGCTAGCATCGACCCGCGGGGTGGAGCAGTCCGGTAGCTCGCTGGGCTCATAACCCAGAGGTCACAGGTTCAAATCCTGTCCCCGCAACGAGCGAAGCCGTCTCCAGACCTGCGGTGTCTTACGAGGGCACGGATGCGGCGTGGTCTGGCCGAAACTGCAAGACGGATCGCAAACAGAGGAAGGCAAGCAGGCAACGGTCGCTTCAGCCCCAACTCGCTGTCGTTGCACCCCTTCCATCTCCAAGTCCAAAGGCTCGGCTTGACGCCGCAGGCTGGCGACGGCCCGACGGTCGTTCGGGGCCGGCCCTGCACAGGCCTCTGGACCGTCCGCATGGGTCGGGCCACCGCGTGCTGGCACCCGTTCGGAGGGGAGGCTGACGACCCGCGGCCGTTCGGCGCATGTCCTTCCCCATCCGGCATCGAGGGGCGAGAATCAGCCTGACAACCACGGCTCCGGAAGGATGGGATCCAGCTGAGACGACACTTGAGACGACTCTTGGCGGATCGGTCTCTTCAGGTTCGTCGATGACCTCGCGAACGGCGGCGCGTCTGGCGTGGGGCATCGCGATCCTCAGCTACGCGATCGTTGCGGCCTGCCTCGTGCTCCTCTGGCTGAACAGGGCAACGATCCGTTCCGTCGGAGCGGGCCCCGTCGGCAACCTCGTTCCCGCCGCAACCCTCGGGGCGCTCGGAGCGCTGATCGCTTCGCGCCGGCCGTCGAACGCCATCGGGTGGCTGATGCTCTTCATCGCCCCCCTCGTGGGGATCTCCGCGCTGGCCGCCCTCATCACGATCCGCGCCCTGCTCGCCGGGGTCTCACCGCACGGGTGGGTGCGGTGGACGGCCTGGGTGCAGTACTGGATCGGGAGCCCGCCCCTGGGGGCATTGATCCTGATCTTCCTGCTGTTCCCCGACGGAAGGCTCCTCAGCAGACGCTGGCGGTGGGTCGCGAGGCTCACGGTCCTCGGCTCGGCCTGGTTCGTGGCCGGTGCGGTCCTCGACGCGGCCCCGGTGGAACTCTCGCCACACCTGCCGAAAGTGGGGAATCCCGTTGGTGTCCCGGCGCTCGCGGGCTTCTCGAACGGCCCCGCATTCCTGGTGATCGTGGTCCTCATCGTCGTCGCGATGGCGTCACTGTTCCTGCGGCTGCGTCGGTCGATGGGTGAGCAGCGCCAGCAGCTCAAGTGGTTCGCCTACGCGGCCGGCGTTTCGGTGGGCCTCCTCATCCTCGCGATCCCTGCCACGTCCCTGAGCCCGGCGCTCTCCAATGCGATGTTCACCGTCGCCTTCAGCCTCGGGTTCGCCTTCCTGGTCCCTGCGGCGGCAGCCCTGGCGATCCTCCGCTACGGGCTCTACGAGGTCGACGTGGTCATCAACAAGACCATCCTGTACTTCTCCCTGGCCGCAGTCATCACGGCGATCTACGCCGGGATCGTGGTGGGGATCGGGGCGATCATCGGCTCGAAGGGCAACGTCGTCCTGTCGGTCCTGGCCACGGCGATCGTGGCCATCGCCTTCCAGCCGATCAGGGACCGGAGCCGCCGGTTCGCCAACCGGCTCGTCTACGGAAAGAGGGCCACGCCGTACGAGGTTCTCTCGGAGTTCGCCGACCGTATGGCCGGGACCTACTCGGTCGAGGACGTGCTGCCGCGCACGGCCCGCATCCTGGGCGAGGCGACCGGCGCCGTCCGGGCCGACGTGTGGCTCCAGGTCGGCGCCGAGCTGCAGGCCGCGGGATCGTGGCCGTCCGCTCCCCCGAGCGAGCGGATCCCGCTCACCGACGCCGAGGTCCCCGAGGTTCCCGGCGCCTCGCGCGTGGCCGCCGTCCGCCACCAAGGGGAGGTGCTGGGTGCGCTCTCCGTGGAGAAGGCGCCCGGCGATCCGATCACACCCGCCGAGGACAAGCTGCTCGCCGATGTAGCCGGCCAGGCCGGGCTCGTCCTTCGCAACGTGCGTTTGATCGAGGACCTGCGTGCTTCCCGGCAGCGGCTGGTGGCCGCCCAGGACGAGGAACGGCGGAAGCTCGAACGCAACATCCACGATGGGGCACAACAGCAGCTCGTAGCACTGGCCGTGAAGACGCGACTGGCCGACTCGCTGATCGGGCGGAACGAGGCGAAAGCGCACGAGGTGCTGGCCCAGGTACAGACGGAGGCGCAGGAGGCCCTGGAAAACCTGCGGGAGCTCGCCAGGGGGATCTACCCTCCGCTCCTCGCCGACCAGGGCCTGGCCGTCGCCCTGCAGGCTCAGGCCCGCAGGGCGCCGCTCCCCGTCACCGTGGAGGCGGAGGGGATCTCCCGCTACCGGGAGGACGCGGAGGCGGCGGTCTACTTCAGCGTGCTCGAGGGCCTGCAGAACGTGGCGAAGTACGCGGGCGCGTCGCACGCCGTGGTTCGCCTGTCTCAGGCCGATCGTGCCCTTTCGTTCGAGGTCGCCGATGACGGCCAGGGGTTCGATTCCGGCCGCACATCGTATGGAACCGGGCTGCAGGGGATCGCGGACCGTCTCGCCGCTCTCGGGGGGACCCTGGAGGTGCGATCCGTGCCTGGAGCCGGCACCGCTCTCCTCGGAACAGTGCCGGTCCACGTTACGGAGACTGGACCCGGGTGAGCGGGCCGCGGATATCGACCATCACAGGTCCCTTTGGGTTCATCAATGACCTCCCCGGACGCCCACGCGGCGGGGCAGAGGCACTGTGGTCTGGCTCGACCCCACGTCGGCCGTCCATTCTCGGAACCGGCACTTTTCACTCGGGTCATGAGTACGGGAATCTGGCGCCCTCCGCCAGGCGATCCGTCTTGACGAAGCAAGACCGCAAACGGATTGCAAACGCCCTGCGCATGATGAGCCGTCACGCAGCATCACCCGACGACACGGAGGTCAATCTGAAGGTGCACGTCAGCGCCCCGTTCGGCCTCCGCCGACACCCGGCGTCAGGAGGCTCGGGAAGTTCATAACCCAGAGGTCACGGGGGAAGGCGACGACGACCTCGTCCTCGGTGGCCGCTCTCACCGTGCGCACGATGGAGCCCAGGCTACCGAGGTCGCGGACTGCCGGGTCGCTCCGCCGAGGGCTGGCCTTGCCCGATCACGTGCGGCGTTCGATACTGGTGCCGGATGCGACCGTTCGGTTGAGTCTGACCGCCCCGCGCACCCCGTCCAGGGGTCGATCCGGCTGGCCATGTCGGCCGATATTCGGTTGCTGTTGTCCGACCGCAGCGAGCCGACCGTCGGCCAGGTGCACCTCGAGCGCCGCCTCTCATCGCGGGGCTTCGGCCCCCAACCCCGACCAGCGCGATATACAGGAGGACCCGATGCCCAACGACAACGTGGAATTGATTCGGACGGCGTATGAGGCGTATGCCCGTGGCGATCTGGCCACCATGCTCGGATTCGTTGACCCGGACCTCGAGTGGACCTACCTCGATCCCAGTCTGGAGGACCCCGAGGCCCAGGTGTGTCACGGGCGGCACGAGCTCCGGGAGGCACTCGAGCGGCGGGCGGAGCGCGGTCTGACATCCGAGCTGGAGGAGGTCGTCGGGAGCGGCGATCAGGTCATGGTGGTGGCGCGGACCCCCGGCGTCGATGCCTACCGGGTGAGACCGGCGGACGACCGGAACTTCACCGTGTTCACGGTGCGCGACGGCCGGATCGTCGCTATCCGGGACTGCCACGACCGGGCGGAAGCGTTGGCGGCCGCCGGCATCCACTAGCCGACCATCGGTTCGAGAACGAACTCAAGAAGGAGAGTCCGATGAGCGAACAGACTTTGGCCCTTGCCAGAGAGGGATTCGGTGCGTGGCAGCGGGGTGACTTCGACACGCTCGAGGCGATGCTGGACCCGGACGTCCAGTGGCACTGGTTCGAGCCAGGCGAGTGGGACTGCCACAGTCGGGACGACGTCATGCGCACGCTGAGAGAGCGCCACGAGCAGAGCTTCGCCGCCAGCGAGCTCGAGTTCCTGGACGGCGGAGAGGACACAGTGATGGTGGTGGCGCACCCTGCGGCCGTGGCGGGCGAGGGATGGCCTGAGGAGGCGGCCACGGTGATCACGTTCCGCCAGGGCAAGGTCACCACCATGCAGGACCACCGGACCAAGAAGGAGGCCCTGGCAGCCGTTCGCTGAGCCGCGCGGTGGTTGAGCCGCTCGAGTTCACAGGTCAGACAGCCGAAACGAGGCAGGCTCTCGGCTTCCGGGGGGGATTGGGAAACCGAGTCATTCCCGGAGAGTGATCCTGGCCGCGGTGTATGCGGTGAAGTTCGGACTCACGGTCGACGATCTCGCGACCACGTGGGCGCCGTATCTCACGATGTCGGAGGGTTTGAGGCTCGCCTCGCAGGCGTTCACCCGAGACCTCGCGAGGCTCTCCTGCTGCGCGGCGTAAGAGGCGGAACCGGATGGTGACCGATCCGGGTACGAGGCGGCGGATTCGGCAGCTTCTCCTTCCTGGCCTCATCGGGCTGGGGCTCCTGGTGAGCGCGTGCACCGGGTCTGGACGGTCTCCGGAGTCGGAGAGAATGGCAGGGAGAACTGAGAGGAGCCGCGCGGGTTCCGGGCACCGACTCGGCGCCATCCGAGGAGGCTTCCGCCCAGTGCTCCGCCGCCGACGGCGGACCGACCGCGGGATGCCCTCAGCTCATTGCAGGATGAAGATCGTGTCCCCGCCGTCCGCCTTGTTGTAGTTGATGCCGTGGGCGTTCAGCCGGATGCCCTCCTCCTTACCGGCCGGAGGATTCCCCA
>WNGK01007743.1_pt1 | contig 17298 bp, 17 predicted proteins | sample 5400601 | NCBI WGS metagenome assembly WNGK01 (sample SAMN13153376, study PRJNA577476) | soil metagenome | isolation source: 60 cm soil or saprolite under Garry oak tree replicate 1 | place: USA:California | collected 2016-06-15
GAGCGAGCAGCCCGTGGACTTCGGGCTCGTGCGGCGCGATGGAGGCAAGCACGCGGCCGATGCGAAGCGCTTCATTGCAGAGCTGGGGACGCAGCCAATCGTCGCCGCGCGCCGCCGTGTAGCCTTCGTTGAAGATCAGATAGACGACCTCCAGCACCGACGAGAGCCGTTCGGAGAGCTCCTCACCGCGCGGGGTCTCATAGGCCAGCCCGGACTCCGAAAGGGTCCGCTTCGCGCGCACGATGCGCTGGGCGATCGTCGCGTCGGCAAGCAGGAAGGCCCTGGCGATCTCCTCGGTCGTCAGGCCGCAGATCATGCGCAGCGCCAGGGCTGTGCGGGCCTCACGCGACAAACGCGGATGACAGGCGGTGAAGATGAGCCGGAGCATCTCGTCGCCGATGTCGTCATCCAGTGCGGAATCGAGATCGGGCATGGCCTGCTGCTCCGCCTCCATGTCCAAGGCGACGATCTTGTGCTTGCCTTCAAGCATCCGGCCGCGGCGCAAATGATCCAGCGCCCGACGTTTGGCGGTCGCCATCAGCCAGGCGCCGGGCTTTTCCGGAACGCCTGTCGCCGGCCAATGCTCCAGGGCGGCCAGCAGGGCTTCCTGCGTCAAGTCCTCGGCCAACGGGACGTCGCGCAGCATCCGCGCCAGGCTGGTGATCAGCCGGGGCTGTTCGATCCGCCAGACGGCGAGGATCGCCCGATGGGCGGCGGCGGCCGTCATGACCGCCGACGCGAATGGGCGGACTTCCGCGTCAAGCGCCGGCGAATCCGGCGAATGCACGGACCTCGCATATTCCTCCCCAGCCCGGCATCAAGTCCTTGTGGAGCTGCATGAATTCCCTTGCCGAGGCCAGGGCTTCCTCCTTGTCCCGAAGCTCGAAGATGGCGGAGCCGCCAATCACCTCCTTGGCCTCGACGAACGGACCGTCGGTGACACTGAGTTGCCCGTTCGTGATGCGCACGTGCGCGCCTGTGGCGAGGGGCATCAGCCCCCCATTGTCGAGCATGCGGCCGGCCTTGATCTCCCGGTTGGCGAGCTTGTGCATCGCCTCCAGCAGTTCCGGCGTCGGCGGCCCCGAATGGGCGGATTTGACGATGAACATGAAGCGCATCTGAGAAGTCCTCCTAAGGCGAGCCGCGGACGCCATCGCCGCTCAATAGTCTCGCTCATCAAGTCGACGAACCAGCCGCCGGCGGATCGACATGCGCTTCGAAGAAAATCGCGCCAAGCACCACAATGAACAAAAGCCGCCATGCGGGCGCGCGGCGGCTCATTCAGGCATCAGACGGCCTTAAGACTACTTCGAGCGGCGGCGGCGCTGCTGGCCGAGGCCCATTTGCTTGGCGAGTTGCGAACGTGCCTGAGCATAGTTCGGGGCCACCATCGGGTAGTCGGGCGGCAGGCTCCACTTTTCGCGATATTGCTCCGGCGTCATGTTGTACTGCGTGCGCAGATGGCGCTTGAGAGATTTGAATTTCTTGCCGTCCTCGAGGCAGATCAAGTAATCCGGCGTGATCGATTTCTTCAAGGAAACCGCAGGCTTGAGCGGTTCGGGCTGGGCGTCGCTCTGTCCGACCGAAACCCGCATCAGGGCCGAATGCACCTGGCTGATCAGGCTCGCGATATCGCTCGCCGCGACCGAATTATTGCTGACGTAGGCCGAGACGATGTCCGCCGTGAGTTCGATGAAGCCGCTGCTCGCCGTGGTGTCACTCATGGGCTTAGCATTCCTGGGCTCGTTTCTGGGCTTGGCGTTCCTGCGGGGCCTGACTGGCTGTGAATTCGTTGCAATTCCAGCGATCGGAAGTTCAATTCACCGCCGCGCGGGGCGACAACCTGCACGCGTGAAAGCCCGACGAACTACCGTAAAGGCTCGCGCCAACGCTGATTTCGGCGGCAGCATCACGAGCCAATACGAATCGGGAACCGAGAATTACGTAACAACATAGTATTAATGCATGAACTCTTCAAGTTCAAGTGATGAGTTCTGTAAAAGAAACTCAATCATGCGCCGTGATTTGCAGTCGGTCAGAAGATGAAACCATGCACCAACTTGCCGGCGCGCCGCGCGAAGGCGCAGAACCTCTTCCTGGTTCGGAAATTGCGATGAATTGATTGAAAATACCGCATCATCACGCGCGACCAGAGCAATCATACCGTAATCACCTGGCCATTGCCCGAACGTGACTTGCCTCAATGGCTTGCGATCTTACGTTATGCGCTGAAAACAACGTCACACCTGCGAGTGATCATGGCCGAGACAATCGCGAGCCCAAAGATCGTCAAGTCCGACGCAGAATGGCGCCAGCAACTCACGCCCGAGCAGTATCATGTTACGCGCAAGCACGGCACCGAGCGCGCGTTCACCGGACCTTATTGGAACGAAAAGGGTGCCGGCGAATACGCGTGCGTGTGCTGCGGCGCCAAACTGTTCTCGTCCGCGACCAAGTATGACTCCGGTACCGGCTGGCCGAGCTTCCATGCGCCTGCGGACGACGCGGCCGTCAGCGAACATGTGGACGGCTCCTGGCTGATGCGGCGCACGGAAATCCGCTGCGCCAGCTGCGATGCGCATCTCGGCCACGTGTTCCCGGATGGGCCGAAGCCGAGCGGCCAGCGCTATTGCATGAATGGCACCGCGCTCACATTCGCGCCTGTCGCAGAAAAAGCGTAAGGCAAGCACCACAAGGTTTGCGCCGCCGCGAGCGGTCGTTTTTTTCCTTTTTCGGTTCCGGAGTAACGATGCTCGATCGCACGCCTCGCCTGCCGCCTGCCCCGCGCGCGGAACGCCATCCGAAGGTTTCGACCTGGCACGGTATCACGCTGACGGACGACTACGCGTGGCTGCGCGCGGACAATTGGCGCGAGGTGATGCGCGATCCGTCAGTACTCGATCCGAAGATCCGAAGCTATCTCGAGGCCGAGAATGCCTACGCCAAGGCCACGCTCGCCAACACCGAAAACCTGCAGGAGACCCTGTTTGCCGAAATGAAAGGACGCATCAAGGAGGACGACTCCACGGTGCCGAGCCCGGACGGCCTCTATGCGTATTTCATCCGCTATCGCGAGGGCGGCCAGCACCCGATCTTCTGCCGCCAGCCGCGCGAGGGCGGGCCGGAGCTGGTGCTCATCGACGGCGACGCGCTCGCGGCCGGAAAAGCCTACTTCCAGCTCGGCGCCATGTCGCAATCGCCCGACCACAAACTGCTCGCATGGTCGGCCGACGACAAGGGTTCGGAGATGGACACGCTGTATCTGCGTGATCTTGGCGCCGGCCGGGACCTCGCCGACGCGGTGCCGGACGTGTCGGGGTCTCCCATCTGGACCGCGGATTCCTCGGCCTTCTACTACATCCGTCTGGACGAGAACCACCGTCCCTCGCGCGTCTACCGTCATCGGGTCGGCACAACGTCGAGCGACGACACGCTGATCTACGAAGAGCCCGATGGACGCTTCTTCGTCGGACTGGGCCAGACGCAATCGCGCCGTTTCGCCGACATCTCGGTGCACGATCACGAAACGTCCGAGACCTGGCTGATCGATCTCACGCTTGATGATGCAAAGCCCTGGCTCGTTGCGGCGCGCGAGCACGCGGTGCAATACGATGTCGAGCACCACCCCGATTGGTCGGGCGAGGAGGTGCTGGTGCTGCGCACCAATGCGGACGGCGCCGAGGACTTCAAGGTCGCCGTCACACCGCTCGGCAAGACCGCGCGCGCGCATTGGCGCGATCTCGTACCGCACCGGCGCGGCGCCTATCTGCTCGACATCACCATGCTGCGCGACTGGATGGTGCGGCTGGAGCGCGAAGACTCGCTGCCGCGTATCGTCGTGCGCAACCTTGCCAGTGGCGAAGAACACACGATCGACTTCCCCGAGGAAGCGTATTCGCTCGGCAGCGACGGCGGCTATGAGTTCGTCACCGACCGGCTGCGCTTCTACTATTCCTCGATGACCACACCGAACGAGGTGTGGGACTACGACCTGAACACGCGGGCGCGAACCATGCGCAAGCGCCAGGAGGTCCCGAGCGGCCACGATCCCGCGAACTACGTGACGCGGCGCCTGCAGGCAAAAACCGCCGACGGCGAGATCGTGCCGATCTCGATCCTGCATCGCCGCGACATCAAGCCGGACGGCACCGCGCCGCTGCTGCTCTACGGCTATGGCTCTTACGGCTACGCGCTGCCTGCATCATTTGCGACCGGGCGGCTGTCGCTGGTCGACCGCGGCTTCGTCTACGCGATCGCGCATATCCGCGGCGGCACCGAGAAGGGCTGGCACTGGTATCAGGACGGCAAGCTGCAAAAGAAGCCGAACACGTTCGCGGACTTCATCACGGCCGCCGAATACTTAGGAAAAGAAGGCCATGCGGCGCCGGGCAAGATCGTCGCCCATGGCGGCTCGGCCGGCGGCCTGCTGATGGGCGCGGTCGCAAACCTGCGGCCCGATCTGTTCGGTGGCATCATCGGCGAGGTGCCGTTCGTCGACGTGATCACCACCATGCTGGACGACACGCTGCCGCTGACGCCGCCCGAATGGCAGGAGTGGGGCAATCCGATCGAGGATGCGCAGGCATTCCGCACCATGCTCGGCTATTCGCCCTACGATAACGTGCGCGCGCAGGCCTACCCGGCAATGCTGGTGCTCGCCGGGCTCACCGATCCGCGCGTCACCTATTGGGAGCCGGCGAAGTGGGTCGCCAAGCTGCGCGAGCGCAATACCGGCAACAAGCTGATCGCACTGAAGACCAACATGGATGCCGGCCACGGCGGCGCCGCCGGGCGTTTCGACCGCCTCAAGGAAGTGGCGCTGAGCTATGCGTTCGCGATCGATGTGGCAAAGAGCGACGCTAAAACGGCGGCATGATTACTCGCACGCCGCCGCGGATTGCGGCTTGCGCGCGACGTGAATCGCCACGATCCCGAATGAGAGGCGTTCGAAGCTCACGTCGACGAAACCCTGCGCGGCAATTTCGTCGGCGAACGTCTCGGCGCCGGGAAATCCGCGCACGCCCTTGAGCAAATACTCATAGGCTGAGGCGTCGCCTCCGGTCGCCGCCCAGCCGACGATCGGCATGCACAGTCTCATGTAGGCCAGATACGCGCGCTGGATCGACATGATGGGAATTTCCGAAGCCTCCAGGCAAATGAACGTGCCGCCTGGCCGCAACACGCGCCAGGCTTCCACAAGCGCTTGGCTGCGGTCGCAGATCTTCATGCCGAGCGAGATCGAATACAGATCGATGCTCGCGGACTCGACTTCTGTCAGCCGGTGCGCATCAAGCGTGCGGAATTCCACGCCGTCTGCCAGTGGTCCGGCGCGCTGCCTGGCGACATCGAGCATCGCCTCGCAGATATCCGACACGATGAGAGTCCGCCCCTCTTTGGCATCGAGGTCCCGGATGACGCGCAGCGAGATGTGCCCGGTGCCTGCCGCAACATCGAGCATGCGCTCCCACGGCTCGGCGAGAATGCGGCGTGCCATGCGGCTTTTCCAGCGGCGATGAATGCAAAGGCTGAACAGGTCGCAGAGAAAGTCGTAGCGCGCCGCGATGCGGCTGAAGACGTCGTCATGCACGGAGTCGAAGGATGCGGCATTCACGTCGGCTGGAAGCTCAGCGTCGGCCATTCCAAGAACCCTTACGTGTTCGTGTTCGCAGCGCGGGAGCGGCCGCTCAATGCCTTTCGCGCATTAACGCCGCGACACGAGATACTTCTGCAATTCGTCGATCGTCCCGAACCTGACCCTGCCGTCCGGGAGTTCAGCCTCGATCGACCCATCCATGAACAGCGAATACGCCATGCCATCGATCACGCCGGAGCGATAGACCGTCGTGGCGGCCGAACCGTTTTGCGGAGCGCCGGCCTTTTGCGCGGGAGGCGGTGCCGGTCTTGGTGCGGGCCGGACCAAAGGCGGCGCCGCGCCAGGCGGCGTCTCGGCAATCACGGGCGGCGCCATGGGAATGGGCCTCGTAACAACTGCGGGGAATGACTCTGGCGCCTGAAGCGGCTCGGGAGGACGCGCCAATGCGCCGAGATCGACGGCGGGGCCATCGGAGGCCCCATTTTGCGCTCCGTTCCGCGCCGCAGGTGGCCGAACGCGCGGCGCCTCCGCCGGGGCGCCGGCATTTGGCGTTGCAGGGCCCAGGGGCGCTTCGGATACTCGCGGGGCCTCGAAAACCGGTGCAGTCGCCGCAACCGGTGGTTCGGGCGCGGCGCGGATCGGACGCGGCGGCGGAGCCTCGTGCTCGATCGCCACCATGGCGGGCAGCGGCAACGGCTGGATATCGAGCCGCTCGGCGATCCGGCTCAGGCTGCGCACCGCCGCCGAAAGGCCGATCAGGATGAACCCGCCAACTGCTGCGATCATGCCGGACGTGAACAGCGCAACGCCGGCCGGGTCGGTCAGTGGGACCGAGAAGGCCAGCATCACGACGCCAACCGCGGTCACCAAGACCCCAATGGCAAGCAGCAGCAGGTGCATAAGGCATTCCCCTGGCACACATTTCAGGAACCAATGACGTAGGGCAAGTGTTTCCGTGGTGAATAGCGGCGGACCGTTGCGCCGAAGACACGCAACTGTCACCGAAAACAGACACCACCGGCCGGCGATCGGATGGGCGCGCATGCGAACAACGGCGTTGCCCGTAGACCGGTGGCGGCCTATCTAGAGACGGAACCCGCTGTGCGGCTCAAAAAGCACAGCGGGGATGAAGCGTTTTCTTAACCCTCCCCAAGGAGTTGATCCATGTCCTTCACGCTGCCCGACCTCCCCTTTGCGCATGATGCGCTCGCGCCCTTCATGTCGAAGGAGACGCTCGAGTTTCACCACGACAAGCATCACCAGGCCTACGTCACCAACGGCAATAACGCGCTGAAGGGCACCGAGTGGGAGGGCAAGCCGCTCGAGGAGATCGTCAAGGGTTCGTTCGGCAAGAACCCGGCCGTGTTCAACAATGCGGGCCAGCACTACAACCACATTCACTTCTGGAAATGGATGAAGAAGGGCGGCGGCGGCGACAAGATCCCCGCCAAGCTCAAGGCCGCGATCGACAGCGATCTTGGCGGCGTCGCCAAGGCCAAGGCGGATTTCATCGCGGCCGGCGTCGGCCAGTTCGGGTCGGGCTGGGCCTGGATCGCCGTCAAGGACGGCAAGCTGATGATCGACAAGACACCGAACGGCGAAAGCCCGCTGGTGAAAGGCGCCGCGCCGATCCTCGGCGTCGATGTGTGGGAGCACTCCTATTACATCGACTACCGCAACGCGCGGCCGAAGTACCTTGAGGCGTTCTGGGACAGCCTCATCAACTGGGAACACGTCGAAGAGATGTACTCGGGCGTGAAGGCGTAATCGACTTCGAACGCTGATCGACACAGAGGCCCGGGTCGCGCGACCCGGCCTTTCTCTTGAGAACTTAAGTTTCCGGCGCGTCCTTGAAATAGGGCTCGACCGGCCCCTTGAGCTTGATCGTCAGCGGGTTTCCCTTGCGATCGAGCGCTTTGCCGGCGGCGACGCGAACCCAACCCTCGCTGACGCAATATTCCTCGACATTGGTCTTCTCCTGTCCGGCGAAGCGGATGCCGATGCCGCGCGCCAGCAGAGCCTCGTCATAGAACGGGCTGTTCGGGTCGGTCGACAGACGATCGGGCGGTATTTCGCTCATCAGAGGCACCATAAGAAACGGGGAGGAGCGCACGGCATAGCGCCCCGATCCGAGAAAATCAAAACAGCTCGGGACACCAGGGTTTGCGGTCGGCGTGGAACAGCGCGTCCGCCCGCGCGATCGCGCCATCGCGCAGCTCGGTCACCCGCAAAGCGCGCGCGAGCTCGGCGAAACTGAATCCGCCGAGATAGACGCAGCCAAGTGACTGCACCTCGCAAGCCATGTCGGCATCGGCAGTCGTTCGTTCCACGCCGCCGCGCGCGACGCGCCACCGCGCGGCATTCCACGGACAGAACTCATCCGTGACATCGATCACCACCGTGTCGTCCGATGCATAACCGCGCGCCGACAGCGCCGCGCCGACATCGATCAGCCGCACCCACAAGCCTTCGCGCACCAGAAAATTCAGCTGGCGCGGCGCGGCAAGCGACAAGAGCATCGGATGATCGAGCGGCAGGTAGATCGCTTTCACGCGCGCGAGAAAATCGATACCGAACAGGAAGCGCCAGATCGCATGCGTCGCCTCGGCCGACTCGCCCATCGCCTCGACCACAAAGATGTGGCCGGTGGAGTTGCCGCGCTCGAACGTCTGATTGACGCGATAGAACGCGTACGCGGTCGCTCTGCCCTCATTCTCCCATACGGCGCATCGCAGCGCGCCGCCATTCTGGCGCCGCCATGGATGATCGATCAGCAGCCGGTCCTGCCACCAGGCGGAGGTGCGCGCGTACATGCCGGGCGTCACGCGCGCCACCCGCTCGTAGACAGGCGCGATCAGCGGCTCGGCCTCGTCGAGCGTCACGAGACGCGCCTGCCCCGGCACCTCGATCTGCGCGAACGGCGCAGCGTGCTCGCGCGGCACATCGATCTCGGCCGCCATCGAGGCGATGGCGTAGCCGAACCGTCCGTAGATCGTGTCTTCGGTGGCCCAGTGGATCGCGACCGCTTCGCCGCGCGCGCGTGCCGCATCGATCTGCGAACGTATCATGGCGCGCAGATAGCCGCGCCGCCGGTGCGTCGGCAGCACGCCGACGATCGTGAGGCCCATGGCCTTCACCTGCCCGCCCGGCACCGCAAGATCGAACGAATAGGTTCCAGATCCGGCAACGACCGCGTCGCCATCGAAGCCCGCATGCACGCGCTGCGGCTCCATGATGCGCGCGAAGCGTTCCAGCGCTTCGTCGTCCGGCGGCAATTGTCCGAAATAATGCCAGATCGGCCCGAACGCGGCGCGCATCTCGTCCTGGCTTGTGCACGCCCGCACGGTCATTAGACGTCACCTAGCTGTGGGAGAATTCCCAATAGAGCTCGCGCGCCTTGCGGTAGAACGGTCCCGGCTGCAGCGAACGGTCATCGATGCGGGTGATCGCCATGACCTTGCTGTAGTTGCCGCTTGAGAAGATCTCGTCGGCGTTCTGGAAGTCGGAATAGCGATACGAGCCCTCCACCACGGTCACGCCGGCATCGCGCAACAGCTTGATGGCGCGGCGGCGCGTGATGCCGGAAAGGAACGTGCCATTCGCGGCCGGCGTATGCACGACACCGTCCTTGGCGAAGAAGATGTTTGCGGTGGCAAGCTCCGCGACGTTGCCGAGCATGTCGCGCAGCAGGCAATTGTCAAAACCGCGTGTCGTCGCTTCGTGCAGCGCGCGTCCATTGTTCGGATAAAGACAGCCGGCCTTGGCGTCGACCGGCATGCATTCGATGGTCGGACGGCGGAACGGCGACAGCGTGATCGAGGCGCCCGCCGAGGCGGCCGGCATCGGCGTCTCGTAAAGGCAGAGGCACCAGCGCGTCGATTCCGGATCGGCAGAGACGCCGGTCAGTGTGGCGCCCTGCTCGGCCCAATACATCGGGCGGATGTAGAGCGGCGTATCCTTGTCGAAGCGCTTGATGCCGTCGGCGACGAGACCCATCCAGGTCTCCTTGGCGACGACGGGCTTGAGAAACAGCTTCGGCGCCGAATCATTCACGCGCTCACAATGCAGGTCGAGGTCGGGCGTCACGCCCTCGAAGGCGCGCGCACCATCGAATACCGAGGAGCCGAGCCAGGCGGCGTGAGTACGCGGACCGAAAATGCCGATATTCCCCTCGTGCCAGTCGCCCTCGAAAAACGTCCAAGTTCTTGACCAATCACTTTTCGACCAGCCATTCCCATGCGCCATCGGCCTGCTCCTTGATGCAATTTGCTGCGCTTGTTTACGGGTTTTTGCGCCGCCGTGCCCATGAAATTCGCTGATGGCTGACATCAGGTCGCGGCTCTGTCAGCATCCGGCCTTGCCGCACCCGAGGAGCCGACCTATGCCACGCGCCTTCGTATTCGACGCCTACGGAACGTTGTTTAACGTGCACGCGGCGATTGCGCGCCATCGCGACGCGGCGGGTCCCGCGGCGGATCGTTTCTCGGAAATCTGGCGTACCAAGCAGCTCGAATATGCCTGGATGCTCTCGGCGGCCGGGCACTATGTCGACTTCTGGACGCTGACCGAGCGCGCGCTCGACCATGCGTTCGCGCGCGAGCCCTCGGTCGACACCGCGCTGCGGGCAAGGCTGCTCGAGGCCTATTTCAAGCTCGATGCATTTCCCGACGCACGCGCGGCATTGACCGCGCTGAAGGCCAAGGGCATGCGCACCGCGATCCTGTCGAACGGCAATCCGCGCATGCTCGAGGGCGCCGTGACGGCGGCCGGCATCGGCGCTGATCTCGACGCGGTGTTCTCGGTCGATACGATCCGCGTCTACAAGCCGCGCCGGGAGGTCTATGCACTTGTCACCGACGCATTCAGGCTGGCGCCAGCGGAGGTCGCGTTCGTGTCGTCCAATCGCTGGGACGTGATGGGCGCAACCGCGTTCGGCTTTCGCTGCGTCTGGGTCAACCGCGCGAACATGCCGGAGGAATATCCGGAATTCGCGCCGGTGAAAGTGGTGCGCGAGTTGAGCGCACTGGCGACTATTGAGGTTTAGCAAATGTAGGGCGGGCAAAGCGCGAAGCGCGTGCCCGCGCGATCTTGCGTATGAGATGGCGGGCACGCTGCGCCCCCGCTGTCGCGGAGGCGCACCTTTGCCCGCCCCTACATTCCTATCCCGCCAACGCCGCGAGGATGCGCGCCCAGGAGCGCGCGCCCTTGTGGAACGACTTGAGGTCGTATTTCTCGTTCGGCGAATGCACGCGGTCGTCATCAAGGCCGAAGCCGACCAGCAGCGTGTCCATGCCGAGCACATCCTTGAAGTCGCCGACGATCGGAATCGATCCGCCCGAGCCGACCGCAACCGCCTTGGTGCCCCATTCCTGCGTCAGCGCGGCGCGCGCCTTGCCGAGCGCCGGATTGTCGTAGGCAACCGCAAGCGCCGGGCTGCCACCGAAGTCGCCGAATGTCACCTTTGCATCCGCCGGCAGGCATTCCTGCACGTACTTGCGGAACGCGGCGCGGATCTTCATCGGGTCCTGGTCGCCAACCAGACGGAACGAGATCTTGGCGCTCGCCTGTCCGGCAATCACCGTCTTGGCGCCCTCGCCTGTATAACCGCCGATGATGCCGTTGGCATCGCAGGTCGGCCGCGTCGAGACCTGCTCGATCAGCATGCGATCCTTCTCGCCGGCCGCGACCTTGAGGCCGACTTGCCCGAGAAACTCTTCCGGCGTGAGGTTCAGCGCCTTCAGCTCGGCCTTGATGTCGGCCGGTAGTTCCTTCACGCCATCATAAAAGCCCGGAAGCGTGATGCGTCCGCTGTCGTCATGCAGGCCCGCGATGATGCGCGACAAAACGCGGATCGGGTTTGCGGCGCCACCCCCAAACACGCCGGAGTGCAGATCGCGGTCAGCGCAGATGATCGTGACCTCTTCATAGACCAGCCCGCGCAGCGAAGTCGTCACCGAGGGGACGGTCGGACTCCACATCCCGGTGTCGCAGACGAGGCCGAGATCGCGCTTGAACTCGCTGGCGTTTGCGCGGACGAACTCGAACAGGTTCCTAGAACCCATTTCCTCTTCGCCCTCGATCATCATGGTGATGTCGAGGGGGAGCTTTCCGGTGACCTCCTTGAAGGCGCGCAGTGCCTCCACAAACGTCATGAACTGGCCCTTGTCGTCGCAAGCGCCGCGCCCGACGATGATCTTGCGGCCATTGGGCAGCGTGTCGATGCGCGGCTCGAACGGCGGCGTGCTCCAGAGGTTGAGCGGATCGACCGGCTGAACATCGTAATGGCCGTAGAACAGGACGCTCGGCCCGTTGTTTGCGGCGGTCGCGCCATTGCTCTTGCCGACCACGACCGGATGGCCGGCGGTCGGGCGCACCGCGGTCTCGAAGCCAAGGCTGGTCAGGTCCTTCGCGACAAAGTCGGCGGCGGACCCGCAGAATTCCTTGTAGGCGCTGTCGGTCGAAATCGACGGGATGCGTATCAGATCGAACAGGCGATCGATGCTCTCGCCGATGTCGGCATCGATGCGGTCGAGCACGGCGGGAAGGGCTTGCGAGGCAGAGGTCATTATTTTCTCCAGACGAAATGCCGGTCGTTCCGGCCGAGCAACACGAAGGCCGGAATTCATAACCACAAGCCTACCGATGTCGCACCCGCGGGGCGAGTTCGCAACTCTCGTATTCATTGATCCCGAGCGCGCGGATGATCGCCCGCACCCCACACTGACGCAGCGGAAAATCCCTACCGGCGCAAGATACCGCCCAGCGCCCCACGCACGATCGCGCGGCCGACCGTATTGCCCATCGATCCGGCAATCGACTTGCCGAGGTTGCCGGCGATCTGGCCGGCAACCTTGTTGGTCACCGATCGCGTGATCTGGCGCGTAATGAGCTGTCCGGTGGACAGCCGTTCGCCACGCGGGCGACTGGTGCCGAAGATCGAGCCGAGCACGCCGCCGATCTGGCCGAGGATTCCGCCCTCCTGTGGCGCGCCCTCGGCACCGCCCTGCCCGGCCGGCGCCAGTGCGTCATGCGTGCGCTTGGCCAGCACCTCGTAGGCGGACTCCTCGTCGATCTCCTGATCGTATTTGCCCTTCAAGGGGCTCTTGGCGATGATGGCCTTGCGCTCGTCCGGCGTGACCGGCCCAATCCGCGCGGACGGCGGCCGCACCATGCAGCGCTCCACCATCGAGGGCGTGCCGTTGCCTTCGAGGAACGAGATCAGCGCCTCGCCCTTGCCCAGTTGCGTGATCACGGTCGCGGTGTCGAGTGCCGGATTGGCGCGGAACGTCTCGGCGGCCGCGCGCACCGCCTTCTGGTCGCGCGGCGTGAAGGCGCGCAGCGCGTGCTGCACGCGGTTGCCGAGCTGCGCCAGCACCTTGTCGGGCACGTCGATCGGATTCTGGGTCACGAAATAGACGCCGACGCCCTTCGAGCGGATCAGGCGCACGACCTGCTCGATCTTGTCCATCAGCGCCTTCGGGGCATCGTCGAACAGAAGGTGTGCCTCATCAAAGAAGAACACGAGCTTCGGCTTGTCCGGATCGCCCACCTCGGGAAGCACCTGGAATAGCTCGGACAGCATCCAGAGCAGGAAGGTCGCGTAGAGCTTCGGGCTTTCCATCAACTTGTCGGCCGACAGGATGTTGATGACACCGCGTCCGTCGCGGTCGACGCGCATGAAATCCTTCAGATCAAGCGCGGGCTCGGCGAAAAACTTGGCCCCGCCCTGGTTTTCCAGAACCAAGAGCGCGCGCTGGATCGTCCCGATGGTGGCTTTCGAGACGTTGCCGTATTGCGTCGTCAGCTCATCGGCATGCTCCGCGATGAACATCAGCATCGCGCGCAAGTCCTTCAGATCGAGCAGCAACAGCCCCTGCTCGTCCGCCACGCGGAACACGATATTGAGAACCCCTTCCTGGACGTCGTTCAGGTCCATCATGCGCGAGAGCAGCAGCGGGCCTACTTCCGAGATGGTGGCGCGCACCGGATGACCTTGCTCGCCGAACACATCCCAGAACACCACCGGGAACTCGTCGGGCTGATAGTCGAAGCCCATGTCCTTGGCACGCTTGACCAAAAAATCTTTCGCTTCACCGACTGCCGCGATGCCGGACAGATCGCCCTTGATGTCGGCGGCGAAGACCGGAACGCCGGCGCGCGAGAAGCCCTCGGCCAGCACCTGAAGCGTGACAGTCTTGCCGGTGCCGGTCGCGCCGGTCGCCAGACCGTGCCGGTTGCCATAATGCAGCGCCAGGTATTCGGGCTTCTCGCCTTTGCCGACGAAAATTTTTCCGTCCTGATCGATGTCCGCCATTGTGCTGCTCCCGCGCGATCGTGCGCGACAAAATATTTCGTTGCGCGTCACGCCGCTCGTTATAGTGCGCGGCCGCAATGCACGCTACCGATCATAAGTGCGCCCCGCAGCCCTCTGTGTCTCCGCGGTCACGCTCTCTAAACGATTCACCGCTAAGCCGTGCCATAGTCTCGACGCTCGCGGCATCTCGTGCTTGTGTTCGCCAACGGTCATGATCAAGATCGTCGCAACCCGCCGCAGCGCGGGATCTAAGGGGGATCATGGTAAAGCTTGATACAGTCCACACCGCGAACGTTGTTGAACCGTGCGCTGCTGGGTCCGGCTTCTCCACCTGACACTCTGGAACGTATCGCGCGCACTTGAGCTTTGCTGGTGCGCTCGCCCGGACGGATCGAAGGAGGCGCCGCGTTGTCATATCCTATCACCGCAATCGCCGGCATTGGCCCGGCGATGTCGGCCAAGCTGAAAGCTCTCGGGATTCGCACCACGGAAAAGCTGCTTGAACTGGCGGCGACCGCGAAAGATCGCAAGATCCTGGCGGAAAAACTCGATGTTTCCGAGCAGACCGTCCTGCGCTGGGCCAATCTTGCCGACCGCATGCGCATCAAGGGCGTGCGTGAACCCTATGCCGAGCTGCTCAAAGTCGCCGGCGTCGATACCATCAAGGAATTGAAATACCGCAATCCGGCCAAGCTCGCGCAGGCAATGGCGGACGCCAATGCCAAGCGCAAGCTGGTGCAGTTGCTCCCCTCCGAGAAGCGGATCGCGCACTGGATCGATGCCGCCAAAAAGCTTCCGCCGAAGATCTCCTACTAACCCACGCTTGACTCCGCGGCCGAGGCGCCGCAAAGCGGCGCCATGACGCCGGGAAGTTTCACCACGCGGAATGAAACGCAGCCGCCAGAACGGTTGTTGAGCCTCGGCCGCCCGCTGGTGATGGGAATTCTCAACATCACGCCGGATTCCTTCTCCGACGGCGGACAATTCTTCGATCCGGCATCCGCGCTGGCGCAGGCGCGCCGCATGATCGCCGAGGGGGCGGACATTCTCGACATCGGCGCGGAATCCACCCGCCCCTACGGCGGGAGGCTGCCGGTCTCCGCCGAAGATGAACACGCGCGCCTCGCGCCGGTTCTGTCCGAGGTGGTGAAGCTCGGATTGCCGGTGTCGATCGATACCTTCAAGGCCAAGACGGCCGCTTACGCGCTCGAACAGGGCGCCGCGATCCTCAATGATGTGTGGGGCCTGCAATACGATCCCGACATCGCCCGCGTCGCCGCGGAGCACGGCGTAGCGGTGATCGTGATGCACAATCGCGAGAAGGCCGATCCAGCGATCGACATCATGGCGGACGTAAAGGCGTTCCTTGCGCGCTCGCTCGACATTGCCGCCAAGGCCGGCATCGCGCGTGAGCGCATTATACTCGACCCTGGCGTCGGTTTTGGAAAGACACTCGATCAGAGCACCACGGTGATCGCGCGGCTCGGCGAGTTGCGCGAATTCGGATTGCCGATCCTGATGGGGCTCTCGCGCAAGCGCTTCATTTCCTCGATTTCGCCCTCCGAGCCGCATCAGCGCATCGGCGGTTCGATCGCCGGCAATCTGTTGTCGGTCATGGCCGGCGCCAATATCGTGCGCGTGCACGACGTGGCCGAGACCGTGCAGGCGCTACAGGTCATGGCGGCGATCCAGGCCAAGCGCAATGGCTGAGGCGCTGCTCGGGTTCGGTGGCAATGTCGGCGAGGTCCGCGCGACGCTCGACAAGGCGGTCGCGCTCTTCGCGGACGGCACGGACGTGACCCTGCGCGCCCGCTCGTCGGACTACGCGACACCGCCCTGGGGCGTGACGGACCAGCCGCCCTTCATCAATCTGGCCATCCAGGTCGAGACGACATTGCCGCCGCGCGCGTTGCTGGAGCGTGCGCTTGAGGTCGAGCGCGCACTCGGTCGCGACCGCGCGCGCGAGACGCGCTGGGGGCCGCGCACGATCGACATCGACCTTATCGCCTACGACGATCTCGTGCTCGATGAGCCCGACCTGACCCTGCCGCACCCGCGCCTGTTCGAACGCGCCTTCGTGCTGGTGCCGCTCAATGAAATCGTGCCCGATCGCGTAATTGCGGGACGGCGCGTGAAGGAGGCAGCCGGCGAGGTCGACAAAGGCGGGATCGAGCGTCTCGCTGGAGGCAGCTGACATCGCGCGCCATCTCCATTAAACTTCAAATTGCATCGGATTCTTCGATGCCGGCATGGGAGGCGCGGACCATGAGTATTCTTAATTTCCGACCGATCGAATTCTACAAGCCAGACGCTTTCGCGGCCTTCACGCCAACAAGCGACCTCGACCTTGGAACCGCCCGCGGGTTGATGTGGGCATCGCAACTTGCCTACGAGCTTGATACCCATACCTCGAACGACCAGGTCGACAAGCTAAAGACCATTCTGGGTCGTTTGCACCTCGAGCTGATCCAGATCGTTCCGATTCCGGGATTTCCGCAGGTGCCGATGACAGCACTGCCGCTGCTTCCCGCAGTGTCCCGGGACGCCCTGGTGATCGGCAGGCCGGGCGCGATCATCATCGCGTTCGCCGGCACCGATCCGCCGCGCGTGCAGGATTGGCTGGTCAATTTCTCGGCCTTGCCGGTTGCCGCAACAGGCGTGTCGAGGGGCCTCGCCGAGGCCGCCGAGGCATTCGCGCCGTTGCTCAAGCCGCTCGTCGAACAGCACGGCGACCGGAAACTGTTCGTGACCGGCCATAGCCTTGGCGGCTCGCTCGGCGTTGCAGTCGCATATGAGCTCAGCCGGCAGAATTGCAATGCCGAAGCCGTGTTTACGTTTGGCATGCCGCGCGCGGGCGATCCGCGTTTTGCGGCCGATTACGATCAGCGTCTGGGCCGGCAGACTTTCCGGTTTGTTCATGGAGACGATCTGGTGCCAACCGTTCCGCCTCCGAATCTTGCCGGGATACAGCATCAGCACGTCGGCTGGTTCATTCATTGCGCGCGCGGCGCGAAATTCGCGCTCGCGCAGAAAAGTGCCGACACAAAGTCGAATGAGCCGATCCGCGATAACATCGACATCATCCGCGACACATTCGACCCGACGGGCTTCGGCGGACGGTTGCGGGCGGCGTTCAACGCGGCAATGAGTGGCAATGCGGCCGACAGCGTGATCGAACTATCACCGGATCGAATCCGCCAACATCTCCAGGACCAGTACATTGCGGCGCTGACGGCCTAAACCGGCCGCCGACGTCCGCGCGGCCCCAATGGCATTTTCGTTGCATTGAAGTGTCTTGCTCTGCGATAGATATCCTATGCCAGACACCGAACACATTGCATTCGCAGCCGAATTTCCCGCGAGCACGCGCGACCAATGGCTCAAACTGGTC
>WNGK01003370.1_pt1 | contig 17293 bp, 11 predicted proteins | sample 5400601 | NCBI WGS metagenome assembly WNGK01 (sample SAMN13153376, study PRJNA577476) | soil metagenome | isolation source: 60 cm soil or saprolite under Garry oak tree replicate 1 | place: USA:California | collected 2016-06-15
CGGATCGAGGGGAAGCAGGCCATCGGGGCCGATGACCAGTTTGCCATTTTCGCCCGACCGCACCTTCGCCATGGTCGCTTCATCGCTGCCATATATCTGTGAACCATCCCACCAATGAGTGGCGGTGTTGAGATAGGTGGGAGGCAAATCGCCGCTGCCCGGCACGTGCGTCGGGTCGCTGTGCGTGCGTAGAATCTGCATGGGATGTTCGGGCCAGGGGTCGTCGTCACTGAGCGGGATTTCCCAGGGATTCTCTTTCTGGTTCTTGCCGTGACTGAACCAGTCGTGAATCATGAACTGAACCCACGCGGCTGCCAGCATGTTGAGGATGGTGACGGGCTGGAAGGTATCACGCGTGAGCAGATCGAGACTGACCGTGCGCGGATTCGGTGTGAGTACTTTTGATTCATCGGGATAGACATCGCCCAGGGGAACGTTGCGGCCAAAGCGCGTGCTGACGCTGCCCATGGTGGGATGCTCCAGGTCGTTGTAGGTGCCATCGGCAGTGCGAGCGGTGAGGTAGCGCGCTCCCTGTTCGGTTGAGGCGGGTTTAGCGGAGGCGGTCAACTTGACCCCTGTTGTATCGTACAGGTTCTTTTGCCTCAATATGGTACGCAGGCCAATCAGGACCATCAGTCCGATCAGCAGCGGAAATCTATGCCATCCATGTTTCTGATCAAGCGACTGCGTCCAGCGTGTAAATAAGCGAGAGAGCCAGGAGAAGGGCGAGCGGGATGTAGACATGTGCAACCACCTTTCTGCAAGAAGTTCTTGAGTAGAATACATGAGTTTTGGCTGAAAAGCAAGCGTTGGAGGAAGATTGCCAGGGCAACCGCGAGGGTCGCCCTGGCAAACATTCATAGACCCTGAGCATCATCGCTTATGCTTCATGACATTTTCGGGTATACTGTATATATGCAATAAAAATCTCAATGATGGCTTTTCCAGTTCGATTTTTTACCTTGATATTTGGACTACATCTGTACGAAGGAGAAGGAGAAAAACTATGGCGAGCACGAACGACAAAAAGAGGGCAGGCACGGTTAATAATCCAGAAAGTGAGTACGCGGGGGAAACGCCGCACGTGGGGACTGAACAGGAGAGGCAAGCAGGTCAGGCTTCAAACACCCGTAATGAACGAGAGGAACTCCAGCAAGCTGCTCAGTCATTTATTAACAGCCTCTTCCAGACAGGAACAGAACTGGTCAAAATACCAATCAAAATGCTTCCTCAAGAGTCAAGAGGACATTTTCTGGCCGCGGGCCGCGAACTTTCTCAGGGATTCTCTAAACTCGCAGGTAGGCTTGCTGATGAACTAGATAAGATGGCAAAAGATGAGAGAGCAGACTGAATGAGTTTCTCAAATCCATGACATCAGAGTGGACGCGATAAATCGCGTCCCTACAATTTCATGGATTTGAGAAACTCATTCACTTTTTTCTGGTCGATCTTCGCCTTTTCAGCATATGCCAGAATGTCCTCTTTTTGGCGGGTGTACATCTGCTTGATTAGTTTGCGCTTGGAGGGGTCGATGCCACGAGGTGAGGACTGGCCGATCTCATAGAGGAAGCCGATCATGTCCAGCAGTTTCAGTTCATCGTGCAGCGCCTGGTCTTCTTCAATAGAGAAGGCGTGCAGGATGTCGCTCTGGATGGCGTCGATGGCTTCTTTGACGGGGGCGGTTTTGAAGAAGGGTAAAATGTCGCCAATGACTGCTTCATGCACGTCATGCATGAGCGCGAGGGTGACGAGTCGATCCCGTTTCTCTTGTGGGTAGGAGTGAAATGCCGACCAGTAGAGCGTTAAGAAGGCAACAGCCACGGTGTGTTGCCCAACGTTCCACGTGCCAAAGCCGGAGACGCTGTACACCCTGGGGATGTTGAAGATGTTCATGAGGAAATCCAGGTTGGGATGCTTCGAGACGTCGCCGAGCATGCCCTGGGGAGTAAAGATGTTTTCATAGTCAATATGTTCACTCATATGTTCTCCTAGCTGGGCACAATGATGACCATGAACAAATTAATCAGGAATCAAGATGTAGGGACGCGATTTATCGCGTCCACCTCGGCACACATTGAATCGGGGCCTGGACGCGATAAATCGCGTCCCTACATCCCCTCGTAATTTTTGAAGGTTCATCATTGTGCCCCTACATTTCGCTAATTGGACCAAGACGACGCATCTGGGGCCAGAGCAGCGCAACGCACAGTACGACGAGAATAGTTCCTACGCCGCCTCCAGCTACCGCGATGATGGGGCCGAAGAATTGCGCGGCCAGGCCTGACTCAAAACTCCCTAGTTGATTGGAGGCCCCAATAAAGATGCTGTTGACGGCGGCTATACGCCCTCGCAAGGCATCAGGCGTGCGTGTCAGTAGTAAGGTGCTGCGTATGACGACGCTGATGTTGTCGAGACCTCCGAGCATAGCGAGCATGAGCAGCGAGAGCCAGAACGAACGTGACACGCCAAAGATGACGGTGGCCACTCCAAAACCCGCGACAGACCAGAGCAGGGTTCTGCCCGCCTTCTTGAACGGCGGCGCGTGCGCAATCACGATGGAGATGGCTACCGCGCCGACGGAGGGGGCGGCTCGCAGCCATCCCAGGCCGGTTGGGCCGACGTGTAGAATATCTTTGGCGTAGATGGGCAGCAGTGCGGTGGCGCCTCCCAATAAGACAGCAAACATGTCCAGGGTGATGGCAGCGAGGATGACCTGGGTACTCTTGAGAAATCTCACACCCTCCAATAACGATGCCAAGGTTGTCGCCCCTCCAGAGTGGACGCGATCCATGGCGTCCCTACGACGCGGCGTGCCCCGCAGCATGACGAGCAGTATGACAAAGACGAGCGATGCCCCAGCATTGGCGGCATAGACGAGGGTCGCGCGGGAAAATAGCGCTATGACGAAGCCTCCCAGGGCCGGGCCAAGCACGGCTGCGAGTTGCCAGGAGCCGCTTTCCCAGGTGGCGGCGTTCTCGAAGTCGCGCGCCGGGACGGTTTGAGGCAGCAGGGTGGTGCTGGCAGGGGTATTGAAAGCTACCGCGCACCCCATGAGCAGCAGGCAGCCATAGATGAGGATAAGCGACCCACGCGTGAGAGATAAGGCCATCAAAGCAAGGGAGGCAAGCGCCAGGATCACCTGGGTCACGATGACGATATATTTGCGACTGAGCCGGTCGGCCAGCTGTCCCGCGGGCAGCGCCAACAGCATGACAGGGATGACCTGTACCAGCCCAACCCCTCCTAATACAAGCGCGGAGCCTGTGCGATCGTACAACTCCCAGCCGATGGCTACGTTGACCATCTGCTCGCCTATCGAGGCAATAAATCCACCGGTAATTAAGTACCGGAAATCGCGGTAACGCAAGGCGCGATAGGGATCATGGACAGGGGAAGCAGTGCGGGCTGCTGTTGAAGGGGGCTCTTGCTGTTTTTGCGTTTCTCTATCCGCAGGATTCATAATACGACCCGATAATCTTGTATGATGGCACGTCTTTATATTGGAAAGCCTTGAACCAGGGCGACCGCAAGGGTGCGCCCGTACCCTATACGGGCAGATCAGGCTGAAGGCGCATTCGTATAGGGGCGCACCCTTGCGGTCGCCCTGGAAGATTAGTTATGTATGTACCATCTTATCATATTTCGGTGTCACGATAGCAGAGTGCACGAGCGCAGATTTCCAGGGCGACCTGGAAATAATTCAGCTTGCTACTGAGTGAAAGCTACAATATAATGCACGCATAAAACATTTCCGGTGTACGCTTGCAGCGGCTCTGTCCTAGATTCGGAGATGACGCTTGAGTACAGAAGAGATACTACAGGGGTTTGGTTCAATACAATTCCTGGCAGGCCCACTGAAAGACCAGGTCTTTCCCCTCAATAAAGAGGTCGTGACGATTGGCAGCGACGCGAGCAATGATGTCGTTATCAAGGATGATGCTGGCGTTTCCCGCTTCCATGCCCGGCTGATGTGGAGTGAGCGCGGTTGGTCTATCGAGCGACACGCACAGGCAGGCGGAGTGACAGTGAACGCGCTTGCGGTTGAGCAGGCGATGATTGGGGAGCAGGCGACGGTGCGTTTGGGAGAGAACACCTCATTCCGCGTCGTTGCTTCTACGGCGCCTATCCGTCTTGCCCCGGCACCTATCCCTCCTGCCATCCAACCAGACGACACGGGCGAGGTAAATCTGGCCAATACAGCAGGATGGGAGGAGGTTGAGTCGACGTTGATAGCACATGTTGATGATAAGACCCTTCCATTGAAGTCGGGTGTACCTCCCTCACTTGCGCACCTGGCGGGATTGAGCGCGCATCCAGATACGACACAGATCACCCCGCCTGCTACCCTCGGTATCCCCTCGCTGGAGATTCGCAGCAACGCCTCCGGTGAGAAGAGCATCCACACGCTCGATAAGCCAGTAATCGATATTGGGCGCAGCAGCACGAATGATATCGTCGTTCGCAGCCAGAATGTTTCGGGGCAGCACCTGCAGATTATCCGCCAGGGAAACTCGTTCGTGCTGGTTCACCCGCATCCAGAGCGCAAGCAGACGCTGAATGGGCTGCTGTACCAGGGGCGCAAGATTCGGGGAGATGAACACTTCCGCAAGGTATTGGCACACGGGGACGTATTTCGCATTGGCAATGAGAACGGCACGTTTGTGACGCTGACCTACGACGATGGAAGTGGCGTGCACAAGGATCCATTACCCCCTATGCGCCCGATTCGGCTGCAAGACGCTGAGGTGACGATTGGGCGCCTACCGGACAATACGGTGGAGCTTAGCCATCCCCAGGTTTCGGCGCATCACGCGCGTTTAGTGCGCGAGGGTGGAACGTATCGCATCCTTGATCTTCACAGCACAAACCATGTGTATGTGAATGCACAGATTGTGACGAACGCGCTGCTGAAGATGGGCGATGAGATACGCATTGGGCCGTACCGACTGGTGTTCGAGGGCACACGACTGGCGGAGTACGATGAGAGTAGCTATATTCGCATCGATGCGCTCAATCTCAAGAAATATGGCAACAACCATGCCACGCTGCTCAATAATATCTCGCTTACGATTGCTCCACGCAAATTCGTGGCGATCGTGGGAGGATCCGGCGCCGGTAAGTCTATGTTGATCGATGCACTGAGCGGGCTGCGACCCGCGCACGAGGGGAAGGTGCTCTACAACGGCCAGGATTATTACCGCAATATTGCCGCCTTCAACACGCAGCTTGGTTACGTGCCGCAGGATGATATCGTTCACCGGGATTTGACGGTGGAACGCGCGCTGTACTATGCCGCCCGCATGCGCCTACCGGGCGACTTTACGAAGGAACAGATATGGCAGCGCATTGCTGAGGTACTGGAAGATGTGGAGATGACGGGAAAGCAAAAGCTGTTGATTAGAAAGCTATCCGGTGGTCAGCGCAAGCGTGTCTCCATGGCGCTGGAACTGCTGGCGAATCCCAGCCTCTTCTTTCTAGATGAGCCGACATCGGGTCTGGACCCAGGCCTGGATCGGAAGATGATGTTTCTGCTGCGCAAACTGGCTGATAAGGGGCATACGATTATCCTGGTGACGCACGCGACGAACAATATCAGCACGTGTGATTACGTGTGCTTTCTGGCCCAGGGAGGTCGTCTTGCCTATTTTGGGCCTCCTGAAGAGGCGCGGGTGTATTTTGGGAAGGATGATTTTGCCGAGATATATAGCAGTCTGGAAGGACGCGATGAATCCGGGTCCTACGAAGATAGCGCAGTTCCAGAAGAGGCCGAGGTACGCTTCCGCAATTCTCAGGACTATCAAACATACCTGGCGCAACCATTGAAGGAGGCACAGGGCAACCTGGGAGGGCGCGATAAATCGCGCCCCTACGAGGGTGAGGGTAAGGATGGAGGGGCGCAATTCATTGCGCCCGATATGAAACATCTCAAACGGAGCAATCCCTGGAAGCAGTTTCTATTGCTGACTATGCGCCAGCTAGAGCTGCTCAAGAACAACGTCAGCAACGCATCTATTCTGCTTTTGCAGGCGCCGCTGGTCGCGTTTTTGCTCATCCTGCTGGTGCGCTTCGAGATCGGTGGAGGCATCTTCGACGCGAACCATCTTGTGCAGTGCCGCACGCAGATACTTACGTCATCCGGCCCGCTTGCCCTGCCCGGCGTTTCAAATGTAACAGACCTGGTAGACTGCCAAGGGGTCGTCAATTTCCTCAACACTGATGCCAATGGCATGCAGTACGCGCAGTCGCGAGGAGGCACAAGCCAGGCGTTACAAGACTTCATCACACCGGCGCAAAGCGGGGATGCGCAGCGCGTGATCTTCCTGGTGGCTTTTTTCGCGGTGATTTTCGGCATTATTAACGGGACGCGCGAAATTGTGAAGGAGATCGGAATTTACCGGCGGGAGCGCGCGGTGGCGCTGAGAATCTTGCCCTACCTGTTCTCGAAAATGATGGTGCTGGGTGTACTCGCCCTTGTACAGGGGGCATCCATGCTGTTGATCGTGCATATCTTAGAGCCATTTTCCCAGAGCGTCTTCCTGCCGGTGCTGCTCGAAATGTACATCACCCTGGCGCTGGCCGGGGTGGCAGGTGTAATGATGGGGCTGCTGATCTCAGCCCTCGCGCCAAACGACGACACGGCCAATAGCCTCCTTCCTATTATTATCATTCCGCAAGTGATATTCGCTGGTTCCATTATTCCATTGAAAGATTGGTTCACGCAGGGCGTTGCGGCGCTGTTCCCGACGCGCTGGGCTTTGACTGCGATGGGGTCATCGCTTGGGCTACATAGTGATAAGATAGATGGAGGCAAACTCTTCGGGAACGATCCCACCTATCATGGGACGCTTTTCTCGATCTATAGCCAGGCGGACGCCACGCAGCGCGTAGTGATCTCCTGGGCCGCCCTGGGAGTCACCATTCTCGTGCTTACTCTGATCATCGGCATCTTTTTGAAGCTTAAGGATAATCGAAATACATGACGAATCAGTTCCGCTACACGAGCTATGCCCAGGAAATTATATTCGGACCCGGCTCCATCACCCACCTGGGCGAGGCCATTGAACGCTTCCACTGGCAACGCTTGATGTTGTGTGCGAGCGGCTCTCTGCGGCGAGATGGGACCGTCTCGGCAATTGAGGGTGTATTGGGAAGTCGGCTGGTGGCTACTTACGAACAGGTGCAGCCGCACGTGCCTGATTTCCAGGTTGCCGAGGCCCTGGCGATTGCCGGCAAGCACGAGGTCGATGCGTTGATCGGTCTGGGCGGTGGAAGCTGCATAGGGATGGCGAAGGCGCTCAGCAGGGGTATGGGAGATAAGGGTGTAGGTCAAGCTGCTAATGGCGAGGACGCGATAAATCGCGTCCCTACACCTGTGATTGCCATTCCTACGACGTACGCGGGGTCGGAGATGACGCCGGTTTATGGGGTGACGCATCACGGCGATGGATTGGCGCGCAAGATTACCGTCGCCGATAACAATATTCTGCCCAGACTCGTTATTTATGATCCGCTACTCACGCGCAAGCTTCCGGCTGCAATGACGGCAGCGACGGGCATCAACGCCCTGGCTCATTGCATCGAGGCGTTGTACTCTATTACGCGCAACCCGCTTTCTACGGCTGCGGCGCTTGGGGGTATACGCGCTATCAGCTCTGCGCTGCCACGCTGCTATGTTGATGGTGACGATCTGGAGGCTAGAAGCGAGATGCTTTCCGGGTCTTTTCTGGCCGGGAGCGCGTTGGCGCATGTTGCTATGGCATTGCACCACGGTCTATGTCACGTTCTGGGCGGAACGGCGGGTGTGCCCCATGGGGTTGCCAATAGTATTGTGCTGCCGCACGCGATGCGTTTCAACCTGGATGCGACGGCCCCCCTGTTGGCACAAGGCGCGGAGGCGATGGGTATCTCGCTGGCAGGTCGAAGCGCGGAGTCGGCGGTAGAAGAGGCCATACAACGAGTATACGATTTGATCGGACAGATGAATCTGCCACAGCGTCTGCGCGATATCGGTGTGCAGGAGACAGATCTGCCTCACCTGGCGCGGGTAGCGTTGCAGAGTCGTGCTGTACAGAGCAACCCAAAGCCCATCAGTGACGTGGCGCAAATTGAAGAAGTGTTGCGGGCCGCATGGTAACTTTTCTCCGGCACATTTTCGAGGGATGGGGACCGGATGCCCACAAGGAAGGGGGGAGGGGTCAAGCGAAATATAGGATGGGGACCGGATGCCCACAAGGGGCATCCCTACATCTGAGAAAGCCCCCCTCTCCCCACCTTAGCCTCTTCGCGGCTGGGGAAAGGGGGGGAGGGGTCAGGCGAAATGTAGTGACGCCCCTTGTGGGCGTCAGGCTTCAGTCACCGCATCAATGCCATAAGCGACGTGACCGTGTACAACGTGTAGTGACGCCCCTTACGGGCGTCAGGCGTTAGCCACCCTTATACGCCGGGGAGAGAGCGTGGTAACTGGCTACGTATCAATCAATAGACCAGAAAATTGAAAGGAGGAAGAATATTCTTCGCCAATTAGCACCGTTATTCACCGCCGATTTGCATCGTTATCGAAGCGAGGACGCGATAAATCGCGTCCCTACAGGCCGGACGAAATGAGAAGGCCAGGGAGGTTATCATGGCAGTCAACTCAATGGATTACAGCGCGAAGGATACCGTACTCGATGTGATACGTACGGAGCGCGCCAGCTTCTACGACATTATTGACGACCCCAGGAACTGGGAGGTTCAGACTCGCTGCACCGAATGGGAGGTGCGCGACATTGTGGGCCACATGATCGATGTGACCGAAGGGTATTTGTCTCGCTGGGATATGGCCCGTACGGGTGAACCGGCTGACGCGCTGGGCCTGCTGGTCATGGGTGAGCGACTCAACGAGAAAGCCCAGGAGTTTCGCAGCCTGCCTCGCGAACAAGCCATCGCACGGCTCAAGAGCGATTCGGACACGATGCTCGCTATTTTCGATGCTCTGACCGCTGAAGAATGGGGCGGATTCAATGTTACCCACCCCTATATGGGTCCACTGCCGACGCTCTTCTACCCCGCTTTCCATGTCATGGACTATGGCGTGCACACATGGGATATGAAGTGGGGGCTGGGTCAGAAGGACGCGAAGCTGGACGAGCGTACGGCGGGTGTGCTGGTTCCATACATGTTCATCCTGATGCAGGTCACGGTGGACCAGGAATCGGTCAAGGGCATGGACATTGAATTTGGGGTGAAGGTTGATGGAGAGTGGGGCGGTCAGTGGCGCGTCAAAGTGAAAGATGGAGCTTACACCTATGAGCCAGCCGAGAACCTGGACGGCGTGCAGGCCCTGTTCCACTTCAAGAGCGCTTCAGATTTTGTGCTCACCACCTTCCAACGCTTTCCCGGTGGCGAGACGAGCGGCGACCCGAAGGTGATTGACCAGGTTCGACACATGTTCTTCAGGATTTAGCCAGGATGGCACCTGCAAGGCTACGTACCCTTCTCCTTGCATCCGCGTTGGAAGGACACGAGTAGGGCCTTGCAGGTGTCCCGCGGAGGTTTCACCATGTCAAAAATACAGGCTCAAGGCGTACACCACATTACCTTTGTCGGCTCTAATCGCGAGACGACTGTTGACTTCTACTCGAATGTGCTGGGGATGCCGCTGGTGTTCGAGCAGCCCAATCTAGATGTTCCAGATGAGACGCATCTCTACTTTGATCCAGGTGATGGACGATTGCTCACCTTCTTTGTGCGCCCCACGCGGACAGATGATCCTACCCCCAATCCCCAGGGTATCGGTAACCTGCATCACCTCGCCCTTACCGTCTCGCGTGCTACCTATACACAGGTTGCTTCGAGATTGAATGAGCGCGGCATCTGGAATACGGGCAATATCGACCGGGGTTTCATGGACTCGATTTACTTTCGAGACCCCAATGGGCAACTGCTCGAAATGGCTTGCTACAAGTTTGTTGCGCCGGAAGGCTTTACCGCCGTTGATGTACTCGCCACAGCGCATCGCCTGCGAGTGGCCGAAGGAGCGTATAATATTCAGGACGCACATATCGCAGATGCTATAGCTGAACTGACCCAGCGTAGAGCAGTTCCTATCACAGAGGTGGCGTTGACTTGACCGACACGACCCCGCCCTCCGAGGCGGAAGGGCAGCATATAGGCACGTTCTGGGTATTGAATCTGGGCCAGGAGCAGGGGACCGAACCAGGGCAGCGGGCGGACACCGATCCCTATAGGCCAACCGAACCAGGGCGGGAGGCGGACGCCGGACCAGGGCGGGGGCAACGGGCAGACACCGAACCGTATAGGGCAACCGGACCAGGGCGGGAACAGCGGGCAGATACCGATCCGTATAGGGTACGGGCGGGGCTTGCCCCCGCCCTGGTCCCGCTGGTTCCGCGCACGCCGGTGAGCATCGTCCCGCGCATACCGGCAACCTTCATGCGCGTTGGGCCGGAGGTAGCGCAGGAATTTGCCCAGGCCATGGAACTTGAAGATGCGGCAGTGGTGTTGCAGCGATTCGCCAGGGGATGCCAGTGTTATGCCGGTAGAATCGATGGCGGGCTTGTTACCTATGGCTGGGTCACGTTTGACGAGGAAAGCATTGGGGAGCTAGGGTTGAGCTTTCGTCTTCAACCGGGTGAAGCCTATATCTGGGATTGCGCTACGCTTCCGGCGTTTCGTGGCCAGCGCCTCTATCCCGCGCTGCTGGCATACATGCTTGGCGCATTGTATCGCGCAGGCATGCATCGCATATGGATCGGTGCGGACGAGGATAACCTGCCCTCCCAAAGGGGCTTTATCCTCGCTGGTTTCACCCCCGTCGTGGATATTTTGATGACGGGTGATGCGACGATGCGAAAACCCAGGGTGCGTGGACGACCAGGGGTTCCTGAGGAGATTATAGATGACGTTCGCCAGGCAATTTTTGGCAAGCGGGATCACCAATCTCAGTCTTCTCTTTGAACGGCCCTTGTGGCTTTTCCCCGATGTGGCGGCTAACTTCAACGACCAGAGGAAGCGGGAACCGTTTCTCACACTCGTTCGTCGACTCGAACAGGAGCCATCCCTGCTTGGAGTCAGTGCCCATCTCTTAGCCATTGCACGCAAGGAATAACAACCATGAGTGAACATTCAAATAAGATTACAGGGCCACACCAGGGTCAGCCGCTCTTACTCGCAGGCGAGCCGTTGCAGAGTGCGAAGGCAGCCATGATTATGGTGCACGGGCGTGGAGCCACGGCGGAAGATATTCTCATGCTGGCTGACGAATTCAAGCAGCGGGGTTTTGCTTATCTCGCGCCACAGGCAGCCGGAAATACCTGGTACCCCAATAGCTTTCTTGCGCCCATCGCGAGTAATGAACCGGGTCTCTCTTCCGGTCTCGCGGTCATTGCCTCTCTCCTCGAGCAATTGACTCAGGCAGGTATCTCAAGCGAGCGTACAATATTATTGGGTTTCTCGCAGGGCGCCTGCCTGTCGCTGGAGTTCGTGGCGCGCAACGCCCGTCGCTACGGCGGCGTAGCAGGCTTGAGCGGCGGACTCATAGGCCCCGATGGCACTCCACACAACGGGTCGGGTTCGCTTGCAGGTACACCCGTCTTTTTGGGATGCAGCGACATTGATCCCCATATTCCAAAGGCGCGTGTGCAGGAAACCGCAGAAGTGTTGCAGCAGCTAGGCGGAGACGTTACGATGCGGCTCTATCCACGCATGGGCCACACCGTCAACCGCGATGAACTGCGCTCCGTGCAGGCCATGATGTCCGGGCTTATCGCGAGTTGAAGTTTTTTCCCTTTTAAAGGGCAGTCCATGGAAATTTCTTTGCCAGGGTGAGGAAAAAGGATTTCATAACCCTGGAGGAATTTCTATAACCATATCTCAATCCTTTCACTCTCCTCTCACATCATTTGTTGTGTTAGGTTTGATATGCTGCTTGCCAACGAGACTGCGGTCAAGCAAGCTGCAAGGAAGTACTCCCGGTCAGGCAAGCTGCAAGGAAGGGCCTTTAAAGGGCTTTATAGGTAACAATGACAATATAATACTCATGCTGTGCCAAAAATAAATACGGCCGATACTATAGAACGCTGATGATGTGAATGGAAGTTAAGCTATGCTCGATATTACGAAGCTCTCAGACGCCCGGCGTACTCTGCTTGAAAAGTACCTGCGTGGGAATCTCCCGCAAAGCGCGACGCCTGGGCAGATTATTCCCCGGCGCACTGCGGCGGGGTATGCGCCTCTCTCCTTTGGGCAGCAGCAGTTATGGCTGCTGGCTCAACTGACCCCAAATACTCCGGTGTATAACGAGTGCGTGACCATTCATATGCCCGGTTCGCTTGACGTGCCTGCGCTTGAGCAGGGCTTGAACGAGTTTATTCGACGACACGAGATATGGCGTACCAGCTTTCCGGTGGTGGATGGACTGCCCGTGCAGGTGGTTCACCCATCGCTCAAGCTCACACTCCCTGTAGTTGACCTGCGTCACCTTCCTGAAGCTGAACGAGAGGCTGAGGCCCTGCGAGTGGTGACAGAGAAGGCACGCGTGCTGTTTGATCTCAGCGCGGTTCCTTTGCTGCGTCCTACACTGGTACACTTTAACGATGAGGAGCATCGCCTATTTTTGACGTTGCACCACATTATCTTCGATGGCGTGGCGATCTACCAGGTTTTCCTGCCAGAACTACGCACGCTCTACGAAGCCTTCTCAAGCGGGCAGCCTTCACCGCTTCCCGAATTGCCCATCCAATACGGCGATTACGCGCAGTGGCAGCGAGAACGGCTGCAGGGCGATGTGTTTGCGGAGCAACTGGCTTATTTGAAGCACCAACTGGCAGACGCGCCGACGACGCTGGAATTACCCACCGATCACCCACGCCCGCCGGTGCAGACTCACCGGGGTTCAATGCGGCCATTTGGGCTATCCAGGCGCCTGACGGATGAACTAAAAGCGTTGAGCCGCCAGCAAGGGGTCACGCTGTACATGACGCTGGTGGCGGCGTTCAAGACGTTGCTCTACCGCTACACCGAGCAGGAAGATATGCTGGTCGGGACGGCTACGGCTGGGCGCAAGCACAGCGAGATGCTGGGCATGATGGGGTTTTTCCTGAACACGCTGGTACTGCGTACCGATCTGTCGGGCAATCCCACCTTTCGCGCATTGCAGCAGAGGGTGCGCGAGGTGATTCTTGAGGCGCTGGCCCATCAAGATATCCCTTTTGAGTACCTGGTCAAGGAGCTGCAGCCTGAGCGCAATCTGGGCCAGAACCCGCTCTTCCAGGCGCTGATTACGCTTGAACCTCCACTGCCTGTGCTGCCATCTGGATGGACGCTGACCCAGATGGACGTGAGAGTTGGCACCTCTAAATTCGATCTGTACCTGGAACTCGATGATCGACCGGAGGGTCTCATCGGTCGTTTCATGTATAATACGGATTTGTTTGATGCCTCCACTATCGAGCGCATCACAGGACACTGGCAAACCTTGCTCGAAGCCATTGTGCGTGATCCCAATCAACGCATCGCTGACCTGCCTCTGCTGAGGGAACAGGAGCAAGAACAGTTACTGGTGGGATGGAATGCCACAAACACAGCTTTTCCTGAGAACAAGCCAGTTCACCAGATATTTGAAGAGCAGGCACAGCGCAGACCAGAGGCGGTTGCGCTGGTATTTGATGAGCAGACAATGACCTACGGGGAGCTGAACAGGCGCGCCAATCAGCTGGCGCATCGCCTACGGCGGCTGGGTGTAGTGGAAGGGGCGGAGACGCGGGTGGGACTGTGTATGGATCGCTCACTGGAAATGGTGGTTAGTCTGCCGGGCATTCTGAAGGCCGGGGGGGCGTATGTGCCGCTCGACCCGTCGTATCCCAGAGAGCGCCTGGCATTCATGCTCCAGGATACGCAGGCTCCCGTTCTGTTGACCCAGGCAAAGTTGCTCGATTTGCTGCCAGGAGACGAGGACGCGATAAATCGCGTCCCTACAGTCATTTGCCTGGATGGACAGGATACAGGCATCGAGCAGGAGCCAATAGAGAACCTCCCGCAAAGCGCGACGCAGGCTAAGAACCTTGCCTACGTCATGTATACATCGGGGTCTACAGGCAGACCTAAGGGCGTGGAGATACGGCATTTCAGTATTACGCGCTTGCTTTTCGGCATAGATTACGCCCACCTGGATGAGACACAAACCGTTTTGCACATGGCTCCTATTTCATTCGATGCCTCGACATTTGAGGTATGGGGAGCGTTGCTGCATGGAGGGCGCTGCATTCTCTATCCAGAGCGCGTTCCCACACCGAAAAGCATGGGAGCGCTTATTCGCAAGCATGCCGTTACGACGCTCTGGCTGACGGCTTCGCTGTTCAATACGATGATCGATGAAGCGCCGGAGGAGTTGCGGGGAGTGAAGCAGTTACTAACGGGTGGAGAGGCACTTTCGGTGACGCATATACGGCGCGCCCTGCGCCAGTTGCCTGGAACACGGCTTATCAATGGCTATGGGCCGACCGAAACCACGACCTTTGCCTGCTGCTACCCCATCCCCGCGGACTTGAGCGAGACGCTGCGCTCTATTCCTATCGGGCGTCCTATCGGCAACACCCAGGTGTATGTCCTTAATCGTCAATTGAAACCGGTGCCTGTTGGTGTGCCAGGGGAACTCTATATTGGGGGCGCAGGAGTGGCGCGCGGATACCTGAATCGTCCCGAACTAACCGCTGAAAAGTTTATTCCCGATCCATTTAGTGATAGGCCGGATGCGCGTTTGTACAAAACTGGAGACCTGGTACGCTATCTCCTGGACGGAACCATTGAGTTTCTGGGCCGTCGCGACCAGCAGGTGAAGATGCGCGGCTTCCGCATTGAGCCAGGGGAGATTGAGACGGTGCTAGGACAGTACAGTGCCCTGCGTGAAGCCCTCGTGCTGGTTCATGAAAATGAACGCGGAGAGAAATCGCTGGTGGCCTATGTTGTTCCTGGCCAGGGGCAACATGTGACGATGGCGCAAATGCGCCAGCATTTGAAAGTGCATTTGCCAGAATATATGATTCCCGCGGATTTCATTGTGCTGGAGTCTTTACCCCTGACACCCAATGGTAAGCTGGATCGGCAGGCGCTGCCCACACCGGAGAGCGCGAGGAGGACAGTAGGAGAAAACTATGTCGCTCCCAAACTGATGATCCATCACCAGTTGATTGCTATCTGGGAAGAGTTGCTGAACAGGCAGCCCATCGGTATCACAGACAATTTTTTCCACGTGGGAGGTCATTCTCTGCTGGCAGCCCGGCTGGTGGGTCGTATTGAGCAGATTTTTGGCAAGAAAATTGCTCTGTCTACACTTTTCGCCGGGCCAACCATCGAGCAACTGGCCCAGGCAATTCAGCAGCGGATAGATGCGGACGAGGGGAGTTCACGGGCTGCTATTATCGCTGTCCAGATGGGGAAAGCGGGGCAGCGACCTTTCTTCTACCTGCACGGTGATTATATGGGGGGCGCATTCTATTGCTTTACACTGGCGCGCGGCCTGGGAGCCGAACAGCCATTTTATGCCCTGGAGCCGTATAAATTTAACGGGCTGCGCATTCCACCCACCATTAAGGAAATCGCGGCTGCTCATATAGAGGCGCTGCGCGCAATTCAGCCGAAAGGACCATACCTGCTGGGAGGTTTCTGCAATGGGGGATTGATGGCCTACGAGATGGCGCGCCAACTGCGCGCAGCGGGAGAAAGCCTCGACATGCTGCTCTTAATCGATCCAGCTTCTCCCCCGCATAGTAGAACGCGCAGGGCTTATACGCGTATTTGCGATATGTTTGGGGTGGGCGAAGATACGCAGATCGATTGGCAATTACGCCTGCGCCACATTTACAAATACTTGCGCTTCCCGCTGTATCGCAAGGGTCAGCAGGATACTGAAGGAGTGGAAACGGCGCAAACCACAAAAGATGTAGCGAATGCGAAAGGCCATCGACTTCCTCGGCTGCGCAAGCTTTTCCCTGACCCCGAAATGCTCCGACAGGACTGGCCCGGCGTCTACCGCTGGGAAGCTTCCGGGTACCGGCCAGGAACCTATGATGGAAAAATTACTTTTGTGTGGTCGAGCGAGGATAAGTTCCGCAAGGCATGGATACGCACTATGCCTCCTGTTCAGGTGGATAAGGTCTTCGTGATTCCAGGCTCGCACCTCATTTATACGCTTGAGCAGGTGAATGCCCTGGCACAACGCCTGCGTGCCTGCCTGGATGTTGCCAATAAAGGGCAATAGATTTATCGCTTCCTCGTAGCTACGATGGTACCCGCTCTGTTCTGTGAAAGCGCTTCCAGGCAAACGCCGCCAGCGCCATGGCCGTATGCTCTTTTGGAGAAGCCTGATCTATCCCCAGGATACTTGCTTCTCTTCCATACTTGCTGCCTTCGCATTGTTCGAGCAAACAAATTTCTGCTTCCAAATTGTAGATGAAAACATTGTATACTGTACTGCAGCCTATTTACAATAGGTGACATAATAGAGCCATCGCAGGTAACTTATAAGCGTATTGCTATGGCATTGAAGGGGTCACATCATGTTGCGCCTCCAGGACATCGCAGTCACCTATCACAACATCGTCCCTGCCGTGCAGGGTGTCTCTCTAGAAGTGCCAGATAAGACGGTGGTGGCGCTGCTGGGAGCCAATGGCGCGGGCAAAACCACTATCATCCGCGCCATCTCAGGACTACTGAATATCCACAAAGCCAGTATCGTGCGGGGTACGATTCATTTTGATGGCGAGCGCATTGATCACCTGAACGCTACTCAAATCGTGCGGCGCGGTATCTCCCAGGTATTAGAGGGCCGCAGGCTCTTCGCTGATCTCACCCTAGACGAAAATCTGCGCACTGGCGCTATCTCTGAGCGAAATGCGGCGGCAGCGCGACGCGCTTATGATCGCGTGATGGATCTGTTTCCGGTGTTGCGCGATCGCCGCAAGAGCCAGGCCGGCTATCTCTCCGGTGGCGAACAGCAGATGCTCGCGATTGGCCGGGGCTTGATGACAAATCCAAAGTTATTGCTGCTGGACGAACCATCATTAGGACTCGCGCCTTTCATGGTGCAGCAAATTCGCGCGATCATCGCCGAGATAAATGCCAGTGGTACTGCCGTATTACTGGTAGAACAAAACGCGCAGATGGCGCTCTCTGTTGCGCATCACGGCTACGTGCTGGAAACCGGAAAAGTTGTGCTGGCCGGGCCAGCCGCGGAACTCTTGCAGGACGAGAGCGTGCGCAAGTTTTACCTGGGGCTGCACGAGGGTGAAGAAAG
>WNGK01006488.1_pt1 | contig 17292 bp, 18 predicted proteins | sample 5400601 | NCBI WGS metagenome assembly WNGK01 (sample SAMN13153376, study PRJNA577476) | soil metagenome | isolation source: 60 cm soil or saprolite under Garry oak tree replicate 1 | place: USA:California | collected 2016-06-15
CGCTGGGTGTCGCGGACGACGCCGTGGAAATCGTCAATCTGAAAAAGGCTGAGATAGCGGTGGTAATACTGGATGCCTTCCTGCTGGAGCTCGGCGCATTGTTCGGGAGTGAGCGCGTAATCCTCGTTCCGGGCCTTCGCACGTGTGGCCCGAAGTTGATGATAAGTGAGAAGCGATTCGCAACCGTGCGGACGCAGGCCGTCCGGCCGGCCGGTCAATTCCATTTGCAGCACGCCGAGATCGATCCGGAGCTGCAATTTTTGCCGGCCGTCCAATCCAAGGATCTTGCGCACTTTGATGGCGCGGTTCTCGTGCGGCCAATCCTTCAGGATGGTGTTCAAATCCAAGCTCATCCTGAACAGATGATCGAACATTTGGTCTTCAATTGTCAATCGTCCCGCGTGGACGCCTGGGACGCCTTGAGTTTCGCGCCAGAGGGCAGACACCGGAGGACGCGGTCAGCGAACAGAGTTCAGAGGTCAGAGAACAGCGGTCAGCGAACAGAGTTCAGATCGAGCGATGACAGAATCACAACGCTGCCCTCAAATCTTCGACCGTGATCCGGGCTTGGCGAAGGATGCTCTGCAACGTTTTCGGTGCAATAGAAGCGTGGTTTGGAACAGTTACGCGAAGGCCTGATCTCGAGAGACGAACGTGCGAACCAACTTGATGTTCTTCAATAAATCCCAAGCGCTTGAGTGCACGAATAACTTCGCGACCAGAGAGGTCGCGTGGAAGCTTCATGCCAGTTGCAAGATGGGGTCGTTCTTGAAGTGAAGAGTCACTTCGCGTGGAGCCGGGCGATCAGCAAAATGAGAGCGAACTGACTCTTGGATGGCGTCGTAAAGCTCGGACAAGCTCCTCGCCTGCGTCGTGATACCACCTCCGGTCGGATCATCCCAGGAAGCAACAAACACGTTCAACTCTTCATCCTGTTCAATTTCAAATTGGACACGCCTCATCTTCCAACTCCTGGAGCAAAGAAAACACCAACGGTCAATTTTATCCATCAAAATCCATAAACATTGCGTCGTGGAGCTTTTCGCTGATGTTTCGCGCGTGGAAAGTGCGATCGAGTCGTTCATCCGCTATCTGGCGGTCGAGCGCGGACTTTCGGATAATTACCAACTCTCGACTCAGCGATCACTGAGCGATTTCGCGAGCTGGTGCGCGCGCGCACGTAAGATCGACAATGCGCGGGCGGTGACGTTACCGATGATCAGCGAATATCTTGCGGCAAAAAAGAAGGCGGGGCTTTCAGCGGCGTCGATCAAGCTAATCGTGGTCGCGCTCAAGATTTTTTTTCGGTTTCTCGCCGGTAAAGGCAAGATCGAGCGCGATCCAACCGAAGCGCTGAGCCTGCCGCGAATCGAGCGCTACTTGCCGGAAACGTTGAACGAAATGCAGGTCGAACAGCTGCTGAACGGCATTGACACGACGGTACCACTCGGTTTGCGCGACCGGGCGATGGTCGAACTGCTTTATGCGAGCGGGCTGCGCATTTCCGAACTCGCCAATGCGCGATTGGAGAATTTTTATCCGGAGGAGAGAACGATTCGCGTGCTCGGGAAAGGAAACAAAACGCGGATCGTTCCGGTGGGGCGCAAAGCGTGCGAGGCGCTGGCGTGTTATTTGTCGACCGAACGGCCGAAGCTGATAAAGCGCCGCAGCGGCAGCGAGATTTTTCTGTCCGAACGCGGGACGAAATTAACGACTGCGCGGATCTGGCAGATCGTGAAAGAAAAAGCGCGCCACGCAGGCTTGGAAAAAAACATTTACCCGCATTTGCTCCGGCACAGCTTCGCGACGCATTTGCTGAGCAACGGCGCCGATCTGCGCATCATTCAGGAGATGCTCGGCCACGCCGACATTTCGACGACGCAGGTTTATACACATGTCGATCAGCAGCGCTTGAAAGCTGTGCATCGACAATTTCATCCACGGGCGTAGCGACAGCGATCCTGGATACCGGGATCCTGGATACTGGATTGAGCCGAGTTGATCTAGCATCGAGCATCGAGTATCCAGCATCCCGCATTTATGAAGCGTCTCGCTTTGCTCGTAGTAATCGCCGCTCTCGCGGCCGTTGGGATTTTGTACGGACTGCGGCGCGCCGAGCGCACGCCACACGCGACGGTGACCGCGCTTCTCCCGCGCGGAACAATCGCGCTGGGACACTTTCCCGATTTCAGTCGAACACGTGACGAATGGCACCAATCCGATCTTTACAAGCTCTACCAGGAACCGGCGGTCCAGGCTTTTCTGAACAAACCGCTCTCGAGAGTTCCCCAGCGCGATGCGACATCGGAAACGTTGAGCGATGTCGAGCGACTCGATCTCAAGGACGCGTTCGTCGCGGTCACTTCCATCGAAAACAACGATCCGCACCTTGCGGGCGGCTTTCGTTTTCGCGGAAGCCCATCAAACGCCGAGGAAATCATTGGCAAATGGCGATCCAACATTGTTCGCGATGCGTCGGTTCACGAGAACTTGGATTATCAGCAACACAAGATCGACATTGTGGGCGCGGCGCCGAATCAAATCGCGACCGTCTACGACGGGCAATGGTTCTTCGCTTCGAACGATCTCGCTGAGCTGAAAGCAATTCTCGATCGAGCCGATGGCCGAGACCTCGTCGCAACGAGTCCGTCCGGTAGCGGGAAAGATCGACAATCAACGCTCGAGGCTGACCAGACCTTTCGAGGGGCGATGGCGCACATGCCACCGAGTTACGCATTGTTTTTTTATCTTCAGCCGAAGGCCCTATCCGAAAAGCTAACTTCGCTGCGCAATGCTTTTGGTATTTCAGTCAATCAGCCGAACGTCATCGATCAAATCCACAGCGTTTGCGCAGCGACGCGATTCGATAAGGGCAAGATCCGCGACGTGTTGTTTGTCAGCATGCCGAAGGCGCAATCGGAGCAAAAACTGACGCGCTCATCGCTCGGGCTCGGCAGTGCCGACACATTTTTGTATCTCGTGACATTGCTCAACCCCGACAGACTGGCCGGAATCAATCAAGGTAGTGTGCCTTTGGGAACTTGGTTGCAGAAAGTTTTTGACGCCGCCGCACGTGCGGGCGTGACGGTAGACGATTGGAAAGCGGCCTTTGATCTGGAATTAGGATCGTTAGCCGATTGGCCACAGAGTACGCGTTGGCCGTCGATCATCACGACGTTGCGGGTGAAAGATCCGACGCGTGCAAACAAGATCGTGAACGCGTTGACCCACGCGATCGATGAAGATGTGCCGTGGAAAAAATCAGAGAAGGACGGCGTTGTTTATTTTTACATGCAGTCGCCAGCCGCGATCTTCGCGATCACGCCGACAATCGCCTTGTCGAACCAAGTCCTAGTTGCAGGACTTGACTCGGTTTCGGTGGAATCGGCAATCAGCCGAAGCACAAAGTCATCCGCCGGACTGGCGGATTCGTCCACTTACAAAACAGCCGCGCGCACGGTGCCGGCGCCGACAGATGCGTTTGTCTATGTCGATACAGCCCTGCTCTATTCGCGGCTGGATGCGGCCCTGCGGCCGATGTTGTTGATGAGCGCGGCTTTCATGCCGGCAATCTCTGATTATGTCGATGTTGGCAAGCTGCCGCCGCCAGAAACGGTGACAAAACACCTCAGCCCGATCGTTTCATCCCAACGATATGACGGCGACGGTTACGTGACGGAATCAACCGGGCCGGTGACGTTGGATATCGGGCTCGGTCTGCCGGTACTAGTTTGGGCCGTAAGCCGTCAGCATGGCCAGTAAGCGACGAAACTGGACGGCCAAGTGCGCCATTCCGGCGCTATTCACCTAGCATAGTCTAAGTTAGCAGCGGGTGTCAGAATTGTGCTGTTAGTCTGGCAAAAATGTGCTACTGTTTGCGCCCTATGGCTATTCTCAAGAAAAATGCATTTTCTCGTCGAGTTCCCGATTTAGTGACCGAGGAACTGGTGGCAGTGCTGTCTCGTCGCGCCTCCTACGAGTTCAAGGAACTCTTTGATATTGTGCACGAGAATCTTCGCGCTCGAAACGCAGCGAGCGGAGGGGAGGAAATGCTCCGGTTGCGTGCTTACGAAAAACTCCAGAACCTGGTCGCACGCGGCGCGGTGAGAAAGAATGGCAAGAAATACAAAGGCCTGCCTTCATCGTTGGCCAAGGCGATTGCGCCCCCAAACGGACATATTCCGGGCCCAAGACTGGCTACGGTAAAATAACGACGAAACTCGACCGTAGCCTTCGGGGCCGCGAATGATCCAAGAATATCTGCCGGTCCTCCTGCAGATCATTGTCGCAATCGGCTTCGCTGCTTCCGCGCTATTGGTCAGCGTTTTGCTCGGGAAAACAGGGCGACGCACGCCGGCGAAAGATACCGCCTATGAGTGCGGCATGATTCCACAAGGCGAGGGACAACCGCGCTTTAGCGTCAAGTTCTATCTCGTGGCCATGCTCTTCATCCTGTTCGATCTCGAGATCGTGTTCATGTATCCCTGGGCGGTCGTTTACAAAGAAGCGATCGCGCACAGCAGCGTGATCTTCTGGAGCATGCTCAGCTTCATCACGATTCTGATGGTGGGCTACGTTTACGCGCTGAAGAAGGGCGCGCTCGATTTCAGAAGGTAGCGCTGCAACCGCGCTAGTTGTCGATCTTCAGAATACCCACCAGCCGCGGACGAAGAGGCCGCTGAAAAGGGCGAGCAAGAGGAGCGACCAAATGGTGATGACGGCGTTCCAAAAACGGTTGTCACCGACGAAAGCGAACAGAAAAAAGATCGGAAACATGGTCAGTGCGTAGCGCGGCATGCTTTCGATGAACGTAACGCTGGCGAGCAGAATCCAGTTTCCTGTTACCCAAGTCGCGTAAACCGGCCGGAGCTTGAACCAGCTCGCGACGGCACAGACAAATCCGAGCACGGTAAAGAACGCTTCCTGCGTTCCGACGATCTCGCCCTCATTTGGAGCGCGCCGGACATTGCGAAATGCGTCCGCAATTCCGAGCCACGGCCAGGAAAACGACATATGGAACAGCTGTTTGCGCATTCTTAGAAATGCGAACGGATCGCCCGAGATACGCCAGTTCAGAAACAAGTAGACGGCGAAACCTGCCGGGACGAGTGCGATCCAGAGCCATTGCCATCGCCAACGCCTGCCGGTGAACCATTGCTGGCCAGCTTCGACCGCGAGCGCAGGCAACAAAACGATGGCGTTCGCACGAGTCATCCATGAAAAGGCGCCCAGAACTCCGGCAAGCCACCAATATTCTTTACGCGCGGCGAAAATGGCGCCGATGGCCAACGCGAGAAAAAGACTTTCGGTATAGCCGATATGCAGAACGTAAGCCGTGGGAAAGATCAGAAAAAAATAAACGGTGCGGCGAGCGATTGTCGCATTCCACTCAACGGCGGCGACCCGTCGCAGAATGACAACGGCAAATAACAGCGCGATGCCCGAGACAACGAATGAGGCGATCAGAAAATCGCCGCTGACATACGAGAAGAAGCGGATGCACCATGGATAAAGCGGATAAAACCAGGCTTGGAATTTATCGGCGGCGCTGTACCCGAACTCGGCGAGTCGAAGGAAGTGCACCGCATCCCATTGGTTCCAAATTTCCAACCACGGCCGCCCAAAAGGCACGTCTTCTTCTTCAAAGGCCTGATAGCTCGCGGCGCCTAGCGCTAATAACAGGACCTTGATCCCCAACGCCCAACCGATTACGAGCCAGTCGTCGCGCGCAAACCAACCAATGACGCGCAATAACATCGTCTTCACGTGGTTGTCGATCTTAGAAAGCCCACCAGCCGCGCATGAATAAACTGGTGAACAGCGCCAGAAACAGTAACGACCAGACAGTAATCAGGACCCTCCAAAAACGATTGCCGCCAGCCAGACCGAAGAGAATAAAGATCGGAAACATCGTCAGGGTGTAGCGCGGCATGCTTTCCAAAAAGGTCACGCTGGCGAAGAGCAGCCAGTTGCCGGTCATCCACATCGCGTAAATCGGCCGCAATTTTATCCAACTGGCGACGACGCCGATTAAGCCGAGTAAGCCGAAAAGGAATTCCTGCGCCCCAACCATTTCGGCCTGACCTGGTTTCCAATCCATCATGATTCCGATCGCGCCGCCCATTCCCCGCCAAGGCCACGAAAACGATAGGTGAAACAGCTGCCCACGCATTTTCAGAAACGCGAATGGATCGCCGGTGACGCGCCAGTTGAGCAGCAAATAGACACCGAACCCAACCGGGACGAGAGCGATCCAAAGCCATCGCCAACTCCAGCGCTTCGTTTTCCAGAATTGATAGGCGGCTTCGACGGCCAGCGTCGGAAGTAGAACGATGCCGTTGGCGCGCGTCATCCAGGCGAACGCTCCGAGTATTCCTGCCAGCCACCACCGTTCCCTTCTCGCCGCGAAGACGGTGCCGATGACCAGAGCAAGAAAAAGGCTGTCGGTGTAGGGGGCGTGCAAAAAATACGCGGTCGGAAAAATTAAGAAGAACCACACCGAGCGCAGCGCGACCTCTGGTGAAAAATCAATCTGGACCAGCCTTCTTAGAACAACCGCAGCGACGAGTAAGGCTATCGCTGAGACGATGAGCGCCGAGGCGAGATAATTTCCATTTAAGAACGCCACCATTCGGACGCACCACGGGTACAACGGATAGAGCCAGGCTTTCCACTCGCTGGCGCTTGTGTAGCCAAATTTCGCCAGTTTCAGATACTGGTCCGCGTCCCAGCGGTTCCAAAGATCGACCCAACCAAACCAGCCGACGGTCCGTTTGTTTTCGAGAATCTGGTAACTCTTGGACCCAAAGATGAAGAGCAAAACTCTGATAGCGAAAACCCATCCGACGACTAGCCAGTCATCGTGCGGCAACAAACGAGTTATGCGTCCCCAAGCCTCTCTCATTGTCGATCCCGAAGACGTCGATGTTGCTTGTTCGTTCACTGCAGAATTTTCGTTTGCTTGCTCACGGATGGATCTGGCTTGTCCAAAGAAATTGGTAGGTAGCAAGGGCGTTGATCATCACCGAAACAACAAAGAGCGACCCTTCGATCACGGAAATTTTCGGCGGGCCGTTGCCGAGCAGTAAAAGAAACATCCAGGGCAGAAGTACCATTGCGTAGCGGTAGGAGAACTGCCAGCCGCCGGGATTGCCGTGTACCCAAAGGGCGGATGTAAGCAAACCGATCGCGATCCAAGCCACCGCTTTGTGGTCTCCGCCCTCGCGAAAGATCAGAAAAAGAAACGGGCTGGCGAGGAAAATGGAACAACCAAATGGATAAAACCTAATGAATGGAAAAGTTGGCGCATCTCGAAAACCTTCGAACAACATTTTGTGAATGTTCCAGGGAATGGCGTGCAGCGAGAAAAGCCCGTGCTGGTACCACCGCTCCTGCAAGACTTTCGGGATATGCGAGTAACCGAAATCAAAGATCGAATGGAAGCGCGCGTAATTGTAGAGCGCTGTGAGTAACCCGAGAACGACGGGAACAATTAAAAAGTAAACGAACACACTCGATTTATCGCGGCACTGTTGCGCGAGCGTTTTCAAATCCCCAGCGTCTGGCGCGATTCGCCTGACCACAAAATAAATGAAGATGGGGAGGCAGAGAGCTAGCTCGGTGCGATTGCCAATCGCAAGAGCGAAAAATGCCCCAGCCACGAGCGGACGAAATTCAACCAGCACAAAATACAAAGCCGCGACCTGGCCGAGAACCGCCAGACCGAGCGCGATTTGCCACGCGCCGCCGAAGCCCAGATTGCACCAGGTCCACGTTCCAAAGATCGGGACCAACGAAAGAACAACCCGTTTCGGGATGGATTTGATGCCGACGACCGACAAACGAAACAGGAACCAAACCGACAACGCCGCGATTAACGCCGCCAAGGCGCGCCCCGGAAAATCTTTGATCAGCTTCACCTTTTGTAGGACGGCGACTGGCAACATGCTTAGAACCGCACCCAAGGGAAAAGCCGAGTAAAATCTGCCGTCGGCCGGGACCATTTCGTTGAGCCATGACGGCGCCGGCGTTCGAAGGCCGAGATCGCCCTGGATGAAGGCTGACGCGATTCGCGAAGTATAATCGAAATGCTGCATTGTTGCTTTGATCGAAAAATAGAAGGCAAACAACGCGGCCAGCGCGAGCGCGCTTGCCACCCAAACATCTCGATCCTTCGCCGTGACGTTCAACGTCGCCATTCTAGTGTCAGTTGAGCCCGAATCGTCCATCGATATTGTTGATTTTACTTTCATCAATCAACTGCCTCCGCGGTCGCCCGATTCCCACTTGCGCGGCCTGCCGAGAGCGCCTAATAGCTTTAGCCTTCCATGATCCACCACATCGTCCTTTACAAACTCAAGCCCGAGGTCACTCCCGCTCGCGTCGAGGAGATGATGATGAACACACGTATGCAACTGTTAAAAATCCCGGAGGTCCTCAACATCAAATGCGGCAAGCGCGTCGATCCCGAGCTGCAATGGCCGTTTTTCATCGCGATCGATTTCGAATCGATGGACAAGTTCGCCATTTTCCGGGAGGACCCGATTTTCGTGAAGTTCATGGAGGAAATCATCAAACCGAACACGGCCGATTCGCTCAACCTGGATTTCGAAATGGATCCAGGCAAAGATGTGCGCTTTTCCTGATTGCTGATCGATTTACGCTTTTCGGTTTCGAAATTGCTGACATATAAAGTCAGCGCATGACAAAGAAGGCAATCATTCTTGCGGGCGGCGCCGGCAGCCGGCTTTTTCCGATTACCAAGATCGTCTGCAAGCAATTGCTTCCGGTTTACGACAAGCCGATGATCTCCTATCCGCTCGCGACGCTTATGCTCGGCGGCTTGCGCGACGTCCTGATCATTTCGACGCCGAAGGATTTGCCAATGCTGCGAGATTTTTTAGGCGACGGCGCGCAGCTTGGAATCAAGATCCAGTATGCGGAGCAGCCGAAACCAACCGGCATCGCGGAAGCTTTCCTGATCGGGGCCAAATTCATCGACGACTCCGGCGCCTGCCTCATTCTGGGCGACAACATCTTTTACGGGAAACTCGATTTCTTCCGCGACGCGCTCGCGATCACCCGCGGTGCGTGCATTTTTGGTTATCAGGTGCGCGACCCGCAACGTTACGGCGTGGTCGAGTTCGATCGGAATGGTCGCGCGATTAGCCTGGAAGAGAAACCGAAGCAGCCGAAAAGCCATTTCGCCGTGCCCGGCCTCTATGTTTACGACGACCAAGTTGTCGATCTCTGCAAAAGTCTGCGCCCGTCCGCACGCGGCGAGCTCGAGATCACCGATTTAAATTTGCTTTATCTCAAGAAAAACGAATTGCAGGTGAAGCTGCTCAGCCGCGGCATGGCCTGGCTCGACACCGGAACGCAAACAAGTTTGCTCGAAGCCGGCAATTACATCGCGACCATCGAACATCGCCAGGGACTCAAGGTCGCGTGTCTCGAAGAAGTCGCCTTGCGAATGAAATTCATCACCCAATCGAATCTCGCGAAAATCATCGATCAGCTGCCGAGCGGCGATTACCGCGAGTACTTGGGGATGGTTTGCGACGAAGGCCCAACCGCTGGTCCAGAGCCGGTGGGGTGATTTTACTTCGGCTGCTCGCGCAAAAGATGGGTGGTGTCGGCGACCAGTTTGGTGACCGCGTCGGGTTCGGCCGCGTCGTAATAACCGCGAATCGCGCCGTGTCGATCCACCAAAATCATCCGCGTGCTGTGAACCGGAATTCCTTTCTCGTCGCTACCGTCCGAGACGGCGAGTTTAAATCCGTTGCGCGATAAATTGTAAATCGTTGACTGCGGACCAGTCAGGAAATCCCAGCGACCTGGCTCGGCTTGGAGTCTCTCCGCATAACCACGCAAAACCTGCGGTGTGTCCTTTGCAGGATCGACGCTGAACGAGACCAGGTGCACGTCCGTTTTTTCCAGCGGCTTCTGCAATTCACTCATTCGGCTGCTGATCATCGGACACGGTCCCGGGCAGGTCGTGTAAATAAAATCCGCGATCCAGATTTTTTCGCGCAATTGGGCGGAACCGAAATTTTTTCCATCCTGATTCACCAGCACGAATTCGGGAACCGTTCCGTAAGAAGAAACGGTGCGCTGCCGAAGCGCATTCACTTCGAGCTGTCGCAGCCAAAGCAAGAGCGCCAGCGTGACAATTGGAATCGCGATGAGCGTGGTTTTCCAAACCGTCGCAGTTCTCGACGGCGGGCGATCTAAAGCGGTCGTGGTCGCGTTCATGCTTTACTCAACACCAGCGCGACGAGCAGCAGCGGCAAGTAGATAATCGATGTGATAAATAACCGGCGCGCATCCGAGGTCGTGCGCGTTTTCAAAAACCGCATCGCGACGGCGATAAAGACACCTCCGAGAATCAGCTCCGCCAAAAGATAAAAAACGGTGGCGATCCCGAGGAATGCCGGCAAACCAGCAACGATAAAAAGGAGCATGCAGAAAAAGACACTTTGGCTGGCGCTGCGTTCACCGCTGCGATCATCGCTCGAGATCATTTGAAAACCCGCCTGGGCGTAATCGTCGCGATACATCCACGCGATCGCGAAAAAATGGGGGAGTTGCCAAAAAAACAGGATCGCAAAAAGCATCCACGCCCCCGCGTTGAGCGTTCCGCGCGCCGCCGCCCAACCAATCATCGGCGGCAATGCACCGGGCACGGCGCCGAGTGCCGTGTTGAATGTGCTGACGCGCTTCAACGGCGTATAAGCCAAGATGTAAATAATGATCGTGATCGCGGCGAGGGCCGCGCTTAGCGCATTGCACACCAAGGCTAGATAGGCGACGCCGAAGATCGACAATGCGGCGCCGAGAACAACCGCGTTCCTCGGTCGCATCCGCCCGGCCGGGACCGGGCGCGATCGCGTTCGCTGCATCAACGCATCGAGTTTGTACTCCCACCATTGATTGAGCGCGGCTGCGCCGGCCGCGGCCGCCGCCGTTCCAAAGACCGTGTGCAACAGAGCCGCGAAGTTGACCGGACCGTCGGCGCCGAGATAAAAACCCACTGCCGTCGTGAGTAAAACCAGCAGGGTGAGCCGCGCTTTCACCAGCTCGACTACATCGCGAATAAATCCAGACCACGCGTTTCGAGTTTCGGCTTGAGTCGACTCGATTGTCGCCGCTTTCATAGATTTCTCGTCAGCAAAACTCGCCGGCAAATCGCCCACGCGCTCACGCCAAACGATAACATGATCGCGCCAACGGCGACATGGGTTGTCGCGACATCGGCCGCTTTATTACTCCAGATGGTCCAAGCACCGAGAGTGAACTGAATAAAAAATAAAAGCGCCCACAAGATCGACAATCGGCGAAGAGCGGCGACCGCACGCGCGTCTTTCCAGATCCGAACGCAAAACGCAATTACGGCGACGCCGATCAACACTGCGAGAAAACGGTGCGCCATTTGCAACCAGACTTGAAACGCATCCACATCGGAAAGCGCGCGGGCATCTCGCCAAGCATTGATTTTTGCCAGCGCTGCCGCGCTCGTGTCCGGAATCCACGCGCCGTTCGCCGTTGGAAAATCAAGAATCGCCAAGTCTTTGTGCTGATGACGCATGGTCGCTCCGAGCGCAAGCTGCACGTAAATCGCGATCGTCGTCGCAATCGCCATCATTTTGATCCATGCAAATTTTCTTGGATCGACATCTACCGGCGCGAGCGAACGCCAGAAATTGGTAGTTACAATTGCGATGAGCACAACCAGGCCGAGAAAGGCTTGGGCGAGACAGGCATGAAAGATCCCGATCTGGTCCCTCAGCATCGTCACGCGAAGGCCGCCGAGAATCCCCTGCAAAATCACACCGGCGGCCGCGATCAAACCGAGCGTCTTGACCGATTGTCGATTTTCGGTCCGCCAAAGCCAGACCGCGAGAATGATGGTGAGAAAGCCTACCGTCGATGCAATCAGTCGATGAGTATGCTCGAAAAAAATCCCGCCGATCCATTTTGAGACCGGAAACAAAAACATGTTGTAGCCGAAAGTGGTCGGCCAATCCGGCACAGCGAGACCGACGCCTTTGCTCGTGACCATTCCACCGCTGCAAATGAGAAGCAGGGTCGCGAAGGCGGTGAACCAAGCAAAGCGATTGAGCCAGCGCGGCAACGATGTCGATCTTTGCGCCACGTTTGCGCGCTTCGACTATTCGCCGCTCGGAGTTGGCGCGGGTTGGGCCGGTTTCTGTTCCGGTTTTGCGGCGGGATTTTCTGTTTTCGGCGCACCCGGCGGCGGAACTGTTCCCGAAGTAGGGCCGACCGGTGGTTCGCCCCATCCCGTAATGACCGAGGCCGCAGAGCTGACCACAAACCACTTCATAATTGCCGATTTTGATCGGCTTGAACCACATCGGAATGAGCGAGCCGGGAATCGCGTCTGCCGCAATGCGCATGTGCGGCAGATCGAAATTGTGGATCACATCTTTTGAGGAGAGCTCAACGATGACCGGGCGATTGACCGGCACGTGCAATTCGCCCAGCACTACGATGTCATCTTTGCCGGCGGGATCGTTTGGATCGATGCCGAGCGGATTTGAATTCGTGACCAAACCGACCTCGCGTCGTCCAAACTGACCGTCGGGTCCGGGCATGTGAAAAGTCCAGTTGAACTGCTGACCAACCACGTGAATCAGAATCGCATCCTGCGTGGGCGGGAATTCATTCACGCGTTTCGCCCAAAGCGGAATGGCAAAACCGATCAGCAACACGGCCTCGATCAACACGACAGAAAACTCGAGATGCGTGGAAATTCCACTGCGAACGCCAGCGTGGTCGGCTTTTGGATGGCGGCTCCGGCGAAAACGGATCAGGACAAAAACGAAAAAGGCCGACCACCCGACAAACAATGCGCCCATAAACCAGTGCGCGAATTCGAGGATATGATCGATCTGGTAGCCGTGCTCGGAAGCATTCGGCGGCTGGCCAAGAAATTCGTTAATGAGCGCGAGGCTACTCATCAAATTTGTCTAAATCTTCTTCGCTAATTTCCTGATGCGGTTCGAGCGGCATCCGCCCGTGTCGCCAAATCTTGAAACTAACCGCGCCGATTCCACCGATGACCGACATCACCGCGCCGAACAGAAACCAGATCGCCACCGCCATGTGCTGAGTCGATTTGCCATCTTTCGCGCCATAACAAAACGGACACGCGCTCGCCTGCTGCGCAGCGAGCAAGATCGACCCACCTACGCCAACGGCTACGGCGCGGCAAGCACTCGACAAGATCGCCAGAAACTTTTTCATGTGATGATGCGGAGCCGCTTCATTTTCCGATAAAACCAGACGCCATAGACGACAAGCGCGAGCGCGCTGGCGAAAGAGGCAATGGCCCCGGCGAGATAAACCGGTGCGTCTTCGACCAGATTGACCCAAATGCACCAGCCACCCACGCCCAACGCGAGCAGCGTTGAAAAAATTACGAAGACAATATGGAACGCTTTGAGTGACATTTAGCGGACGACGGGGTTGTACCAGGCCAAAAAGATAAGCCAGAAAAGTCCGAGCACGAAAAAGCCGGTGAAAATGAGCACGCGGTAAATCAGCCGTTTTTCCGCGGCCAGGTGCATGAAGATGGCGGCGACCAGTCCGGCTTTTAAAGTGGCCACAAGCATCGCGACGCCGATGTTGGCTTTGCGGGTGCCGAAATCGACATAGGAAAGCGCGACTGTGATCCCGGTAAACGCGAGTAAAAGCGCGCCGACCGTGAGATAGCCTCTCACGTGCTTTTGCACGTTATGCGCGTATTCCTCGTGCTCGGCCGGGTCTTGGGAAATGTCAGGCGGGTTGTTCATGGCTTAGAGCAAATAAAAAAGCGGAAAGACAAAAATCCAGACAAGATCGACAAAGTGCCAGAACAATCCCGAAACCTCAACGCGATTGGCCAGGTGTTCCGGATTGCGCTGGTAAACTTTTTTACTGACGGGCAGCCACATGTAAATAAAAACGAGGACGCCGCCGAGCACGTGTGCGCCGTGTAATCCGGTGATGGTGAAATAACTCGCGAAATACGCACTGTGCCACGGACCGAACGAATCGATTCGCTCAACGTCCTCTTTGCCGATCTTGATCACGTGGTCGGTCGGCGGAACGTAAAGAAAGTGTGGCCGGTCATTGGTCGGGTTGTTCGGATCGACGTAAACCGGATCGAGGCCGATTTCGTACTCCTTGATGTTCGCGTCCTTAAGCGCTTCAGGATTGTGCAAGTGACCGCTAATCTCGATCCGCGGTTCCATCCCTTTTTCGGTCCGCCGATTGTTCCCGAGGTACTGCTCGTATTTTTCGAGCGCGGCCGGCTTAATAAAAATGCCGTAATGCTCAAACTTCTGCGGCCATTCGTAGTAAAGTTTTACGAACAGAAAGATGATGCCACACATGATGGTCGCGAACATGTACCACCAGTAGGCGCGGTAGCGGCGCATTTTTAGCGCAGCCCAAGCGAGAACGACCGTGACTGAAGACATGATCAGGATCGCGGTGTTCATCGTCCCGACTGGAACGTTGAGAAGACCGTGCGGCCACTCGCCTGGTTGAGCGTCGAGTCGCAAGAAGACGTAGGCGGAAAAAAGTCCGCCGAAGAGCATCACTTCGGACGCGAGAAACAACCAGATGCCGATCTTCGCGTTCCACAGACCGGTGTCCGGTCGAGTGGATATGGTGTACGGGATTTCCATTCGTTAGTGCACCAATACCGGTTCGGCGGCTCGCCGAGATCGCTCGGCCGGTTCGACCGGTTCGTTCTGCATGGTAAAATCTTTCTCGCGACCGGGCAGGCTGTATTCGTAGGGGCCGCGATAAGCAATCGGAGTGGTGACGAAGTTTCCGTGCGGCGGTGGCGAGGGCGCGGTCCACTCCAGCGTGGTCGCTTCCCACGGATTATCGTTCACTTTTTTGCCGTGCTTAATGCTCCAAAAGAAATTGATGATGAACGGAATCTGCGCGAGCCCCATGATCCACGCCGCCCAGGAGATCGGAGTGTTCCATTGAAAACCGGTCAATCCCCAAATGTGTTCGCCGGACAAAGTCCAACCGGACCCGCCGTCGTACCAGCGGCGATGCATCCCGAGCATTCCCTGTAAAAACATCGGCAGAAAAATTACGTTCATGCAGATCAGCGACGGCCAGAAGTGCACTTTGCCCCAGAATTCGTTCATGGTGCGGCCGGTCGCTTTCGGAAACCAATAATAGATGCCGGCGAAAAGTCCGAAGATCGTGCCCGGCGCGACGATGTAATGAAAATGCGCGATGACGTAATAGGTGTCATGCAAGTAGAGGTCGGCGGAATTAAACGCGAGCGGAATGCCGGTGAGTCCGCCGATCCCGAACATTGGCAAAAACGCCGTCACCCAAAGCATTGGCACGTTGAAGCGAATCGATCCGCCCCAGAGCGAAATGAAAAAGGCGCTGAGGATGATCACAGATGGAATCGAAATCAGCAGCGTGGTGGTTTGGAAGAATGCGCTCACGGTCGAGCCCATTCCGGTCAGCCACATGTGGTGGGCCCAGACGACGAACGACAAAAACCCGATCACGAGCACGGAAAACACCAGCGACTTGTAACCCCAGAGCGGCTTGCGCGAATTGTTGGCCAGAATTTCGGCGACAATTCCGAACGCGGGCAAGATCAACACATAGACTTCCGGATGTCCGAGGAACCAAAACAAGTGTTGCCATAAAAGCGGACTGCCGCCGCCGCTGATGTGGACCGGCGCGCCGTTGACGATCATTCCGGCCGGCAGGAAAAAGCTGGTCGCTGCCGTGCGGTCCATCAGTTGCATGACGATCGCAGCCTCAAGCGGCGGAAACGCGAGCAATAACAAGAATGCGGTGACGAATTGCGCCCATACGAAAAACGGAAGCCGCATCCAGGTCAGCCCTTTGGCGCGCAGTTGAATGATGGTGGTGATGAAATTGATCGCGCCAAGCAACGATGACGAGATCAGAAAGATGAATCCGATGAGCCAAAGGGACTGGCCGTTGAAAATCGCGTGATAACCTGCGCCCTTGTCCGCAATTGCGGCCAGCGGCGTGTAGGAAGTCCAACCGCTTTTGGCCGCGCCGCCCGGGACGAAGAAACTGGTCAACATGATCACGCCGCCGACAGCGAACGCCCAGAAACTGGCGGCGTTCACTTTTGGAAACGTCATGTCCGGTGCACCGATTTGGAGCGGCACCACAAAATTGCCAAATGCAGCGAAGGCCACCGGCACCACGCCGGCAAAGATCATGATGGTGCCGTGCATCGCGCCCAGTGAGTTGTAAAACTCGGGCGTCATCTTGCCGTCCGGCATGGTATTCGGCCCAAAAAAGTATGGGAGCCACTTGCCAAGGAAAGGAAGCGCCTGGCCCGGATACGCCAGCTGCCAGCGCATGATCATCATCAAACAAAAACCGAAGAACAGAAAGACGAGACCGCAAAGTCCGTACTGGATGCCGATGACTTTGTGATCGGTTGAGAAAATGTATTTGCGCCAAAAACCGAGCTCGTGATGCTCGTGCTCGCCGGCGTCGGCGTGTGGTTCGTGATGTCCCGCGGTTGCGGGAAGAGAAGTGGAAGCGTCCATTCGAGAAAAAGTTAGCCTGCAAATATTGAAAGGGAAAGTCCCATTGCAAAGTCCGAATTTGATCGATCGTCAATCTTGCGTTGGTCGTAGAGGGTCGCGTTGGCGAAGCTCTCTTACTCCAAATATCCAAACCTTCGAAGCGAAGTCGCGGCCAGGGTCTCGAGCCTGGAAATGATTCGCGGCGAACAACCACGCCAGCGGCCAAGACTTCTCGGCGCGGTTATTTCCGTTTGCGCGATCGGTACGGGATCAACCGGCGCTTCCAGAAAGTTCACAATTCGGGCCGTTGTTTCCAGCGATTCGGTGCAAAGATCTTCAAAACGTACGCGGAGATAATTTTCCCGAAGACTGGACTCGCCATAATCGGCCGCGCGCAGATTCACCTTCTCCCATAGCACCGCCGAACGCTCCGATATCGAATGAAATAGTCGCTCGCGCCACCTCAGCACCGCACGTCCGTGTTTGCGAAGCTGAGCCTGGTTTTGTGAAAGCGCCATGTCGCGGCCATCGCGCAACAGATGAATGAACTTTAGTTTTGGGAATTGCGTGGACAAGAACGGCAGCAGATAAATACTGCGCGGCGCTTTCCAGCCCCAACGCGTTCCGCGTCGTTCCGCTTCCGGGATGTGACGCGCCAGAGCAGCGTAAAAATCCTCTTTCATCCGCGCCGATTGCCAGGGCGTCATTGCTTCGTCCCGGCGTTGCGCGG
>WNGK01003374.1_pt1 | contig 17287 bp, 28 predicted proteins | sample 5400601 | NCBI WGS metagenome assembly WNGK01 (sample SAMN13153376, study PRJNA577476) | soil metagenome | isolation source: 60 cm soil or saprolite under Garry oak tree replicate 1 | place: USA:California | collected 2016-06-15
CCGGCGCGCGCCCGCAGCAATAATCGCTCACGCAATTATTGAACGCGCTACCCCAACTTGATTGGATATTCAAGGTGCAGTGGTGTGATGAAAGTGCAATATTCTAGTAGAATGAGTGCAATGGGCGAGGGTATGCTAATGGCATAGGAGGTTTGCGATTTGTCGAAATGCGATGCTTTTACCAGGCAACAAAATAACCGCTTGCCTTGCCTTGCGGTAGGTGAAGCGGGTTGGATGCGGCTTATTGGTAAGCCCCTGAAACCATGAACAGTATAGCACACTTGCCGATAGGATGTATAATCAGAGGAAAGGAGGATTTCAGATTGCTTGATATCCAATTAGCTCTTGTTTGCCCAACATGTGGAACCACCAGGCCATTCAGAGAAATAGGGGAAAGGCTCCTCACCTTGAGTGAGGGGACAACCGTTATGACACAGCTTCACCCGCAAGAGGGAGGGTTATGCTTTGCTTGCGGGAACCTGGTGTACCTGCAAATCAAGGCACAACCCTACGAGATGGAACACCATCTTGATAACCCGGTGATCAGGAATATCTATGAGCAGGGGTTAACCACCGATAGTACATCCTGAGTTGCTGTCATAGATGCAACTGTTAAGTTGACCACCGAAGTTTCCTGGAGCCGGAACGGTTTGCCAATAAAAGAATACTGGCGGCTCGACTATGTGGGTTGCTGTAAAGCCATTTGTGATATAGACAAGGTTCCCGTTCCCTTGCGCCCATTCCGCATAAAGCCAGGAAACTCCCCATACAAAATGTCCATCAGCGAATGGCTGTCCGAAAAAGAACTCATCCCTTTTTATTCTCGACGCGCTGTGTATCACACCATAGGAATAGGGAATGTGAAATGCGCTTGTTCCTTCAACGTTTCCATCGTAGTTCACAGAGAAGAGTTGAACGAGCATACCACCGCCGCCGCTTGTGTAAGGCGCAATCTTCCACGCGGCCCTGCTCCCAATATCAGCGGATGGAACACCAGCGCAATAGTTCCATATGTGATCGTTTATACCACCACTCCCAAACGCCTGAACAACATAATACAGCTTGTTGTTACTTGCTGACCCACACCAACCACCTAGCCCGTTCTGTTTCATGAGGCCAACAACAATTGAACTAGTGGTATCGTTTCCTTGTTGGTTCAGCACGTCAGTTCTGGCGTAGTTGCAGACGGAACATTGAGTCATATTCGGATCACTGACTTGATATGAATCATACAGCCCGTAGGTTGTTCCGCCATTCCATTCACCCCAACTCTCACACCCGGTACTACAGCTAATAGTCGATGGCTTGGCAGGAGCCGCGTGGGTTTTGGGGGTAAATGGGGTAAAGAGGATGAACGCCAGAAGTAAAGACAGGATAGGAACGTACACCTTTTTCATGATATGTCACCTTTCTCTAAACACACTACTCAATTTGTGAGTATTCAATCTGTGAGCAGTATACGTTTGAGTAGGCAATTTGTAAAGGAGATGTAAAAAGCCGCTCACCTGAAACAAGAAAGGTGAGCGGCTTCTGTGTAGGGATAGGTTACGTTCATTTCCCCGATCTCACCCAAGGAAACAACGTTAGGGTTTCAGTGTAGCACGCTTTAGCCTGGCTGTCAAAAGCTACATTCTAATCCATGTGGCTTTCCCGTTGCTCCACTCACACCGCAAGGTAGCGAATATCTGTACTACGATAGGGTTCCCACTCCAATCGTTTGAAGCAAACTCTTGCGTGATAGGGGGAGGCATGTTCGCACCCGCTATATACTTAGCAAGCCAGGATTGAGCGATACCACTATTGAGACGTGGGGGTACACCCCCAAACAGGTGAGCGCTTGAGTTCCACGTGTCGTATGCCGCTTTTGAGATGTTACTTTGTGAGGCCATTGTGATTAATTCCTCCATTGGATAGTTGCCAGGACACCGCGCGCGTGTCACCGGGTCAATACTGGCATGGGTTTTGATGTGGCTAGGGGCTATGCTGTAGGTGTCCACTAACCACTTTACAAGCTTGAATGAAGACAACTTTTGAACGTCGGTAAGCGGGGTTGAATTGTCGTTTGTTGGGTCACAATGCTCAATAGAATATGTACATAAGTTGAGGTTCCCATACTTCTTTAGGTAGGGGTTCCAGTAGGAATCATACCCACTTTCTGTACAGCAATTGCCCCCGGCCCCGTTGCGTAAATCCACACATTGAACGATAGTTCCATCTTGCCCGATGACGAAATGGGTAGAGGCCATGCTTGGGGAAGTTGCAAAGTATTGAGCTACAGATTGGGCGGTGCAAGGAGAGCCGCAGGCTGTTTTGTGGATGACAATTGATAAATCGGATGAGGGAACCCCCTCCAATGCTCCAATAAAGGTACGTTGTACAGGAACCAATAGCTGAGTAGCCGAAGGGTAAAGGGTAACTGTCATCTCACGTCACCGCACCTTTCACAAACATAGTGAGCGACACCTCGGTCATCGGTATAGAGCCACACCCAAGAGTGATCGCACAAGGTTTCATCACCGTCGCCAGTATCATCGTCGTCGTCGTCATCCTCAAGTTGACATAATATGTTCATAGCCGGGCAATCTCCGCCAGAATAAGCCCCAACGCGATACCATAGAGCACAAGTTGAGCGTCACGTAAGAGCTTGTCGAGCTTAGCTAAGCGAGCCTCTAACTTCTGTATCTTGTATGCATGTTCTAAAACATGATAGGGTACATTGTTCGCTGTTTCTGTCTTCTCTTCATTTGGCATGATCGTTTACCTTTCTATAGCTTGATTGCTAGTGCAATATAGGTTCGAGCGGTTGCGTTGCCCGTCCATACCTTGACGTTGGTTGCATCGCTTGCAACTATATCCCATACAAAAGTGTTGGCATCGCCAGCAGCTCCTGTTTCCTGAAACATCACAAAATCCGGTTTGACCCCTAGTCCGTGAGCTTGTAGATTCCCCGCATTGGTTGCGCTTCCTGTAAAGACATTTCTTCTCGTTTCTGAGCCAACAGGAAGATTGAAACCAGCCATAGCTATCCGCCCGGCAAAGGTTGACGTTGCAACAGAGTTATCTGTGATCGCCCCGTTTGTGACGATTGAACCATCATTCATGATAGTAATGTCTTCCGCCACGTCACCCGCTTTTGTCGCCTTGAGAACAGGTTGCAATACCCCGCCCTCGTTTACCAATGTTGTGATTGCCATGCCGCTTAAAACTCCTCCTTGCGGTGCAACCGCGATATCTTCACTCCACTTGAGCGTTACCCGCGTGAGCTTTGCTATGTTGCTATCAATCACGTCAAGGTGTAGGTTCCCCCCTGGTGCTAGGGTCAGGTTATCGGGAAAGTCGAGCAGGTCTACCGTGAAGCTGGCCTGTAAGCTAAATTGCTCGACAAGGGTATTGCCATAGCTGTTTGGGCTGTCATCGGCGGTTACATGAGCAAAGGAAACGGGGGGAGTAGCATCACCAGAATGAGCTACAGCAGCTACAGCAGTAGGTAAGTTTAAATCTCCTCCAATGAGATACTTAATGCGAGCCGAGACATTTCCCGTTGCGCTTGATGAGAATGCTTTAGCTGAATGAAACGTAAAATCTACTCCACTGTTGGGGGGATTGAACACGTTGAGCGTTTGCACAACACCCGCTGAGCTATTAACCCCAAACGTTGCAGTATAAAGCGGCTTTCCTGAAGCGGTTGCCGTGACTGATTGTTGAGGCAGTGCTTGAGAGAGCGGTGAAGATAGCTCATTTGCGTAGTATCCCTCGACGGTCAGGCTGTTTGATTGCGCGTGACTGACGGTTGTTATGTTGATCGTGGGGGTTACTATGATGGTTCCCTGGAACCCACTGGGAACCGCGATATCCTGTACGTAAAATTCAGGGATTGAAGTTGTAATACCAGCCAGGTTGACCGTGAGCTGGTACGCACTATTGTTGGCAAAGCGCAAGTACGCGAAATTCTTATCCGCGCCGTAGATTGTGAGCGGGTTAGCAGGGGCCAGGTAGGTTGAGGGAATGAAGTTACCAAAGCTCAGCATATCAAGGGGCCGCCTGTCCTGTCTGAATTAAGAAGATCACTACAAGGATAGCCAACACACCTAAAATCATGGCCAGGATCATGCCGATCATTTGCAGTAAGGGTACAAGGGAACGCATATTGACGTCCCCCGATACTGCTTTACTCACGATTTCATCTAGCTTGCCACGCGCCCGCTTGAACATTTACGGTGCTCCTCCTTGTATCACTCCAACTATTTGTAATCTTTGCGCTGATTGAACCAGTACCCCGGTAGTTGCCGGAAGTACCCCCGCTACAGCCGCGTTCGTTGCGGTATAGGCATCAACAAGCCCGGCAATGTTTCCGCCGTTGATCTGATAGGTGTCTGTTGAGTTGCCAGGCGTGATCGCCAGAATGTAACGGCCAGGCGCCAGGGAAAGCGGTGCAAGAAAGTTGAGCGTTTGCAATGCGCCCGAATTCGCTACAGCCCCGCTATGTGCTAACAGGTTCCCATTCACATCGTAAATACCCACGTCACTTGTTCCCGTTGCTGTAACCGTTCTGAAGCGGATACCAGTACATACACAAGCCCCGCTTACCTCAACTGGAATGAGATAGACGGTGTTAGCAACAAGCGCAACGTTTGTGCCAACGGTTGTAATTGCCTCATTAAGTAGCCAGGGAGCCGCGCCGCCCGATGACTGATTAAAAAAAAACACGTCACACGCTCGGAATATCAGGGAGACGGGAGTAGCATCTCCAATAGCCGGGGCCGTGAGGATGGTTCCTCGCATGAAGTTTACAGGCGTCCAGGCATTAGCCGCTATTGTGATTGTTCCCCCACTTGAGAGATTGAGCGTAACTGTTTGTGTCGAGAAGACAAACAAGAGCTTGCGGTCATAGTAGTTGATTGTATAGCCCACATTTGCCGAGAGAGACGCGGGGGTATCAATGAAGTCACGCGCCTTTTTCAAATCCTCTAAGAGCAAGCGCATCTCATGACGCAACTTTGTCGATTCATGTACAAGCGGTTCAAGCAGGGGTTTGAGCAGAAACGCTACGTGTTCCGGGTCAAGCTGAGCGAGCGGGGGTTGATCGTGCTCGACAAGTTGCTCCACATGATCGTAGGTTTCCGCTTCACGGTCAGTATTGAGGGGAAAGTCTCCTAGCATTTTTCTTGATAGTTTCATGATTGAACCTCATTTCTGGCAATACCCGCGTTAGCAATCATGGTTGCTTGTTCAAGATAGGTAAGAGCAAGGCTCAATTCTCTTGACTGAGGAACCATCTTTACAAGCTTACCCGCAAAGTCACGCGCCTGCTTCCGTATCTCTTGATACCGTTCAAGCTGGCCTGGCAAAGGAGGATGATAGGTATAGTCATTGTCGAGGCGCTGAAGTAATTCCTGTTCTGTCATAAAAACCTCTTTCTATGGTGTAAGCAAGTAGGCAACGGCCACCGCCTTGACCCAAAATGAGCCAAAAATCATAAAGGCAATGGTTGCAATGCCGATAGCAAGTCCCATCAGCGTAACAATGGGTTCCCCTGATTTCACAAGCATGTCAGCGGTTCCCTTCACCCAAGGGGTTATTGGAATACTCATTGCTTCATCCTCTCTTTAATTTTCGAGATGGTCCCCCACACGTAGCGGTTTTGTCGCTCTTCATCGTTCGGGAACTTCTCACGCGCCCGCGCCCGCAAGTCTTCCTTGAGCTTGAGTATCTTCTCTTCTCTTGTCATGTGAGTACCAACGTGAGGATAAGAGCTAATAGAGCCAGGATAGCTACTATTCCATAGGCAATTGCCCGGATAACAGAATGAGCTATAGCATTGGAGATAGCTAAATCCCCCGCTCTCACCATGACAAACAACAAAACAATGATAGGAAATGCTAATAATTGCTTCATTCCTCTTCACCTCGCGACAGATCATACAAGCACCACTTGCACCACTTCTGCTTGACATCCTCTTTGCGGAACATCTTCCCGCACTTCTCACATTTAGCAGTACGCCTACCAAAGAAACTGCTTGAGCTTGCATGTCTTCTATAATGCTTATGCTGAGCATCATCAGGGGAATTATGCCAGGGAAGCGAACCTTTAAGCGTCCTCATGGCTTAGGCGCTTCCGTTGGTGGTGGTGGAGGGAGAGCCTCTTTCACCTGAGTAATAGCCTGCTTTGCCGCGCCCGGAATGAACCACGCGCCTGTAACAGTTAGCAACGTTGTGATACCAATTGCGTGTAGGTCTGAGGTTGTACCAGGAAACAGAATGAGCATCATTGCACAAATAAGCAATGCGATACTCATAAAGAGATGTCCCCAGCCGTTCGCGTATTCCAATATATTCATACCACGCCTTTCTTTTGCTAAGCCATTGCAGCCAGTTTTACCGCTTTCGTAACTTCTGGGGGGACAAGCTGCTTGACCATCAATACAATACCCGCAAGAAGCATCACAATCCCAACGAACCCTTTAACCAGGCGTTGAGGATTGTTCATGAGCGAACCAAGCCGGGAAAAGAAGTCTCCCAGTGATGCAAGTTGATCTAATGGGTTGAGTGATTGATTGTAGCTTCCCAAGAGTCCTACCAAATTGCCCTTCTTTGCCTGGTCAAGCAGGTTGACGGGGTTGAGCTGTTGCGCCCCGCCTGGTGCTAGATCTTTTTGCAAGGTATCCCACGCGCTACCAGACCCATACACATCCCCGGAATACAGCCCGAACCCAAGAGGGACTTGACCCGATGGGTTATTGTAGCCTATCAAGTCACCGCCGTTCACATGCTGACCAACTCTCACAGTAGCCGATGACATGTGTTGATACACGGCATGGGTAGCCAGGCTATTCAAGGGGCTATCTAACTTGACAGTTACCACCGTTTGACCCCAACTTGTTTGTTGTACACTGGTAACTGTTCCAGGCAAAAGCGCCGTGATCGGGTAATTGCCTGGAACCTGTACGTTCGAATCGGGTTTCCAATAATTCCCCTCCGGGTCTATTTGACCAAAATTGTCAATGCGCGGGAAAGTGTACCAAGGAGCTTTCCCTTGCAAGATAGGGTTATTCGTTGGTGGCGGTTGCGATGGTGTACCAGGCATGTAAACTCCCTAGTGATAGTAAGATGGAGGCGCATACAGCAAAACGCCGTTCTTTATCAACCGAGCTTGATCTAGAGTCAAATTACCAGGCACTCCCCACAATCGCCCGCCCGCGCCCGCTTCAACCGTGTATGTTTGCCCTTGCCAGTTAAGATGAGAACCTGATACCCAGTTCCCCGCGGGTAATTGCCCATAGGGTATTAGCGGGTTCTGGCCGTTCGTGGGCGCAGGTGGTGGTGTTTGTGTAGGAGGGGAAGTTCCAGGTGGTTCCCAACCTATCAGATTGCCTTGACTATCATAGATCGGGGTATAGCCAGGGGGTAAGATTGGAACCGTTCCACTTGTTCCACCTGGAACTGTCAAGACAGGATTAGAGGTATCAACCGGGGCATTATTAACGCCCGGCCCGGTATCGGTTACAGGGGTCGCAACAGCCGTACTTGCGTTGGTGCTTGTAGCATTATTCTTTTTCACAAAGTAGTACCCAACGCCCGCGCCCGCTACAATCACTAGACCCCACGCCCAGTTCGGGAGAGAACCCGTTGTTTTTGTCAGGAACCCGCCTATTCCGCTTCCCTCTGCCATAATAGCTTACCTCCCTTGTGGCGCGCGATAATTGCCCTGCATGAGCGCCGATGGGTCAAGGACATAGCCACTTATAGGAATAGGAGTGCGCGCGCGTTGATCTATAAGCCATAGCCGGGTTGTCAGCGTTGCCGGGAGCTGCCTATCACGTATTGAGATGTGAGGCTCCGTTGCGTGGAAGTTTTGCCACGTGTCCGAGGTACGCAAGCCCGCCCAGTTTTGCCCATAGACGCCCGGACGCCAGGGGCCGTGACGTAGCTCCGCCCGGTCTGGAACGGAATAGTTCGCTACGAAATTCCCGCGGTTGTAGCGCGTATCGCGGCCCGGTTGTTGTAGATCTTGCGTATCGCGGATTGTCTCAGCAGTTCCTTGAAACTCAACATTCCGCGCGTTTTCAGGCCCCGGAGCGGAACTGGCAAAGCGGCCAGGCGTATTGGATTCATCACGATAATCAAACTTCACGATCTGTACCCTCCCTCATATAAAGGAAGCTCCTCATTTACCCATTGACGCCTTGAGCGAGCCAGAAAACGCACCTCCAAACGCCTTAATCACGTCGGATGTATTCGGGGATGTGACCAACACGGTTACAAGCGCAACCGTAACGATTGCCGCCGCTATATCGAAAACTCTACCTAATGGCATATTCATAATTCTTCTCCTTAGAAGTTCGCCCCTTGATTGCCCGTTTGCCGACTTGTGACCGTGACCCCGCCAGTGTTCACCGTGTTCGTCCCGCCTGTTTGCCCGCTCGTTCGACTTGTGACCGTGACCCCGCCAGTGTTGACAATCTTCACGCCTTGCGCCTTGCTGAGCGCCTTGAACACATCAGGCAACTCCACAAGTAAGACAGTCACGACAGCCAGGCCCATGAACGCCGTAGCTATCTTCTGAGCATTCCCGCCCGCCATTGAGACAAGAGAGGCCAGCAGTACAATGCCAGTACCGCCCACGAACACCTTTGTTTTTGGTCGGTTGTTAACAGTTGCGCTCACAAAGCCAACAGTGATGATAACTACGCCGCCCGCAAGGATAGCCCGGTCAGATTGCATGTGCTCACCCGCCTATCCACGTTTTGACGTAATCAACTATCGGCTTATCTTCAATCGCGCTAAAGAGCAAGGCCAGGCCGCCCAACAAGAGAACAAGGGTAACGAAAACCATTAGGCAGACTTCTTAGCAAACGCGCCCGATGCCATGCTGAGCACGTAGGGAAGCGCAAGATAGCCGATTGCTACGCCGATTCCAAGACAAAGCCAGTGTTTACCAGTCATTTTATAAACCTTCCTTTTCAACTCATTGAAAAACAGTAACCTTTTTTGCTCAGATCCACGGATCCGCGCGTTACTTTTTCAATATGTTGGCAATAATCACCAATTAGAAGTGAACGTTGCCGCGAAACACTACACCGATAAGAGCAAGGAACCCTACCGCCGCGAACACGATGATCGCCGCCATCATAGGCGTTCCTTGTGCGTTCTGAATATCCATGCTGGAACCCTCCTTAGAACTGAGCGCCAGAGCCAGGCACTATGTCATTGGTAATGATTTCGAGCGTACCAGCCGCCGCGCTATTGAATACCAAACTGAGCTTAGAGGCTCCAACCGTAGGCATCCACTCGTACCCGCTCTCGTTCACTGGAATACCATCCGGATCAACCGTGTTCTGCAAGGGAACCACGCCCGCTGGGGTATCGAACCCGTTCAGCTCAAAGGCCAGTTGGCGCAAGGTCTGTACGTTCACTACGTAACGCTGACCCGCATCCCAGTTGTAGACGATTGAGACGGGAGTCACGCCCGTTGAGTCAGCATTTGAGCGGATACCAGTTGCATCACGGAATACGAGTATCTGGTTACGGATGAAGTTACCCACGCGGGTCAAGATGATATTATTGTTCCCGTTCACAACCGGGAACGTCTGGCTAGTCCAATAGCCGATAGTGCCAGGCGCCGGGGGTTCTGTTTCCTGAGAATTGCCATAGGCATCAACCGCGCCAGGCTTACCACGCGCCAGTATCTCAAGCTGAGCGGTGAGAACGGGTGGAGTTGTGGGTAACACACCATAGACATTGTTCGGGCCAGTACCCGCCGTTTGAGCGTTGTACGTGACTTGCAGCTTCCATGCCGCGCTTGCGTCCATGTTCGGGAGACAGCCTAGCCCCTCATGGCCTGAGAACTCAGAGAACAATTCATAGATATTCTTGAAGTTGCCAGTATTGGCAATCGCGGAAAAGCCGAAGGTCGATAGGTCAGGACGGAACAGCCGATAACCGCCATAGAGACGGGCAAGGTAGGCACTATAGCCAGGCAAGTTGATAATGGGGGTTCCGTTGCTGTCAAGCAAAGCGAGGTTTTGCAGCACGTTCCAGGGGCTATCATTGCCCGCCGTAGCTGCTACGCCCGCGCCGCCCGTTGCAGCGATGGACAGGTAGACCGCGCTGAGATAGCCATACGAGGGAATGATGAATTGTTGCTGAGCCGCGACGGTGAGTGACCAGGGGCTTTGACCCTTTGTTTCGCCTTGCTCAATGTGCCGTTTTGCCGCTTTGCCGAACGGAACAAGGGCAATAGGGGCCGATGAACCACTAGCTGCACTTTGCCCCTGATTGACCGTGTTGGGAACGGTTGCGCCTTTTCCCACTTGAGGCCCGGCAAGTTGTCCGAGAGTTGCCATAGAAACTTACTCCTTTATTGAGTACTCATACTATGAGCACCAGGGTAAAAAAAGAGAGATGATACTAATAGACGAACGCCATTGCTTCACCGATTGAGGAATAGCCCTTACTGGTGAGGTATAGCTGAGCCATACGCCAGAAGAACCCGGCAATGAGCACCGCCGCGAACGTGGTAAGTATCATAATTAAACCGATGTGTAGATGCACTTTTCAAGTACCTCCTTTCCAGGAATAATAACACATTGTTATGTAGATTGTCTACATTTCCCGCTTCTCTACGTGAATAGGCGCCTGGCCGTTCTCAAGCAACAAGAACTCAAATTCCTCTAGCTCAGCAATTGCAGCGATAAGTTCACGTCGGTCAATTCCCATGCCATCCGCCGCGCGTTCAATATCGACACGTGAGCGGATTCTAAAGAGGATGATATAGGTTGCCTGGCTGACAGCTTCCAGGGGAACCCACGCAGGCCGTTGCATTGAGGCAAGGATACTAACGCCGTTGCTTCTCACTTGGGTATACAGCATTTGCAGAGGCCGTTTGAGCTTGAGGGTTTCTGAGACGTAGTATAGATCGTCAAAGTACAGTGCATAGCCACCGCGCTTATAGAGGTCGTTCATGAGGAGGTAAATCAGCGCTTGCTGTTCGGCATAGTCGCCTAGCTGTTTGGGTTTCTTCCAGAGAAGCACGTGAGTATGAAGATAATCAGGAGGCCATTTTTCGTAGTTCTTATACCCGTCCTCTTTCTCATAGAGGGTTAAGGTTTTGTCTTTTGCCTTGGTTGCTACCACTACCGCATGTCTCTTGAGGTTGAGCAGGTCACGTACAATCCAGGTTTTACCGCCGCCAGTGGGGGCTATCACTCCAATGTGTTCCCCTAGCTTCCATTGGCTTTTCATGCGAGAAAGGAAGTCATCATAGCTTATCGTGTCCATTCCGGGTACTTTCTTAGCCAACGCCCAAGGAGCAAACCCACAATAATTAGTTGTGGGACACTGACACTGATAATGAACAAGAACTGTTCGGCGGCTTTTTCCACTATGCTACTACTCTACCATTGAGAGATGGGTCAAGAGCTTGCATATCGGGAGCTTGCGTCATAGCAGGTTGAGCGCCCGGAATGTTGACACCGTGATTGACAGCAATGCCCATTGCTATACCCGCAACTTCCATTGCAAGAGCGCCATAGACTGAGCTAGACACCAGGAACGCCAGGGCTTTGTATACCTGATCGTTCTCCTTGGCAACGTTGGTGAGCTTCTCAGCTAAACCCTCAGCATGGTGAATGATAACCATGCTATCAGCTTGCAATATCTCGTTTTGTCGCGCCATGCCAAGGACAAGCATCCCCCCACCTATGGAATTGACAAACTCTGTCAAGTCGCCTTGTAGCTTGACATATTTCTTGTTGGCATTGATTGCAGCTATGCCTGCTAACCCCTTAGTCCCTTTGCCGGATTGGACGGAACCAGGCGTGACGTTCTTGGGGGATTGGTTCGGGTTCGGGGAGCTTTTCGGGTTCGGGAGCGGGTTCGGGTTCGGCATGGTGCTTGCTATGGTGTTCGTCATATCGTCCTCTAAGCTCGGTAAGCTCGTTGGTGAGCCTGATGTTTTCAGCGTTTTGCCGTTCGATTGCGTCGAGGAGGTTCCCGATTTCCGTATCAATGTCGGTTTCTTCCTCATCGGTTTCTTGCTCGGAATTGTCGTCACCTTCCTTTTCCTCCTCTTTCTCTTCTTCTTTCTCTGCCATCAATGCACCTTGCTATTCTGTACCACTCGCATGATATCCTGATTGCTTTTCAGCATCTTAGAATATTCCTGAATGAACGCTTTTACCACTGGCTTAGGAATGACGATGACAGCCGAACACGCGCCATTGATGGATATTTGCGCCAGTGCGCTTCCATCTTGAAGAGGCTGCAAGGCAACGCTTCCAATTAGTTGATCGGGCGGTAATTCGTTTGCCGGGGCCGCTACTTCACCAGCCATCATCTCACATCCGTAAACGCGCGATGAGAGACAAGCCGCCCTTGCTCATCCCATACATCCGGACCCTGATAGTCTACTAATTCCCAAGGGTTATACTCAATGTCGTGACCAACAACCGGGGGGGCTTCCTTTTCACCGTCAGTTGTTACAGCCTTTCCCTTAACTGTCTTTAGCTTAGGATCAGTTACCGGGGCTGTTTCTTCATCGGTAGTATCTGGCATGGGTTCATCTCCTTAATAACCAACAATCAAAGGACTTTGGTACGATGGGCCTATGGGGATAGTATAACAAAGAATTTTTGCTATTGCAAATTTTTAGCAATAACACTTTTACCTAACATATGAGGTGGGACTAATAATCAGGTCCCTCCTCAATGCTTCTCCCAGTATCTTGTTCCCATTGCTTGCAATAAGCGCAAATGACAATCTCTTTTGCGCCATTATGAGGCTTGTACTTGTGCATATGCTTAGGACAAACGTCCATCGCACACCAAGAACACGTAGCTCCATCTTGTGAGCACTTCTCATGACAGGTAGCAATCTCACAATAAGCAAGGAGAATAATCACCTGCTTGAATATCTCTCGTTTCTCTTGAGTAGGCAATTGCCAGTAGTGCGAAATGTTCAATGCTTACCTCCTATGACGATAACCCCAAGCTATTCCAAAGTACCAATATAGGAAGTGAAAGGTTAGTTTATGCTCTTTCCAGAAAGCATCAGTAACTATATGCCTGATTTTCAATGCTTCCCTCCTTACAGATCAATGCTAATTTGCACATCCCCAAACGCTTCAATGGCAAGCCCGCCGTAGTTGTCACTTCCAGATAGCCCCGCAAACGTGGGATTATCCAGGAACGCCGCCGCCGCGTCTCCTTGCATATGTACGAACGTTGAGCGGTTAGCACGTCGGTACTTCTCTATGCTGATATCCCCGCTCATGGATACGGTGAAGCCATCGCTGGCCGCTTGAGCATTGCGCCCAATACGGTTGAGCATCTTTTGTGAAGCTGCGTTAGGCTTGCGAGCTTGACTACCCGAACCCGTTTCCGATGCAAGCCAGCGGTTGATGCTTCTCATCTGTGAGGAAAGACTTGTTTTGTTTATCTCAACACCACGCGCCCGTAGCATCGATTCAGCAACGTTGCGAGTACCGCCCGCTTCACTCAGCACATCACCCACCGTCCACTTGCCCATGTCCCTATCTATCGCCTTGGCCAACACATTGTCGCCTAGGGGAATATCAGCACCCGCGCCCCTTGCCTCAGCATCTTTGCGAGTATCCCATGATCTAGGCATTATTCAGCACCATACCCATTTCTTCTACTCTCAGGACTTTCTTGACGCTGGTATTCTGCTTCCTGGTCAAAGTATTCATCTTTCGGTTGAGGTTCCAAGTCATACAATCGTATTAGTGACCTAGAAAAGTTGGGATAGCGTTTTGCCACAATATACGCTGTAACCTGTAGCATCTTTGCAAGTATCCATACCTGAAAATTCACCATTACTCGCCAACCTTTGCCAACTTCTTCACTTCCTTGCGTATCGCGTTCGGGTCTAGACTATCCAAGAATGGCAACACCTGTTCAAGCAGATAAGTACCATCGCTTTTAAAACCTCCCAGTTCTGTAGACCGCCTCATTAAGCCAGGAATCGCCGTTTCCGGGTTCGGGTCATCGCTCACATAGGCGATATTGTCAGCAACAATCATCACCGGGTAGTGACCCAACTTTGCCAGTTCCAAGAGCTTAAGCACCAGGCGGTATCGTGCCAGCGAGCGAATGAGGTTATACCAATCGGGCCTATGCGTCGGTTCGCTTGTACGTTGCTCTTGCCTTACAGCTCCCAAGTCAAGCCAACCTAAGCCCCTGTTGGTTATCATCTTGGATAGATGTTCTTGTGGGCTGTTCTTACCATAGGTGCGCTTTAGCTCTTGTCGAGCTTCCCAACAATGCTTAGCCCAGTCTTGTAGCGTTCGATGGTGGACAGGCCACTGATACCCCTCTATAAACTCGACAGAGTATCCTAGTGCTTCATATGCCTGAATAGTGAGGGAATAAGCCCATACCTCGCCAATAGGTAACGAGGGGAGCAATCCTAAATTGTTCGCTTCCGGGGGAAATGTTCTTATTTTCCAGACTCCCGGTAACTTCAAGTTAGGTCTATGTATCAAGTTGGGAGGGAAGTAATCCGGGGTTCCCTCACCACATTCCGCGCCCGTCGCCGCTGCCGGGTACTGAGAATTGCGGTCATAGAAGTGGATATATTTCCATCCACGATCAACGCCTGGCGCCAACGGCCGTTTCCATAGGAACCCGCCCGGTTCAGAAACGTTAGGTAGCATGGATAAATCAGCAGGTTTCATCCAATCCACATGATTATAGAGCTTCAAAGTCTTTTTCAGAATGTCCATTCCTGACCAACCAGGGGAATAGGCAAGGTAGAACGGTTCACTCTCAACATGCCCCTTAATCGTCCTACATGGCGATAGGGCCATTTCTGTGGATAAGATGATATCTAGTAGCTCTATGGGGTTCTCAACGTCTGCTAGTGCCCACTCCTCGCTATCTGTCATCCATTTGCTATCATGTTCCGGGAACCCAAAGTATACAAGCCGCTTTTCATCCCAAGTCCCCTGATTGCGTTTCACGGATCCAAACGTGGGAACCCCTTGCTCGTTTTTCTTGAGTCTCACATCGTATTCTTGTATTGAATCCAGCATGATGTTATCAGAGTTCACTCGATTAGATGCTTCTGAGCCAGGAAGTACCCATATTGTATGGAGGTTATATTCTAATCCCAACTCACATAAGAGACTTGCCCATATAGGGCTTATAATAGTTGCCCACGTGAGGGAACCCTGTTCGTTACACCAGTAGAGCCTAGTGTCGTCCAACACGGCTGTTTGTAGTTTGGTCATCTTGTTTCTTCTCTCTTGTTTCTAACCTACGTCGGTATAATGAGATATCGTCTCAAGTGAGATGTACGCTTGAAACATATTCCAGACAGCCCGTTGAATTTGCATATTTCCCGGTTTTTGGAACCCCTTGGACTGCAATACCTTAATTGCTGCTACAATCATTTCACCTGTAGTCATCTTGTTTCTTGCTCCTTTTCGCCATGAACTAGATCGCCAATACAGCGCGCCAAACCCACCAATTTAGGTTGACCCCGTTCGGGAACGTGTACTATTCCGTCAATCATGATGAAGAAAGCGAATCCGCACTCGTCCTCATTATCTCCGTAATGCAAGCAATACATATTCCCCATTTTACTGTAAAAGTTCGGAATAATGTGATTTTTGCGACAAATTGCGAGGATAGGGCCGGGAACCTGCGTCGGTTCCAAGATTTCTAGCCTGGTTCCCCCCTTAATCGTAACTGTTTTTCTCATGGTTAACCTCTCAATGAATAATAATAGTCCAGTGATCTCCCCAGTCATAGCAAATCACCCAACTATACCTACGCTTCAATGACTTAAAGAGCCTTACCACACGGTTCCTATGCCAATTAGGTTGATACAACAATATTGTCTTACTCACTGTTTCCCTCCTTCCCAAGGTGCATCACACAACTCGCAGCCAGGCGAACCGTCTACCCTCTTGTACCAATAGCTCTTATCATGCCCACATAACACCCGTTGCTTGCTCGGAACTGGCTTTTCTATGCTAGGAACGAGCATCGTAGGGGAGGTATCCCTGTCATGTTCCATCTCATACCGGGCTGATGGATCGACACTTCCGCCCGGTAGATCTTCGTACCATTCTTGCCAGTTCTCAGCCGTGTTCATGTCAACGATGAATGCGGCATCTTCTTTCTTCTGAGGGTCATAGGTGTGAACCTCACCACAAGAGGGGCATGTCCCTTGAATGACTTTTTTGACGTTCACCAGCTCCGTCCCGCAAGATTTACAGATCACACGTTTACCGCCATGATTGCGGGGAGTAGCAGTATCAAGAACTTCCAAGTTTTTCAATCGTTCGGTAGATGCCATAAAAACCTGAGTCCTAGGCAACCTGTCACTTCCATCGTACACACGTTCGGCTTTATAGGTTATTAAGCCAATTCCATCTAACTGCTTGAGTGTGGCTCCTATCCTATCCTCACTTTTTCCACTTCCTTGAGTAAACTCATTAGGAAAAATCCGCACAAGTCCATCATCACGCCCACTATCGGTTGTTTGCCTCTTCTGAGCTTGCTTTTCTACTTGAGGCACTAAACGAGTAACGATTTTCTGAGCATCACTCATTTTGGTGGAGGGAGTAGCAAAAAGCCGATTTTCCCAACTTAAATACGCTTTAAGCCGCTTCAATTCAATGTTTGCTTTCTCATAGAGTCGTTTCCACATGCCAACTTCTTCCTTCAACTTGCCATTCTCTTTTGTCAAGGCCGCGATATGCGTTTGAGTATCGGCAAAACGGCCATGTCTGTCTGGAAATGGTGTGATGTTTTCCATGAACAATTCATTTCCCTCTTAGATATACAACTAAGAGACATTTGTTCTATAAGCTACTTGCGGGGGGGGGTAGAAAAAAAGCCCACTCCCTGCTACTCCCGCAAGAACGCTGCAACACATTCTCACAGAAGTTAGCAGGTTGCAGGCTACTTTTCTTCTATACCACACATTATACCCCTTTTCCCTACCAATGCAACAAGTTTCACCTTACAAACGCCTAAACAAAAGTTAGAACACTTGTTCCGAGACGGCAAGTTGCCGTTCAATATAGATATATGGACGGCAACTTGCCGTTACGTAAAGATAGTGCAATCGCTGCTGTAACTTTCTCTTTATACTTCAACTCGACGTATCGCAACCAACCTATGCTCTCAGCATACCCTCGCCCATTGCACTCATTCTACTAGAATATTGCACTTTCATCACACCACTGCACCTTGAATATCCAATCAAGTTGGGGTAGCGCGTTCAATAATTGCGTGAGCGATTATTGCTGCGGGCGCGCG